>Ga0163155_10000906_pt1 | contig 36484 bp, 31 predicted proteins | sample OliLakLV19SP4G1_FD_148611 | JGI IMG/M metagenome (GOLD analysis project Ga0163155, IMG submission 148611) | Freshwater microbial mat bacterial communities from Lake Vanda, McMurdo Dry Valleys, Antarctica - Oligotrophic Lake LV.19.SP4.G1 | ecosystem: Environmental > Aquatic > Freshwater > Lake >... | reverse complement strand
GTTTTTACATCCCCCAAAAGCACTTTGCGCCGATACTTCGGACACCACACAAAGTGGAATTTGAGAGTGAAAACAGAACCAGAATTGCGCTTATATCGAGTGTCTACCATACCGCTAATTTTAGCGGGTTAGTGGTTAAATGTCAACTATCAAATGAAAGGAGCAATCCGCATTCCCCTGCCGCCTAAAGGCGACAGGGGAATGCGGATTTTCTTATGGAACCCGCGATTCGTATCCACGATTTAGGCAAACATTACCGCATCGGTGCCGAGGTGCGACGTAAAGACACCCTGCAAGCCGCGATGGGGCGCGCGATCTTCGAGCCGATGCGCCGTGCGCGCAGTGTGGTGCGTGGTTATGCCGCCGGAACTGGCGCAAGTGACCCGGTGATCTGGGCATTACGCAACGTCAGCTTTGATATTCAGCGCGGCGAAGTCGTCGGCTTGATCGGACACAATGGGGCGGGCAAGAGCACGCTGCTCAAGATTTTGTCACGCATTACCGAACCGAGCGAGGGCTACGCCGAAGTACAGGGGCGCGTGGGCGCGCTGCTGGAAGTCGGGACGGGATTTCATCCTGAACTGACCGGACGCGAGAATATTTACCTGAACGCCGCGATTTTGGGGATGCGCCGCCGTGAGATCGAGCGCAAATTCGACGACATTGTCGCGTTTGCCGAGATCGACCAGTTTATTGATACGCCCGTCAAGCATTATTCAAGCGGGATGGGCGTACGGCTCGGTTTTGCGGTCGCTGCACACATTGAGCCAGAGGTGCTGATCGTCGATGAAGTCCTATCGGTGGGCGATGCCAGTTTTCAGCGCAAATGTTTGGGCAAAATGAGCGCTGTCGCGGGTGAAGGGCGCACGGTGTTGTTTGTCAGCCACAATATGGAAGCGGTGCAGCGTTTATGCACGCGCTGTATCATGCTCGATCACGGTGGCGTTGTCGATCAGGGCGACACGCAGCAGGTGATCGCCAATTATTTGCAGCGTCAGCGCGTCGGTTTATCATCGCAGTATCAGGCTGAACAGATCGAGGGTCAGCGCATCTCGTTAATCGAAGCGAGCGTGACCGGACACGACGGATCGACGGCGCAAACCGTCTTGTTCGGAGAGCCGTTCACGCTTAAAACGGTGTGGAATAACACGGCGACGCTGCCCGACGCGGTATCGTATACCATTCGGCTGTTCGATGACCGCGACCGCTTGATCACGGCGATGAATACGACGCAGACCGCGCTGCAACCCACTGCCGAAGGTTTACACACGCTGATGTGTCATGTGCCGCATAATTACTTGACGCCCGGTGAATATCGGGTCGAAGTGGGGTGTTATGTCCGCCCGCACACGACGCTGCTCAAAATCGATGACTGTATCAAACTGGTCGTGAGCGATGTCGCCTTCGACCGTCAATTTTTGTATACGCTGATGCAAAATCCCATCATCGCGCTGCCCGCGCAGTGGGAAGAAGTCTGATGTTAAAAGGATGACAATTTCCCTGCACATGCGATGTTCAGATCAACTCAGTTCGCTGATCGAGTGGGGCATGATGGTCAGCCTAAGATTGACAGGCAAAGTCCCAGATGATGTTCTACCGAACGCGACAACAACCGATGACTTGATCGATCAAGAACGGGGCGCGCGTTGAGCAGTTTTTACGTCGATAGGAACGCTGTAGCCAAACGGGATGTGGACGGCTAAAGCGATGCGGAACCTCATCATCATGGGCAGTGGGCGCAGCGGCACAAGCATGGTCGCCGGATGTCTGGCGCAATCCGGGTACTTCATGGGCGACTCGCTGCACGCTGCCAACGAGAGCAACCCCAAAGGCTATTTTGAAGATGCGGCAATCAACCATGTCAACGAGCGCTTGCTCGCCCCGCTCGTGCCGCGTGTGCCCGACTCGCTGCGCTGGCTGCGTCGTGATCTGCCGCGTAAACGACAGCGCTGGCTGGCACGGCTGCCGCTCGAACTGACGTTCGCGCCCCAGCAAGAACAGATCGATATGATCCACGCGCTGACCGCGCACACGCCTTACTGTTTCAAAGACCCGCGCTTCAGTTATACGCTGCCGGTGTGGCGTCCGTATCTGGCGGCGGATACCGGATTTATCTGCGTGTTTCGAGACCCGACCAGCACCGCGCGCAGTATCTTGAAAGAGATCGCCAGCAAGCCGTATTTAGCCACGATCAAATTAACGTTTCGACAGGCGCTCGACATCTGGACGCGTATGTACGATCATATCCTCACGAAACATCGGCATGAAGGGGAATGGTTGTTCGTGCATTACGATCAAGTGACATCCGGTACGGCATTGGACGCGCTGCGCGACTTCACAGGCGCACATGTTGATTTGTCGTTTCCAGAATCGGGCTTGCGCCATCAAACACCGGGCAGGGAGCGGATTCCAAAACAAACGGCGGCGTTATACGCCGATTTGTGCGCGCGGGCAGCCTATGACCTTACGGGAGCGCTCGCTCGATGACGCCGCTGGTATCGATTGTCATCTGCACGTACCAGCGCGAGACGTATTTGCGCGATGCGCTCGAAAGCGTGATCGCGGACATGCTTGATGATGGACGTTGGGAAGTCCTCATCGTCGAAAACGGCGAGTCGAAGACGATCCGTCCGTTGGTCGCATCGTTTATGACGACCTATGCCAATATTCGTTATACTCACGAAAGTCTGATCGGTTTGTCGCACGCGCGCAATCGCGGCTGGCGCGAGGCGGCGGGCGAGTATGTCCATTACATCGATGACGATGTACAGGTCGAAACGGGTTGGCTCGAAGCAGTGATGCACATGATCACACGCGAACGTCCGCATGGCTACGGCGGTACTTCGTATCCCTTATATACCACGCCTAAGCCGCATTGGTTTCGTGATGAATACGTTTTTGAAGCCTTTTACGGCAATACAGCGCGCCCGCTGGAGCCGACCGAATTTGTATTCGGCATGAACATGGGGTTTAGCCGTGCGATTCTCGAACGGACGGGCGGCTTCGACCCGGCATTTGGCATGACGGGGAAGAAGATCGCGTATTCTGAAGATTTGGCGATTCAGGATGCAATACGAGCGTGCGTACCGAACGCGGTCATCTATTACGAACCAGCAATTTCGCTGCGGCATGTGGTGCGACCGGAAAAAATGCAGTGGCGCTGGATTATTCGCCAATGGTGGGCGCGCGGACGCTATGGCTACCTGATCATGATACAGCGGCATCCGGGCATGCCCGCGCGCGGCATCGCACGGGGTCGCATATTCGGGCGCAGCATCTTGCGGGTGGGGTGGCATACGCTCTTATTCGTCTGGTCGGTGACAGGTGGCGCACTGCGGCGTGACCGCACGCTGTACCCGCTGCCGCAACATTACGTTTATGAGCGCGGCTTGCGACATATCAAAAGTATCGCGCGGTTTACCGAAAAGGCGCGAGCCGCGCTGAAGGATTAATGACACATGCGCGAAGGCGTCAACCCATTCAAACTCAAAAATACGATTGTCCCACCCGCGTCGATCACGCTGTGCGCGCTGGTCTGTATCCCAGAACTGGTCGGTTATTTTGCCGGGTCGCTCCCGGCGCTCAAACTGTCACTGGCGAGTATCCGCGCGCACACCGATCAACCGTTCGATCTCGTCGTGTTCGATAACGGATCGTGCCGTGAAGTCGTCGATTGGCTGCGCGCTGAACTCGACGCGGGGCGCATTGATACGCTGATCCTGAGCGGACGCAATATCGGTAAGCCGAATGCCCAGCGCCAAATGCTGCGTTTCGCGCCTGGTGAAGTGATCGTATACACCGACAGTGATGTGTATTTTCGTCCCGGCTGGCTGCAAGCCGAACTGGATATCGTGCGCGCGTTCCCGAATGTCGGGGAAGTCGGCGGTCAGCCTGTGCGCGCGGTCACACATTTTTACACCGATAAAACGCGCGCATGGGCGACCACGAGCGGCGTCAAACTGGAAACCGGACATTTGATCCCCGATCAGTATTCGCAGGATTACGCGCGCAGTTTCGGGCTGGATTACGCCGAAGTGAGCAAGTTGTGGGCGGCGATTCACGATCATCGTATGACGGCTGATGGCGTATCGGCGTATATGGGCGTCGCGCATCAGCAGTTCATTATTTCGCGCGCGGCGATTCTGGCGCTGCCACACGAGCGCTTTGATAATGCGATTGTGAAAGGCGACGATCAGCTCAATCAAACCTTGGATGAGGCGGGCTTCTTGCAGTTGAGTACGGCTGATCCGTTCGTGTATCACATCGGTAATGCGATCAGCGAGGAGTGGCTGCGCGACGAGTACACACGCTTAGTCGGTGAAACCGCGCCGCCCACGCCGAAAACGATGCGTCATTGGCTGTGGAGTCGTCATCGCCCGCGCCGTCTGCTCAAGCAGTTATGGCGCTGGTCATTCGATCTGTATTATAAGTATGGAGGCTAAGGACGGGGGGAAGTCAAAAACAGCTAAAAGGCTATCCTGCCCTTCACTTTTAAGGTTCGACTTTCGACTGTTTGCGCTTCTGCCCTTCACCCATGAAAATCGTTATCCTTGTCCCAAACGTGTTACGCGACCTGCATGGACTTACGCTGGTGGCGGCGGCGCTGGTGCAGCGCGGTTTCACCTGTTATCTCGTCCCGATTCAACGCTGGGTTGAGGTTTTTGCACTCGCGCCCGATGCGATCCTGTTACATCAGCTCCGCACTACGCAGGATGAATTCGTGCGCCGCTTTCTGGCGTGCCGCATCGATGTATTCGTGCTCGATGTCGAAGGCATGGAACGCCTTGCCAAATATCGCAAGATGAACACCGAACAAGCGGACATCAAACAGCAGGTGCGCCGCTTTATGGCGTGGGGCGCGGTCATCGGGGATTATCTGCGATCCGACGGCGGCTATGCGGCGGATCAAGTCGTGCTGACCGGATCGCCGCGCCACGATTTTTATGCGCCGCAGTGGCGGGCAGCATCGTTGGCGGTCAATCAAGAAGCGGCGGCGATCACCACCACGACGCCGATGATCCTGATCAACACGAACACCCCGTATGCCAATCACCCCAATGCGCGGCTTGGCATCGACGCGGCGGCGCAAGAAGGCGCTGAATTAGGCATGACCGATGATCTGCATATCGAAAAAGAACGCCAGACCAGCGCTATGCACGGCATGATCGAAGCGACAAACGCGCTGACCGCACATTTTCCCAATGTCACGTTCGTGCTGCGCCCGCACCCATTTGAAGATTTGGACACGTATCGGCGCGTGCTGATCGAACGCGACAATTTGCGTATTATCCGGCAAGGCTCGGTCGATGGGTGGATTTTGCGCGCTGCGGCTGTCGTGCAGCGCAGTTGTTCGACCGCCGTCGAAAGCGCGCTCTCAGGCGTGCCGTCGCTGTCGCCGCATTGGTTTTCGGCGATGGATTACGCACTCCCCGATTCACTGAGTATTCAAACACACAGCGTCGATGAATTGTTCGATCGCGTCGAACAAGCGCTCGCGGGCGACCAATCGCTGCTGGAACAGGTCAAACCAACACTGGACGCGGCGATCCATGATTGGTTGTATAAACTGGATGGCTTGGCACATGTCCGCGTCGTGGATACCGTGTGCGCTGGGCTAAGCGGGCGCGGCGTCGATGTCGGTGCGTGCGCGCGCGCCCTGTACCGCGTCGGTCAGCCTGTACAAGGACTGCGTAAGCAGATCGAACGACGTGCGCGTTATCAACTGCGCTTATCACCCGAAACCGAAACGCAGATCGAAAAGCGCGCGATGACGCCCGATAAAACAGCGCGATTCTTCGATGTCGCGATGGTACAGCGCTGGCTCGATGCGATTGCGGGCATTGACAGTACCTATCGCGCGCACGCCCATACGATTACCCGCCGCGATCTCATCGCGCCGATGACAAGTTTTAGCGTGGTGGTAAGCTCTGCGCCGACCGAGTAGTGCAGGCGTGCAGATGAACCAGTGGTTGACGCGTGTGCTGTCGCCTGCCGCTGTCTTGTGCGCGGCAGCGATAACGCGGTCTATCATCGCGTTTATGAGGATGGGCGATGGCTGCCGTGAATCAAATAAAAAACGGGGATACACATGTATCCCCGTTTTCGTAGAGCGATGCGACTGAATTAGGCGGCGCGCCGACCCGTGAGTACGCGACCGAGAGCGATCAGGATGACCGCGCCGATGACCGCGATGATGATGCTGGCGATCAAGCCGACCAAACCACCTTCAGGACGATTGATGTTGAACACGTACAGCAAGAAGTTGCCGACTGCCGACCCGATCAAGCCCAGAATGATGTCGAGAATCAATGGCGAACTTGAATTCATGATTGAGTGCGCGAGTCCACCCGCAATAGCACCGACAATTAACCAACCGATGCAAATGAGCGGTGATAGCAGGATGTCGCTGATGAGCGCCCCAATATCCATGTTCTTTCCCCTTTGGTTTAATTCAAACGCACAGAATACTTAAACGAATGTATCTCGAAACAAGCTGTGGCAAAACACCCGCACGACGCATTTCCGCGTACCCACATGACCTACTGCCCAGTCATTTCCAGCGGTTGTGCGGGGGCTTTGAAGCCTTTGCCGTACGCGCTGTGACCTTGCCCGATCACCATAAACGCACTTTCATCTGCTGTCAAAACAATCGAGCGTAATTCGTTGACTTGTCCGCGATTAATGGTGACATACAGCACCGTGTGCGGCTGATCGGTGTACATACCGGTGCTTTCCCACGCGGTGACGCCGCGCCCCATCCCTTTGAGGATCGCATCTGCAACCTGGCGTGGATGATCGGTGATGATGACGGTGGTGCGAATCGTCGCGGGACCTTCCAGGAAATAATCCGCCGCTGCGCCCGTCACATACAGCGCGATCATGGCGTACAGCGCGCCTTCCCATCCGAACGCGAAACCAGCGGCGATGACGACCAATCCGTCGGTATACACGATGCTGCTGCTTAGTGGGATGCCGTAGCGCACCTGCAAAATCCGCCCCAATGTCGAAGTCCCGCCCAACGTGCCGCCGCCGACGATGATCACCATTGTGCCTAAACCCGTGAGAATACCGCCCATGAGCGCGTTGAGCAGCCGATCCGACGTGATGCCGTCCGCCGGAAAATACTGCGTGAGCGTATCGATCAAAATCGAGTACAGGATGACAGCGTACAACGTGCGCACGACGATGCGCCACCCGCCCAACATGCGAAAGGCGATCAACTGGATCGGGATGTTGCCAATCAAGATCAGCAACCCAATCGGCGTATCGAAGATGTCATTCAGGATGATGGCGACGCCGCTGACGCCGCCTGGGGCGATGTCGGCGGGCACTTCGAAGATGATCAACGCCAGCGCCGAAATGATCGCGCCAATCGTGAGCAGCACATAACGGTAGATCAGCGTGAAAGCAGCACGCCGGGTGGTGGGCATAGGTGATGATCCTTGTCTCAGTAACCTTACCCGGAACGCTTGGCGCTTGGGTGAGGTTTGTATGCGACCGATTGTACTTTGCGCTATCATTAACCCAAAATCGAATTGATATTTGATTACTGAGGCATACGTAGAGGCGGAACTCACACCCGCCCGATTTAATAAGGAGATTTTTCATGCGTGAAGTCGTTATTGTAGAAGCGGTGCGTACCCCTGTCGGCAAGCGCGGCGGTTGGCTGCGCGATATTCACCCAGTGCGGCTCGGTTCGAGTGCGCTGTGTGAAGCGCTGGCACGGGCAGCCCTCGATCCAGCGCTGATCGACCATGTATTGATGGGGTGCGTCTCGCAAATTGGCGATCAGACGTTCAATCTGGCGCGCAATGTCGTACTGGACGCAGGCTTGCCCGTCGAAATTCCCGCGACGACCGTTGATTTTCAATGCGGATCGAGCCAACAAACGGTGCATCTGGCGGCGGCGATGATCGCGTCGGGGCAGGCGGATGTGGTGGTCGCGGGCGGTGTCGAACACATGACGCGCGTGCCGATGGGATCGAGCCTTGCGAACGGCAACCCGTTCACCGATCGCATCATGGCGTTATACAACATGATCCCGCAAGGCATCGCCGCCGACGAAATCGCGCAACAATGGAATATCCCGCGCGAAGAAGTCGATCAAATCGGCTATGACAGCCATATGAAAGCCGCAAAAGCGACCGCCGACGGTCATATGCGCCGCGAAATGTTTGCCATCGACGGCGTGGACGAACAAGGCGCTGTATTTTCGATCACGTACGATCAAGGTTTTCGCGCCAACGCGGATCGTGCCAGAATGGGATCGCTGCAACCCGCGTTCACACCGGACGGCGTCACAACGGCGGGCAACAGCAGCCAGCTCAGCGACGGCGCGGCGGCGTTGATTTTGACGACCTCCGAAAAAGCCGCGGCATGGGGCATCAAGCCGCGCGCGCGTGTCGTCACGTGTGTGACGGTCGGCAGCGACCCGCATTTGATGCTGACGGGACCGATCGCTGCCACGCGCAAAGCCTTGAGCCGTGCCGGATTATCGCTCGACGACATCGATTTGTTCGAGGTCAATGAAGCGTTCGCCGCCGTGATCGGTATGTGGAAGCGCGAGATCGGCGCGGATATGAGCAAAGTCAATGTACATGGCGGCGCGATTGCGCTCGGTCATCCGCTCGGTGCGAGCGGCGCGCGTTTGATGACGACCCTGATTCACGCGCTCGAAACGCACGATAAGCGCTATGGTTTGCAGACCATGTGCTGCGGCGGCGGTATGGGAACAGCGACGATCATCGAGCGGTTAAATTAAACGGGTACAGCGGGCGTATACGCTGTCCAGCGAAGGGCGACCCACCGGATCGCCGCTACGAAACCGCCGTGTCTCTGTGTTTTTGCTGGTCGTTTTTTGCGCGCGATCGGCATCCATAACACAGCCCCGATTTCCCATAAACCGCGTAAATGACTATCCTTAGAACTATGTTGTAGATGTGCTGTTTAAGGAGGTTGTATGCGCGCTTTCGTCTTACTGCTCATGATTGTGATCGGTCTATTCAGCGTCGCGGTCGCGCCCCTACAGGCGGCGGGCGTGGTCGGCACGGGAACGTCTGGGAGCTGCACCGAAGCCGCTTTCGACGCGGCATTATCCAGCGGCGGCGCTGTCACCTTCAACTGCGGCGCGGCGCGACACATTATTGCCATCACCGGATCGAAAACCATCCGCGCGGATACACGCATCGATGGGGGTGGACTGATCACGCTCGACGGCGGCGCTTACACGCTGATCTTTTACAACCTGCGCGGCGTCACGCTCAATCTGCAAAATATCACGCTGCAAAATGCCCGTTCTATTGACGGCGGCGCGATCAAGAACGATGGCGGCATTTTACAGCTACGGCGCGTCACGCTGCGGCGCAACGAATCGGTTCGCCCAGCGCCAGACAGCAGCAGTGGGAGCGGCGGCGCGATTTACAACGCCGATGGCAGTTTGGAGATCACTAACAGCCGCTTTTATTTCAACCGAGCGGATGAGTCGGGCGGCGCGATTTACACGACGGGCGGCAGCGTCCTCATCATGGACAGTGTTTTTCTGCTCAACAGTATTGGCGCGGGCGGGCAGGGCGGCGGCGCGATTTCCAGCGGCAGTCCGCGCGCAGGACTGCCGGGCAGTCCGGTACGCATCGAAAATAGTCAGTTTGTGCTCAATATTGTGCCGCTTAGCGGCGGAGCCATCTCCAGCGACCAGGGCGGCACGCTGGAAATGTACGGCAGTACGTTGGGGCTCAACCTTGCCGATAAAGGCGGGGCGCTGCTGCTCGGCGCGCCAGATGCCTACGCAGTCACCAGCGAATATGCCATCATCCGCGACAGCTATTTTGCGATCAATGTTGCGTTCTCCGATGGCGGGGCAGTCCATTCGATCATTCCTACCGTGATCGAAGCTTCTGAGTTTCGGAACAATGTTGCAGATTACGGCGGCGGCGTGTACATCGAGACGATATCGCCCGCACAAATCCGCGAAAGCGTGTTTTGGCTCAACCGTGCCCGACAAGATGGGGGGGCGATTTATAGCCGATATACGGAGACCGATGACAGCATCACGGTTCAAAACACGACAATTTCTGGCAATCGTGCGTCGCGCTTCGGTGGGGGTTGGTTCGATGCCAGCACGGGCTTGAATACGTGGCTGTATTTCAGCACGGTCAATGCCAACCGCGCCACAGAGGGCGCGAATATCGCCGCTGACGCCATGCGCGTGGTCAACAGCATTATCGCCAATCCGTTAGGGGGCAGCAATTGTCGGACGGCGCTTACGCTGGAAGGCGTGAACGTGATTTTTCCGGCATCGTGCGGCGGTGGCATCGCTGCTGACCCACTGCTTGATGCGTTGCGGGATAACGGTGGACAAACCCGCACACACGCGTTGCGCCGTAACAGCCCCGCCATCGACGCTGCACCCGACGATTGTCCGTTGACCTATGATCAGCGCTATTTCTTGCGTCCCATCGATGGCACTTTCGACGGTGTGGCACGCTGTGATGTTGGCGCTTACGAATATCTGGCGATTGCAGCCCCCGTGCGTGAACCAATGCCGCTCACCGAGCCGCTCATCCCACCAACGCCGACACGGTCGCCGCCTGTCGCCCGCGCCGATTGTGAGTCATTTCGTGCTACATCGCCGCGCGATGGACTGCCCAATGGCGTCGTCACGTTTTACTGGGATGCTGCGCCTGGTGCAACGGACTATCGTATCGTGATCTTCAACGAGACTCAGCAGCAGGTCGGCATGTACAGCGTTGCCGCGCCCGCGACCACTGTGAGCGCGGATGTCAGTCAAGGCGCAATAGGCGGAGGCATCAGCTTCACATATGAAGTGCAGGCGTTGGTGAATGGTCAGGCTGTGTGCCGCAGCTCTGTGACTTTGCTGCGCGAAAGCCCGAATGTGCCGCCACCCGCGCCGCAGTGTGGCAACGGGATTCAGGAACCGGGTGAAACGCCGAATTCGTGTCCGAACGGCTATTGAGGATACGACGCAAAAGGGCGGTGTGTATACGCCGCCCATGCATAATCGGGGGAAGCGCTTATGCCGCTTGCCCGATTTCGCATTTGGGAAATGTGAGCGCGAAGCCGTACCAGCGCATGAGCAGTTGATTGGGTTTATCGAGCGGCAGCGCGCTGCCGTTGGCTTGGAACATCAGGTTATTGCGAATGTACGCCCCATCATCCAACCGCACGGTGTCATCCTACACGCTGACATGGGTGCTGTCGCTGTAGACGGCGATAGGCGCAATCGCGTCGGGCAGTTGATAGATCAACAGCTAGCGCCCGCCAAACGTGGTGATCAGCGCATTATCGGTCATATGCAGCAGCGTGAGCGGGAAAAATATGCTGCGCTGCCCGTTCCATATCCCTAAGCCGAGTTCAAAGCGCGGACGGCGTGCATCTTCGATACTGATCGTCTGCGTGATCAGTTGCTCGATACGCTGCGGCTGCGTATTCATGATGTGCATGTGCCGCAAGTGACGGGTTTGATCTGGATTGATAGCGGTCGAATACCAACGCGCAGCGGGGTTTTGTGCGATCGCTTCTGCTGCTGTGATCTGCCGTGTCGTTGCGATCATGTTCAGTTTGGTGCCAACACTGCCGCCATACAGCGCCTGACCGGTGATATGCTGCCAATACGTATTGGTTTCTTCGTCCCAGATGAGCATGAGTCCATCGTAGCTGCCGCGCCGATGAAAATGCAGCGTGCGCCCGTTCACGACCGGATCAAACACCATGCAGCACGTTGTATGTCAGCACGATATCCATCGGGAACGCGTGCGGGACGCCGCCAATATCGAATGTCAGTGACCGAACCGACATGGACGGCTGAAGAACTTGCAGAACTAACACGTATCGAACCGCTTTCGGGAGCAGAGGTTATCGCATTAGGGCTGACGGGCGGATGGTCGGATATGGGTATTGAAGACCCAGTTGAATGGCTTGCAAAACAACGACGTAAAAACTACACATGGCATTTCAAGCCGCTCATCGGCGCCTTGGCAGTCACGCCGTATTGATTGCCAACACACGGCGCACACGTCCCGGCAAAATCGGCGCGAGTCGCCCTAACTCATCTGCCGTCAACGGGCGCAAGATCAACCACACGCCGATATAAACGCCACCTGCCAGCACCAATGCCACAACACCCCACCCATCGAACGTCAGCAGCAGCACGGCGAACATCGCCGCCGCCGCCAAAACAGGCTTGAACGCGATGCTCACCCAATCAATCGCGCCGAGTTTCGGACGCACCAACAAGCTAAAGGCAATGAGCAATATCAGTTCGCTCAAAATCGTGATGATCGCCGCCGCTTGATAGCCGAACGATGGGATAAAGATCAAATTGGCGATCAAATTGAATCCAACTGCCGCCGCAAACGCGCGCGTGATCCGGTGCTGCAAATCGAGCGCGATCAGCACATACTGAGTCAGGCTGTTCATCCAACCAATCGGAATACTCCACATCATCAACTGCGTGGCGATCGCGCCATCGGGCAAATACTCGATGCCGCCGAGCAAGCCCGCCAGCCAATACGACGTGAATGTGAAGATCACCGCAATCGGCAGCGCGATACTGATCAGCAGCTTGAGCGCCATCGTCACCGTCCGCTTAAGTGCGGCAGGATCAGCGTGCGCCTGCCGCGACATCGACGGTAAAAGTGCTTGCGTAAAGAACGCCGGGATCACGTTGAGCGCGCTCACCCATTTATACGCGACCGAGTACTGCCCGACCATCGTCGGGTTGTGAATCCATTCGATCAAGACCACGTCGATTTGAAAGAAGATCGTCGCCAGAAAATGGTTGAGCATAAGCGGGTAGCTTTCGCCAACCATGCGCCGGACGAGCGGACGGTCGACCGTTTGCGCGTTTGCGCCTTCGCGCCTTTGCGTTCTCAACGGCGAATTGACCCACAGCACGATCAGCGTGACCAGATTGACGCCGATGCTGACCGCCGCCAAGCCGACAATCCCATATCCCAAAATCAGCGCGGCTAACTGCCCAACCGTCTTGATGATCGTCGCTACGGTTTGCGTCGCGGCAGGAATTTCGGCGCGTTCGTAGGCGTAAAACAGCGCCGATAAACCCGTACTCAAACTGCTTGGCAGCAAGCCGAAATACAACAATACAATCGACAATACCGCGTAATCAGGGAGCGGATCAGCGGCATTTTGGCGTATACCGATGAAGCCGATCAAGAGCGGCACGCCGATGCCGACCAGCAAGATGCGCAGCGCGCTGGTATTGAAGAACAAATACGCCGCGCGTGACCGGTCGCGCGCCACTTCGCGGATCAAATACAGATTCAAGCCGAAATTGGTAAAAATATCGAACCAGACAAAGATCACCCCTGCATAGTAATACAATCCGGCGTCGCTCGGTCCTAAAATACGCAGCATGACCAGCGCGAACGCCATATCGACGCCACGATTGAACAAATTCAGGATGATCGGCGTCAAGCTGTTGCGCGCGATCAAGCCAACCCCGCTTTGATCGCCACCCGCCGCGTTAGGCGTAACAAAACGCCGCCATAAATACGCGCCGACCAGCAGCAAAATGATCACGCCGCTAATGAAAGAAAGCGCTGCCCCGACGAAGAAACTTTGTGGGCTGTACACCAGCCGGATGATATAATTTCCAGCATCATTCAGCGGCACCGATTGTACGCCGGCGCTGTCCACCGTAGCAGAAAGCGCGACAGGACGCTCGCTCGACTCAGGCTCGCCTTCAGAACGAATATACGCTCGCCAACCCTGATCAAAACGCTGACTAATTAACAATCCCGCTGATTGTGCAGAATTCACCTCAACAACCAACTCACGTGCCGTGTCGCTTATGATCGTGATATTCCGATTAGGTTGACGATCATCAAGCCACGCGCGCCCCAATGCAGCACCGTTTTCCCAAATACGCACCGCATTATCTTCATACACCAGTGAATAGTTTGGCGCATCGCTCAAATCAGTTGTCGTATGCGTGACCACATAGCGGATATTCAGTTCATCCATGCGCCCCGACATGAGCGCTTCTCGATAATCGAACGTAATGCCTTCAGGATACACCGTATACAGGGGCGCGATTCGATTGAACTCTAACTGAACCTGAGGCGCGATACTTTCCATCAGCTCAACGGTTGTGCGCGGAATGATGCTTTCGTATCCGCGTATATCGTCCAGCCCGTAGCGCATCGTCATATTCGCGTTGAACAACGCTGGCTGTGTTGGGTCATCGAGCGTGGTATAGCGCCATTCACCCGGTTGGTTTTGTAGCCATGTAATCGCTGGTGGCGTGTAATCGAGCAGCTTGGGATCGCTGGCGGGATTAAAGCTATACGATGCGATCATCAAATCGGCGGCGATCAGCGCGACGGTGAGTAGCTGCCAAACAGCCGTTTGTGTGAGGTTTTTCGCTTTTCGCGCGACGGTAACGAAAACGACTCCGCTCCCGATCAGCACCAGCCCCAAAATCGCGGCATTGATCACCTGATAACTGTAAAACGCGCGTGCATCGGGGAAGCCGCTCGTCGCCAGCGCCATGGTGTTGAACACACGCTCGATGATGCCCGCCGTCACTTGATCGTACAGCACCCGTGACACGATCAACCCAAAGATCAGCACGGCGCCAATCACTGTCAATCCGTATCCAAAACGGCGTGACATGTTTACGTCCCGCTCCGAATTCGGGGAGGGGTGAGTGAGCCGATCCGCGCCGAACGCCGCCAGGACCGCCACGCTCAAGCTGAGCGCGAATACCCATCGAAACGGCGAATGCAGTTGACCGATACCCGGCAAAATGTAGAGCAGGATATACGTCGGCAAGCCAAACATGAACGAAAGTGATAAGACACCGAGTACGACGAAAATGAGTTTGTGCGCGGTTTTTGACCTCTCCCCGACTTCAGGGAAAGGGGTAGAGTCGCCTTGCGATAATGTTGTAGGGGCGGGTCTTGACCTACCCGCTAATCGGCGGCGCGGAATCAAACTGTACACTGCCAGAATCAACGGCAAAATGCCAACGTAGAGCGCGCCTTCGACGTAATTTTTCAGCCCCCATTCGGTATGAAAGCGTGCGTCGCCGAGCGCATTCACCATCATTGGCGTGTTTTCCAGCGTGAACACGTCTAAAATCTGATGATGACTGGGGTTGCCATAAAAATTGGGCAGCAAAAACTGGATCACGTCGCGCGGCGGATGCGCCCACGCTACTACTTGACTCAAGCTGGCGGAATCCACGCGAAAATTATTCGATGCGGCTTCAAACAACGGCAAAAACTGGATCGCGCCGATGCCTAAGCCGATGACCACCATGAACACCATCGCCGCGCCGGAAACAAAAATTCTTTGTGTTATGTTGTTAGTTTTTTCAGAAATAAAAACCGCGATCAAGCGCGCCGCCGCATAAAACGCTGCGATCAACAACGTGTAATACGTGATCTCGACATGCCCCGCCAAAATATTGCAGCCCAATGCCACAGCGCCGATAGCGATCCACAACAGCGAGTATTTCGGCTTGATGATCAGGTACTCGATCATGAGCAGGATCAATGGCAGCCAGACCGCCGCCGCAATGATCATCGGAAAAACCGCGCTGATGACAAAGAACGCGCTCAGTTGAAACGTGACGCCCGCGACCACGCCGCCAAACCGACCGACTCCAAGCCCGCGCGTGAAGGCATACATGAACGCGCCCGCCAGCCATAACTGAAAGACGGTGAACCAGCCATATGCCAACCAAAGCGGCAGCACATAATACAAAATCGAGAACGGATAGAGCGTACTTTGCTGCCCAGCGGCGAAAAACGCGATCCCGCCGAACTGATGTGGATTCCACAACGGAAATTCGCCCACCGCAAACTGATCGCGGATGAACGACTTCCACTGGTAATTTTGCAAGACCAAATCGCTGACCAAATGATTGTACGGCACAGCGGGCGCGCCGGCTGCTTCACGATACGCGGCGTAAGGTTGATATTGATACAGATTTTCGGCAGGGATCAGCGTGCGACCACCCAACGTCTGCTGCCAGAACAGAATCAAGGGGAGCGCGAACAGCAAGCCGACGATCAACACATCGCGCGCGCGCGGAGAGGTCAAAAACCGCATAGCTATCCTTTGCGTAAATCCACGAGGCGACACTATACTGGTGTGCATACCTGTTGTCTATATTCGATCATGGAGACACGTATGCGGCGTTTCGCGTTCATGTTCTTGATTGGATTATTGTTTTCGGCGTCGAGTTTGACGATACAAGCACAAGATGCAATCGATCCCAGCATCCTACAGCTTGCCGACGATGCACCGTTTCGTTTGGCGTATCGCGTCGATGTTTATCTGAAAAGCGCCGTAAAACCCCTGCCTTCAGGCATGGGGATATAAGGCGCAGGTCTTGTGTTTTTTCTGCTGAAATAGCGTATAAGAGGGGAGGTTGATGTGCGCGGTACGAGACATAAAAATCCGACCTCGATCATAATCCCGTAATATCGCAATACCGTAGTTAACGTCAAATACAGCGGGGCATCGCTGTGCTACCGGAGCGACGATAAGACGAAGGTTCGCCTTCGCAGTCACGGGAGGAGAGGTCGGGGGATGAAGGATATCTGAGCAGTTACCCTCAACCCTAACCTCTCTCTAGGATAGGGAAATAAGGTTACTTCGCGTATTCGACCGCGCGTGTCTCGCGGATCACCTGCACCTTGATCTGACCCGGATACTGCATCGATTCCTCGATTTTCCTGGCAATATCGCGTGATAACCGCAGCGCGCTCAAATCATCCACGGCTTCGGGGCGCACGATGATGCGAACTTCGCGCCCGGCTTGCAGCGCGTAGCTTTGTTCGACACCCTCGAAACTATTAGCGATTTCTTCCAGCGTGCGCACACGGCGCACATACGCATCGAGACTTTCACGCCGCGCACCGGGACGCGCGCCGCTGATGGCGTCGGCTGCTTCGACGATGTACGACTCGACATACTCTTGTTCGACTTCGTGATGATGACTGGCGATGGCGTTGACGACTTTGGCGTTAACACCGTGTCGTTTGGCGAATTCTGCGCCAATTGCCGCGTGCGTGCCTTCGATTTCATGATCCATCGATTTACCCAGGTCATGCAGCAAGCCGCCCATTTTGGCGATGTTCACGTCTGCGCCAAGTTCGGCGGCGATCATGCCCGCGATATGCGCGCTTTCAATCGAGTGTGCGTGCTGATTTTGCCCGTAGCTGGTGCGGTATTTAAGCCGCCCCAACATCTTGATCACTTCGGGATGCAAGCCGACGATCCCGGTTTCGTAGGCGGCGCGCTCGCCTTCCTGGCGGATCGATTGTTCGACTTCAGTACGCGCGTCTTCGACCAGCTTTTCGATGCGCGCGGGATGAATACGCCCATCGACGACCAGTTTCGCCATCGCGCGCTTGGCGATTTCGCGGCGTACCGGGTCGAAACTGCTCACGGTGATCGCCTCTGGCGTGTCATCGACGACGACATCGACGCCCGCCGCGAGTTCAAAGGCGCGAATATTGCGCCCATTGCGCCCGATAATCCGCCCTTTCATTTCGTCGCTGGGCAGTTCGACTACGCTGACGCTGATTTCGCTGACATGTTCGCTGGCGAGACGCTGCACGGCTAAGCTGATCACTTCACGAGCGCGCGTATCGGCGATCTCGTGGGCTTCGGCTTCGACATGCCGGATAATGCGCGCCATATCGTTGCGGGCGTCGACTTCGGCAATCGACATGAGTTCGACTTTGGCTTCTTCGACGGTCAAACCGCCGATGCGTTCGAGTTCCGCCGTGTATTCATCCTGAATTTTCTGCATGTCCTGTTCGCGCTTATCGAGCTTGCTCTGGCGCTTATCCAGTACGCGCTGGCGTTCTTTGACCGCTTCCGATTCTTTATCGGTTTCGGCGCGGCGGCGCTGCAAACGTTCGTCCTCACGGTCGAGTTCGCGGCGGCGGCGCGTCAAAATCTCGTCGGTTTCGTCGGTCACACGCTTGGTTTTGTCCTCTGTATCGCGTTGGATTTCTGCCGCTTTGGTCGTCGCCGCCAACATGATTCGGTTGGCTTCGGCTTCTGCCAAATCGCGGCGGTTTTTACCTTGTCGGGTTTGTACATTCGTTAAAAGATACACGCCAATCCCTGCGCCAATGCCCGCGCCGATGATCAGCGTGAAGATAGCGATTACAATCGTGCTGCCGTCCATGATTTCTGCGGTGTTTTCGCCTCGTGCTCAGCGAGATTATCCCGCGTCTCTCCTTTCGATAGTGGGGAAAACAGGCTGCGTTTTACCCTGACCAATACAACTTGTTTTAGTAGCGTTCAAAGTTCATCATGTGGTTCGGTGTTCGTCGTCATCGTCGCCTTCGTCCGAACGAAAGAACGCCGGGTCATCGGTTTCCAGTTCTTCGATCAAACGGGTGATGGCGGGTTTGACGACGGTGTATTGAAAGCCGCGCCGCAGTAGAAAACCATTCAGGCTTTCGCGGAAATCGCGGCGAGTGCGTCCGCGCAAACGCGAACCACGGGCGCTCGCCGCGCGATATGCCGAGTCATCGGGGTCAATATCCCCCAACACTTCCGCGATAATGGCGTCGGCTATCCCTTTCTGGCGCAGTTCATAACGTATGGCTTTTGGGCTGGATGGTTTGCTCGAATTGCTTCGACCTTGTACCCAAAATGCGGCGAAAGCTCGGTCATCCATATAACCAAGTTCGGTTAATCGGGTGATGGCAGCGTCGATGACAGCGGGCGGGGTCTCTTTGTCCTGCAAATTGCGGCGGATTTCCTGGGTGCTGCGTGGGCGGCTGGCGAGCAAACGCGCGCCGCGTTCGACGGCTTGCTTAACGGCGTCGTCGCCTTTAAGCGCGTCGATTTCCGCGTCGGTGAGCGTTTCACCTTTGTGCAAGCGCGCTGCGTCCTCAAGGGTGAGGCTGAACAGGTATTCATCGTCGATGTAAACATTGACGCGCTTTTTATTGCGTTTTTGAATTTCCAGCGCCGTGATGACGCCCATATTTCCCGCCGGGTTAAAACCCCAATGTGCAATGACAACCAGCCGCGACTCGTGGATACGAAACCCGGCTGGTGTTCGACACTGCGGTTTGTGGGAAAAACTTGATGGATACGCGCGCGTCCGACGGAATCAAACGGTCAAAGACCGCGAACCTTGTCTATAGTTATGATTGACGTAAGGTCGCATCGCTGCTGAACGCGCCGCGCTGACCCGAATAAGTTGAAATCATCCACATCGCCCGTGTAGAGCGGTTAATTTTGCCAGCCGTATCGGGGGAGTTTGTGCATCCCGCCGAAACTTCGTTTCCAGTGTGCATGGACACCCATGAGTCACATCAAGTATTATCCATGAATTGAGCGTTTTGCACAACTAGGAAGTTTCAAGTCGTATTATGACGTTTAATGCACTATCAAACGCGCGCCTCGTGCTGGTCACGGGCGGCGGAACTTATTTAGGCGACCATATCGCTGCTGCCCTGTTGGCGGAAGGCGCGGATGTAACGCTGTTGGTGCGACCGGGTGCAGAGGACAAGATCGGTGCTTTAGCACAGCGCGCGCGCCTGATCGTCGCGGATGTGTGGAATCCTGCCAGCCTGAAAGGGCGTGGGCGCGGGCATGGCGTCGTCATTCACACCGTCGGCGGCATGAAAACCGACCCGCGACAAGGCTTGACCTATGATTGGCTCAACGTCGTATCGGCGCGCAATGTCGCCAATATGTGCGTGAGCAGCGGCGTCCCGCATATGGTCTTGGTTAGCGCGGTACGCGCGCCCTGGGTGAGCGCCGAATACATCCGCGCCAAGCGTGAAGCCGAGTTATATATGGAGCGGATCGGGCTGCGTTCGACGGTGATTCGTGCGCCCATTGTGTACACGCGCGGCGCGCGGCGTCCGCTCTTGAATCGCCTGATCACGATGGGCGGTGTGATTCCGCCGTTGTCATGGTTGGGCTTGCGGCGTGCCGCACCGATGCCCATCGATATTCTGGCGCGCGGAGTCGCACGGATCGCGCTTGATCCACGCCCGACCGATGCGCTGTTTTATGCGCCCGAACTGCGCCGTCGGAATTCGGCGCGCGAACGGCGGCAGGGCATCAACGAATCGATGCTCGAAGCGCAACTGTTGAGCGGCGAGTCGGTTGCGGCGATCAACGTGATTCCCGAAGATGCGCCGTTCGGCTGGACGCCGGGACAAAAACGCTGATTTTTTATCAGAAAAGCGCCGTAAGACCCCTGCCTTCAGGCATGGGGATATAAGGCGTCGGTCTTGTGTTTTTTCTGCTAAAATAGCGTATAATAGGGTAAGGTTGATGTGCGAGGTACGAGACGTAAAAATCCGACCTCGATGATAATACCGTAATATCGCAATACCGTAGTTAACGTCAAACACAGCGGGGCATCGCTGTGCTACCGGAGCGACGATAAGACGAAGGTTCGCCTTCGCAGTCGCGCTGAGGGTAGAAGCCCCCGCCTTTAGGCGTGGGGAGTATGTCACCCGGTGGTGCTGGGAGAAGGTCAGCGCTTTTTTCAGGACGGTTTCGCCGCAAAATTCAGGTTGGTGGAATCGCGCTCATTCAGTTCTGGCGTGGTCGCTGTCATCTACGAGCCGGATCGCGGTTAAGCGGGGGGGGCGGGACTCAGACCCGCCCATCGTCGTCGCTTTAGACCTTATCTGCGCCTGCGATGGCGTTGCGGTCGTCGTCATCCAACGACAATTGCTGGATGCCAAGCCGTTTCATCGCGTCGAGCAAATCGGCTTCGGTCATTTGGCTGAAGTCACGCCCGGTCGTCTGTTGAATCTGATCGGCGTCGGCTTGTGTGATTTTGTATGCCGCCGCGCCCATCATGAACAACATCCCAGTTTGCATCAGCCCAAAGCGTCCATACGGCGCGCGCCGCCACATAAAACGCCGACGCATCATGCCTCGTCCCATCATCCCGCGCCCGATCATGCGGCGGCGTAACGGTCGTCTAAACATGGTTGTTCGTCCCTTCTTTAGCCTGTTAAATTACTCATAGGCTAACGAAAAGTTGTTGCGCGCGTATGCTCTGCATGTAAAAAATCTACGGCTCGCGGATCAAGACCGCCGTCGTATACGCGACCAGTGCCGGGTCGGAAAGCGTCGCGTCCACTGTGACCGGCAGATCGACAAACATTCCTGGCGCTTCGTCGTCTGTCCATTCGGGCTGTGAGATTTGTACGCGCACGCGCAGCGTATCGTACATGCCGCCTGCGATCTCGAAGGTTTGGCGCGCGGCGTAATTCGTCAGCCGGAACGCTTTTTCGATGACAAATGTATTCGCCGCCACCCCATCAATCAATGTCAGGCGGATGAGCAAATCGACATCTTCGGGCAGAATATCGTCGTCTCCGGCTTCATCGAAGCCGATATAAAGCAGAATAGGCTGTGCGCTCAGCAGCACACGCGGCGCGGCGACGACCACGCGCCGCATGACAAAGCGCGGTTCAGCTTGTGCGCCCCGTTCGGGCGCGTTCATATCCCACTCGATCAGTTCTGCGACCCCGCGCCGACCGAGATCGGTCATTTTGTAGATGCTCTCGTCGGTCATCACCATAAATTTCTTGTTGATCAGGCGGCGCAAGCCTTTGCCAAATGCGCGCTCGCTCATATCGCCGCCTTCGATGATGGCATCGGCATGATACGGCGCGGTCGTATCGGTTTTGCCGAAGAACCGTAAAATATCCAGCGCTTCGGGCGGGAGTGTTGCCAGATGAATTGGCATTTCGCTCATAAGGGTGCGTCTCCTGATCAGTTGATTATAACGTCACGACGCGCGCCGCGCCGTGCAGGTGTTTGGTAGCGTTGCGCGTATCGACCACGAGTTTACTGTGATTCACGATAGCTTGGTAATCGAATCCGGTGTGATCGGTGACAATGACCACACAGTCGGCAGATGCAAGCAAGTCATCGGTATACGCCGTATTGTGCATAATTTGATCATCTTCAAGCCGGAACGACTCGACAAACGGATCATGATAAAGAACGTCTGCGCCGCGATGACGGAGCAGACTGATCACATCCAGCGCCGGACTTTCGCGTACATCGTCCACATCTCTTTTATAGGCGACGCCCATGACGACAATCTTTGAATTACGAACCGCTTTCACGTCGTCGTTGAGCGCGTCGATGACTTTATTGACGACGTAAATCGGCATGGCGGTGTTAACTTCGCTGGCGAGTTCAATAAAACGCGCGGTGTAATTCAGCGTCTTGAGCTTCCAGCTTAAATAATGCGGGTCAACTGGGATGCAATGCCCGCCGATGCCCGGTCCCGGATAGAACGTCATAAAGCCGAACGGTTTGGTTTTGGCGGCGTCGATGACTTCCCACACGTCGATGCCGAGACGGTCGCACATGAGCGCCATTTCGTTCACCAAGCCAATATTGACGGCACGAAATGTGTTTTCGAGCAGTTTGACCATCTCGGCGGCGGTCGGTGACGAAACCGGGACGACGGTATCGATAGCGGTCGCATACAGCGCCGATGCGACCTGGGTGCAGGCGGGCGTAACGCCGCCGACAACTTTCGGCGTGTTGCGTACACCATATTTTTGATTGCCGGGGTCGATGCGTTCGGGTGAAAACGCGACGAAAACATCGACACCGACCGTCAAGCCGTGTTCGCGTAACTTGGGGACGACGATTTCGTCTGTCGTGCCGGGATACGTGGTGCTTTCCAGCACGACCAGCAAACCTGCATGCGCGATCGCCGCGACATCGGTGACGGCTTGAATCACGAACGACATATCCGGGTCTTTGGTCTTGCGAAGCGGCGTGGGCACACAAATGCTGATCGCATCGGCAAGGCGTAAATCGTCGTAGCGGGTGGTGGCGCACAAGCTGCCGTTTTTGACGAGCGGCGCGAGGCGCTCGGTCGAAATATCGGGAATATAGCTCTCGCCGCGATTGATCGAGTCGACTTTGCGCGGCGAGACATCCAGCCCGACGACATTGAAGCCCGCTTCCGCGAATTCGACCGCGAGCGGCAGCCCGACATACCCTAAACCGACAATCCCGATGGTGGCTTGCTGGGTGTGCAGTCGGTTGAGAAGTTCACTTTGAATTGACATAAACGTAGCAGCTTTCAGATTTCAATGGACAAAACGATAATCATTATAGTAGTGAGACACATAAAAACGTACAGGCAGATCATAGGGGGATGATCTGCCTGTACGAAAAGTAGGGGGTTTGACAGAGGTAAACGTTAAAAGGTGAAAGTTGAAAGATAAAGCAACGCTGGTCTTTTATCTCTCAGAACAGCCCTTCCACCTTTCAACACGTAACTGTCATCCGCTTTTACGCGCTTGCGCCTTCAACAGGCGGTGTAACATCGGCGGGTGCATTGGGTGCGTTGTCCGGCTGTCCGCCATTCCCACGCATTCCACCCCGACCACCGCGTCCTTCACTGTTGAAGAACGGTATCATGTCGCGCATTTCCATCGGTTCGACCAACGTCACCGATAGAGCGAGCGCTTTGCCATCACGGGTGACGGCGAGCGTCACAACATCGCCCGCTTCATACGCGCTGACGCGGTCACGAAGTGTGATTTCTTCGTTGACGGCTTCACCATTGACGGCGGTGATCATGTCACCAATGAGCAACCCGGCTTCGGCGGCAGGTGCGCCTTCCAAAACCGCGGTCACGGTCGCGCCTGCGTCGGTCATTTCAAAGCCGACACCGAGACGGACACCCGCCGCCATGCTGCGCATACCGAAGCCTTCTCCGCGTTCGCCATTCGGCATCATGTTACGGAAGAAACCGCGTTCGCCGCGGAACAGCGCCAATTCGTTGACTGCGACGGTGATATCTTGTGCTTCACCATTGCGTTCGATGGTGAGCATGACCGTCGCGTCATCTTCCAGACTGATCATATAAGCCGCGAGCGCCGCCAGATCACGCGTTTCGCCGTCAACTGCGACGATCATATCGCCTTCGCGCAAACCCGCTTCGTAAAGCGGGTTGTCTTCGCTTAAACGAGCGACCGTGAACACGCCGGTTTCTGGATCAAACGTGAACGCCGTATCACGTCCAAGCCCCATGGCGCCGCGTCGTGCGTCGAAATTTTCGGGCAGTCCCGTGAGCGTGGCTTCGAGCGTTTGCGTCTCGCTGTCACGGATAATTTCTAACATGACGACTTCGTCCGCCGCGATATCGCGGATAGCGCGTTGTGCTTCGCGTGGTGTTGCGACCGCGACGCCATTAATCGTGGTGATCACATCGCCGGCTTGTAAGCCCGCATCGGCGGCGGGGGAGTTTTCTAAGACCGCGACCACTTCGACACCGTTTTCGCTTTCGGTCAGTGTAACGCCCAAATAACCACGATTACGAAGTTCTTCGATAACGGGCGGGACTTCGGGCGTGCTTTCTTGCGCCGCTACAAACCCAATCGCTGACCCGCTCATCACCAATACGCTGATCCCTGCCAGTATCCATCGTTTACTGCGCATCATTACAACCTCCATGTCGTGCCTGTGCTTGAATATCATCCCGACGATGCGATGCCAGGGTGTTCGATGTCAACCATCTGTTCTTAGCGTAAGCGCGACATGTAAATCGAATGTGGAAACGATGTAAATTGTGTGTAAACTCGTCACGAAAGTGTCATGCGATACGTGATTGTGCCGGGAAATTTGTAACTCACCTTACGCATGCCCCTTGTTTTCAGCCCTCACCCCCTGCCCTTCTCCCTGAGCGAGAAGGACTTAGGATGAGAGTAATCTGCGTAAGGTGAGTTGATTAGAAACGTATGAAAACAGGCTATGCGCTGCCGTTTTTGTCGCCACGAATGCGCTTAGCGAGCGCGCCGCCAAAAATCAGGCTGCTCATATGGGCGCCGATATCCGGTCGTGGCGGCGCTTGCACTTTATCCCATTTGTTTTCGCGGCGTTTGATCACCCACAAATGCGCGGCGTCGGTGGTTTCCTCGATCACGGCTTCGAGCGTGTCACGGTCGCCCTGTGCGAGCGTATCGCGGAGCGCGTCGAGCGCGTCGGTGATGCCATCGATATGGCGGATCAGATTATCGCGATTGTTGAGCATGATATCCCGTAGGTCATCGGGGTGGGTGTCGTACAAGTGGTGAATCAAACGCCCAAATGAATGACCCGCTTGCTGCTGCGCGTCGCGCCAGCCATCGGCTTTGGTCAGCGCGTAAAACGCCGCGACGCCGAGCGCCATCGGTAAGCCTTCGACTGCTGCCGCCCACCCATCATGTTCTTGCGGGTCGGCAAAACGTGGTGGTGCGCCGATGAGCGTACACAAATCGCTGACGAGTTCGACCGCTTCGGGCGGGCAACCGGCGTTGGGCAGCACCAACATGCCACCGTTATCGAACAGATCGGCGGCAGCGTGAGCTGTGTCCTCTACGCCATCGAACAGATACGCGGCATTGAGGATGGGCGTCGCGCCGACCATATACACGTTTTCGGGCAAATGTTTGGCAGCCAGTGCCAGCGACGGCGATTTAAGCGGCGACATATCCATAATGACCGTGCCTGCGTTGACACCGGTCGCGAAATCGCGGTAGGTTTGACTGATTTCGGCATACGGGAGCGCGACGATCACCAACGCCTTATCGTGGGCAGCGTCGAAAATAGTGCGTGCGTGGATATCGAACGCGCCTTTGCTATTGGCTTCTGTGATATTCGCGCTCTCAGAATCGTAGCCTGTGACACGGAACTGCTGCTGGGTATTTTTGCCCGCGTTATAACGCTTGATCGCCAAGCCCATCGATGCGCCGATGCGCCCCATGCCCAAAATTGCGATTTCAATCGTGTTTGCCATGTTCGTTTTCCTGAAAATTTCCAAAGGTGAACGTAAAAGGTTAAACGTGCTTCGCTTTATACCATGCAGATTTTGCAGCGTTCAATTTCGGTCGTCGGCGGCTTGCAGACGGAGAATCTGCGCGTATAACGGATGGTTACGCCATCGATCGGCGTCATCGGCGTGATGTGCTGCCAGCCATGCCGCGTCGGGCGACCCGCCATCTTTGGTGATAAGTTCACTGCTCCATGCTGGATGATGCAGATAAACCACGAACGGACGTATGAATCGGTTTTCGGGGTTGCCGTCGCTCAAACGTCGAACGAGCCTTGGTGATATCCGCTTGACCAGTACAGGCAGCATCTTACCGATCAAGCCGACGGGATAGCGTACTTTACCGATGTCGTGCAGCAGCGCCGCGACTGCCAGCGCTGGCGGCGTCACGGTATCCTGCGCCAATACCGCGCGCAGCACCCGCAGGCTGTGCAATTGTTCGGCGCGCAGCAAACGCTTGAACAGCGCCACCTGCGACAGGGTGAGCGCGCGCGCGACCGCGTCATAATCGACCGACGGCGCAAAAATCAGCGCGATCAGCGCGCGCACCCCTTGACGGAGACGAATCACTGCGGTCATGGGGTTAGCCGATGGCGAAGCCGATTAGCCAGTTGGTGATAGCAGTAGTTGGCTGTGTGATGATGATGCCCAAAATGTTGAATCCAGCTATCGGGAAGAAGCTCAGCAGGATCAAGCCGATAAACAGGTAATAGCTGGTTTGCTGATGACGCTGCCACCATGCCGCCAGATCGGGCGGCAAGAGCGCATATACGATTTGCCAACCGTCGATGGGGAATAACGGGATCAGGTTAAAGACGAACAGCAGTACGTTGAACTGGATCATCAATTCAAGGATTATCACGATAATGTCAGGCAAGCTGAGCAGCGTGCGAATGCCGATTAAGCGAATGATGAACGCGAACAAGATCGCCAGCAGCAAATTGGAGAACGGTCCCGCCGCGACCGCCGCCAGCCAGCGCCAGCGTCGATTTTCGCGCGGCATCCGGTTGGGGCTGATGGGCGCGCTGCCCAAAATACCGAAGCCAACGAGGACGAACATCAACATACCGATCCAGTTGATATGCACCAACGGATTAAGCGTTAGTCGTCCGGTTTGAGCGGGCGTAGGGTCGCCCATCCTCCAACCGACATAATTATGAGCGAATTCATGCACGGTCATCGCCACGAGAACGACGACAAGCCGCGCGATCAACTGTGTAATATCGAGATTGCCAGAGAGTAACAACGGAATGCTCCACGCCTACGGACAATATTCGAGTAATTATACACGAGTCACGCCCTATCTTAATATCCAGTCGAGTTTGAGGGATGGTGAATATTCGGGTGTTTTTTGGATAAGGCGTGCTGCGCCCCCACGAGCGATGTCCATGATATTCAACACGCGCGGTTTGCGCTCATCCGTCACCGCTTTTCGGGTAAATGATCGCTGAAACTCCATTCTGGTTTGCGCGACCCGAAGTGCCATCGAAGGTGTTATCATAGCAAGGTGAAAAATTAACCACGAAAGGGTAACGTTTTTGCGTCGTCAGCTTACGGTTGCGATTGCAAAAATGAGTCGCGTATGAATATCGACGACCCGATGGCGATTGGCGACCGCGTTCACCTGCGAAAAGCGCACCCGTGTGGCAGTTTTGAATGGGATGTGTTCCGCATTGGTGCAGATATTGGTATCCGCTGTACCGGGTGTGGGCGACGCGTGCTGGTGGCGCGGGGGGCATTCGTCAAACAAGTCAAACAACTCATCCACTATGTACCCACGTTCAAAGAGGAACACCCAACGGGGTCTTAATTATGGAAGCAAAAAAACGAGTTTTATTCGTGATGTCGGATACCGGGGGTGGGCATCGAGCCGCCGCCGAAGCGATACGCCAGGCGCTGTTCGAACGGTATTCGGGGAAGATTGAATCGACCGTTGTCGATGCGTTTCGAGCGTCGGGTTTTCCCTTCAAGTATATGCCCGAAGTTTATCCTATCATCATCAATTATTCGCGTTCGAGTTGGGGCGCGACCTACAACTTTTTAGATACACCCTCGCGGGTAAAAATAGCAACACGTGGCATTTATATCGCTGTAGAAGTTGGGTTGAAAAAAATGTTCCGCGATAACCCGGCGGATGTGATCGTATGCGTGCATTCAGTCCTGACTCAGCCATCTCTGCAAGCGATTCAACGCATGGAATCACGCTCACCCTTCATCGTCGTCGTCACCGATTTGTTGACGACGCATAACTTTTGGTACGATCCGCGTTCAGATCGCACGCTTGTCCCATCGCAGGAAGCCTATGACATCGCCATCAATGCCGGACTGCTGCCAGAGCGTGTGCGCGTGACAGGACTGCCTGTGCATCCCCGGTTTTCGCAGCCGTTAGAAGACCGTGCTTCGGCAAGGCATGAACTTGGCTGGGAGCCGGATTTGCCCGTCCTGCTGCTCGTAGGCGGCGGCGAAGGCATGGGACCTTTGTACAAAACAGCGCAGGCGATCAACGATGTCAAACAAAAATGTCAGTTGATCATCGTCGCGGGGCGCAATAAATCGCTCAAGGAAAAGCTGGAATCGAGCGAGTGGAAGCATCCCGTCAAGATTTATGGCTATGTCGACGACATGGCACGCTTGATGACCGCCGCCAATGTATTGATCACAAAAGCAGGACCTGCGACCATCAGCGAGGCGTGCATCGCGCACTTACCGATGATTTTGTACGATGCGATTCCGGGACAAGAGACTGGCAATGTCGAATTGGTCGTCAAAAACGACGCGGGGGTGTTCGCGCCCGAACCGGAACTCGTCGTGCAAGCGGTCGAGGCGTGGTTGAGCGAAGGCGAAGCGGGTTTGCAGCGTCGCGCCGATAACGCCGCCAAGATTGGCAAGCCGAACGCGGTTTGGGATATTGCGGATGAAATCTGGCAGTTCGCTCACCAGATGCCGATTACGCGCCGTCGCCGCTTACCAACCCTGCTCAAGCAAATCGCGCCAACGGTGAAGATTCCTAAAATCCGCTTGCTTGATTAGTGCGTAGTGTGTTATATGAAAGCGGGCAGTAGATTTACTGTCGATCCTATCGTAAGGTGTATCGGAGTTTAGCATGAAAATTGGTTTTCGTTTTCCCCGTGTCCTGATCAGCGTGCTGATTATGGTTGGGGCATTGTCGGTCGCTGCACAAGCGAATGAACTTGAGCCCGCCGACATCAACAATGATGAAGGCGGCGCGGTCAGCGTGACGGGTGAAGTGGTGTATACCAATACGCTGTTCACCAGTGGTGTCGCGCAGCCGTTGGTCATTTTGGAAGATCAAGCAGGCTTTGTTGATCGGGATCGCGGCTTTTTGATGCCGGTCGCTTCGCAGGTATTGGGACAAATTACTTCTGATTTTTACACATCACCGTTCAGTTACAGCATTTCACTGCCGATTCAGCCGCAAGGCACGTATCGTGATGTCGATAACGACGGTGGTGATGATCAAGGTGTGCAAATCTACGCGACGGCGTACTGGTCGAATACGTTTGGGGATGCTTATCTCGAAGAACGCGATTTGTACGGCGGCGGCTGGTCATCGGCGTATGCATCAACGCGCGTCACCGATGAGGCAGATCGTTACCTGGAGGTAATCGGCGGCAAGCTGTTGGTATATGCTGCCGACGACGCGCAAGGCTTCCCGGCGGGGTTTGGCGACGACGAACTGTTGTTCACCGACGATGACCCGACCGTGCTGCTGCCGCAAGGCTATACCGTTGTCGATTTGGACAGTGACCCGTTCACGTTCGACCGCTCCGCCAACCCCGTGATCGATTTAATCGAACCGGAAGGCGCAGCACTGGACGATTTTTCGGAGATGAGCTATACCGAAGCGTTCGACGCGATGTTGGATAAATTCACGCGCGAATATGCATTCACCGAGTACAAACAAGTCGATTGGGCAGCGTTGGGAGAACAATATCGTCCGCGCTTTGAACAGGCGGAAGACGATGACGACAGCGATGCGTATGTGCTGGCGCTGCGCGATTTTCTGTGGGAAATTGACGATGGTCATATCGCGTTGTACCCGCAACCCGCCGTTATGGGGAATGAATTTGAAACCGCCATTTCGGGTGGTATTGGCTTGGGCATCCGCGATACCGACGACGGACGTGTGATCGTCAATTTTGTCACGCTCGATAGCACTGCCGACGCTGCTGGCATCGAACTCAGCGCGGAAATCGAAGCGATCAACGATACCCCGATCGACGAATGGATCGAAAACACGATTGCATACTCAGCGCCGTTTAGTACCACGCATTTTGAACGGCTGCAAAAATTACGTTACTCCACTCGTTTCCCGCTTGGCGACTCGGTCGAAGTCACGTATCGCAACCCCGATGGCGACAGCGAAACGGTGACCTTGGAGACGACCGACGAATTCATAAGTTTCAACCAATCGTCGTTCAATCGAGGGCGTACCGGTCTCGAACTGCCCGTCGAATATCGCGTCCTGGATAGCGGCTTGATCTATGTCGCCATCTATAGTTTCAGCGATAACGATTTGCTTACGATCCAACTCTGGGAACGCCTGATGCAAACGTTGAATGATTCCGGCGTGCCCGGTTTGATCATCGATATGCGCAGCAACGGCGGCGGCAGCGGCTTCCTGGCGGATCAAATGGCGGCGTATTTCTTCAACGAGACGTTTGAACTTGGCAATACGTCGCTTTATGACCGCGGCGTGAACGATTTTGTGACTGACCCGAATCAAGCGGACGATTTCTTCCTGCCCGAAGAAAATCTGCGTTTTCAGGGTGAAGTCGCGGTGTTGGTGGGTCCCAACTGCCTGAGCGCGTGCGAATTTTTCTCGTACGATATGACCATCGATGACCGCGCGGCGATTGTCGGGCAGTATCCGACAGGTGGCTTGGGCGGCAGCATCACCGATTTTGCCATGCCCGATGGGCTGTTCGTGCGTATGACGGTCGGTCGTGCGATGGATGCGAACGGCGACATTCATATCGAAGGGATCGGCGTGGTGCCGACCGTGCAAGTCCCCATCAATGAAGAAACACTGTTGGGTGGCGGCGACCCGGTGCTCGAAGCAGCCGAAACATATCTGATCGAACAGATCACCGGCGAAGCACCGTCGTTGGAAGTCGCTGCGAGCGATGGCGGCGAGATCGCGCTCGGTGACAAAATCGCAGGTGAAGTGGGCGAAGGCGAACGCATCGCATACACGTTTACGCCTGAAGACGATATCGTGGTCACAATCACGGTCGGCGATGCAGCGGGCGAATTGGATACCTATTTGCGTGTCTATGAAGGCGATGAATTGATCGCTGAAAACGACGACATCGAATTGGGTGAAGTGATCAATTCAAGTCTCGAAGGACTCGAACTCGCGGGCGGAACCACCTATGTCATCGAAGTCGGAACCTATGACGATGCCAGCGCAGGCGCGTATGAGTTAGAAATCATCGCGGCAGAGTAGATAACTCACCTTACGCAGATTGCCCTCGTCCAAAGTCCTTCTCCCTCAGGGAGAAGGACTTTGCCTACCGCGACGATTTTTCTCCGCTCGCCCTGAGGGAGAAGGGCAGGGGGTGAGGGCTGAAAACGAGGGTCTTACGGCGCTTTTCTGATAATCTGGTCGATGGTTTTGTGAGGGCGACCCGTTTGATCGCCCTCACAGTTTTGTCATGGATGAGCGACGCATGTCATCAGTCGTTTGCCAGCATCCCCCTAAGTACGCTACCATGTTCATATTTACCATAAAATTTTGCCAAATGGAGTAAACTCGCGCATGAAAGCCGTCATTCTTGCAGCCGGACAGGGTACGCGGTTGCGTCCAGTTACGCTGACCATGCCCAAATCGCTCGTCCCGGTCGCCAACCGCCCGTTAATTGCGTATGCCATTGAAATACTGAAAAACGGTGGACTGACGGAAATCGCCATCGTCGTCAATGATTTATCGTCACCTATTTGTACGGTGTTAGGCACAGGTGCAGATTACGGCGTCCAGTTGACATATCTTGTACAGCGCGAACAACTCGGCTTAGCACATGCGGTCAATGTCACGCGCGAATTTGTGGGCGACGAGCCGTTTTGTGTGTATCTGGGCGATAATATTTTCCAAGACCCCATGGAAGCGCTGCTGCGCGGTTTTTCTGATAGCGGCGCGGAATGTGTGATCGCGTTGGGTGAAGTGAGCGATCCGACACGTTTTGGCATCGCGCAGATCACCGATGGGAAAATTGAGCGTGTGATCGAGAAACCGAAAGAACCACCGAGTAATCTGGCGATTGCGGGCGTCTATTTGTTCCGCAAATCGATTTTCGATGCGATTGCGCAGATCAAACCATCATGGCGCAACGAATTAGAAATCACCGATGCCATTCAGCAGTTGATCAGTACGCAAGCGGATGTGCGTCCGTACACACTGACGGGCTGGTGGATCGACGCGGGCAAGCCCGACTCGATCATTCTGGCGAATCAACTGGTGCTGGGTGATTTGCCGTACACCCCCAAAATCGAAGACAAAAACATCGTGCTCGGTACGAGCGATGTCAGCAACCGTGTCATCATCGGCGAAAACAGCCAAATCATTGACAGCGTGATTCGAGGACCCGTGATCATCGGCAAAAATGTCATCATCAAGAACAGTTTTGTAGGACCGTATACGGCGTTGGGTGATAACACGACTGTCGAAAGCAGCGAAATTGAAGCCAGCATCGTCATGACGAACTGCGTGATTCGCTCGATTCCCGGTCGCATCGATAGCAGTTTGATCGCGGATAACTCGCAGGTGGTCGCATCAGCGCATATGCCAGCAGCACGGCGCTTGATTTTGGCAGAAAACAGCTACGTGAATTTCTAGTCGCGCCGCTTAAATTAAACAGGCTGCATTGTTGAAGGATTCGCTATGGCTTCTACGCGCATCGATGTGCTGAAAATGGGTTTGAACGACTCGCGCGCCCACTTGGAACATATCATTGAACAGGTCGGTGATCGGTGGGAAACACAGGTGTACGATCATGGGGCAGCATGGAATGTGCGCCAACTGCTCGTGCATTTGGGGACGAGTGAAAGCGGTATGTTCAACACCGCGAAAGCGATTAGCGAAGGCGGCAACCCGATCCCAGAAGATTTCGATTTAGAGCGCTTTAATCTGCGTTCAACCGAAAAGAAAGCCGATATGACCGTAGCACAAGCGCGGGACGTACTGACGAGCACCCGTGCAGATTTAATGGCATGGATCGGTACGTTGGACAGTGAAAAACTGGCACGTCAGGGGCGTCATGCGACTCTTGCCGTGTACACCGTTGAACAGTTTTTGCGGATTATTGCGTATCATGAACGTTCGCACGCCGACGACATCGCGCGCGCACTGAACCTGTAATGAAAGAGCGGATACTATTTTGATCGCTGGAAAAGACTCTTCGTTTCGCACGCTGGAAACCAACCCGCCCAACGGTGGCGCGGCAGTGGATAGGCTGATTGAAACCGTCATCACGCCGATGGATCAGTTTTTTGTACGCAGCCACGCACCAACCCCATTTGTCGATCTGGAAACGTATCGTTTGACGGTGGTCGGAGAAATTACACACGAGTATTCGCTCACCGAACTGGCATCGGTCGCCGAACGTGTCGAAATGACGGCGACGCTGCAATGCGCGGGCAATCGCCGCGTCGAAATGCAGCAGATCGCGCCGATTCCGGGCGAACTGATCTGGGATCGTGAAGCGATCAGCACCGCGATTTGGAGTGGGTTTCGCTTGCGCGATCTGTTGTATGACTGCGGACTGACGCCGGAATGGAGCGAAGCCAACCCGAATTTACATGTGTGGTTTGAAGGATTGGATCAATGTGAAAAAGACGGCGAACATTTTCCGTTCGGCGGCTCAATCCCATTAAGCAAAGCCTTCGACCCGCATGTGCTGCTCGTCGATATGATGAACGGTGAATATTTGCTGCCCGATCATGGCTCGCCGCTGCGTGTTTTTGTGCCGGGATATATCGGCGCGCGCAGCGTCAAATGGGTGACGCGTATTTTTGTGCGTGAAATGCCGTCGGATAATTATTATCAGGCACATGCTTATAAATTATTCGCGCCATCCGTACAGCCAGAGACAGTCAAGTGGGATGACGGCTTGATGTTGGGTGAACTATCGATCAACAGCGCGATTATGCAGCCGAACGACGGCGACACGCTGCCTGCCGGACGCATGACTATCAAAGGGTGGGCAATGAGCGGGGGAAGCGGTATCGCGCGCGTCGATGTCTCGCTCGATGGCGGCATAAACTGGCAAACGGCGGCGCTGTATGGCGATGATTTGCCGTTTGCGTGGCGATTATGGGCGCTGGAAGTGATGCTGACGCCGGGTGAGTACCAGATCGTCGCGCGTGCATGGGATAAAGCCGCCAATACGCAGCCGGATCATATCATCTGGAATTTTAAGGGCTACATGAACAACGTGTGTCCGCGTGCGCGTGTGATTGTCAAGTGACCTATAACGGAATAGGCACAGTATCCCCTAGAACTTCCACCCAGAGACGTGCGCTGTAATAGGCGGTCAGCCTACAATAGAGTACAGAACAGCGAGAAGCGCAGCCGCATAATTTATTGTCGCGACTGCGCCTTTTCGCTGTTGACAACATTATCGCCATGAAACCTGTGGGGGAGAGTATGGCTATGCTTCGTTCGCTGGTCGCGCCGCCGCGTGTGATCGCTGAACCCGATTTAGAATCGACTGGTGAGATTGATGAAATCATTATTCGTCGCAATTTGTCACAGGAATCGTTGGAAGCCGCGCTGTTAGAAGGCAGCATTATATGGCTCGATGTCGTTGAGCCGGAAGACGCCGAGATTACGTGGTTGGGTCGCGTTTTTGAATTACATCATCAAGTAATGAGCGATTTGCGCCGCGAAGATCGGCGACCAACGCTGATGCCATACCCGGATTATCTGTTTTTATCGATGTTTCAGCCGCATGTGATAATTAAAGACAAGCAAAGTATGGTTATAAGCAGTGAAATTCACATTCTGATCGGCAACAACTGGCTGGTCACGGTGCGTAACGAGAGCGCGACCGCCGTGAGCAGCGCGTATGACCGCGTGGCGGCAAATATCGATTATTGGAAACGCGACCTGCCTTATGTGCTGTACATGGTCTTACAGGCGGTCGTCGATTCGTATTACCCGCTCATCGACAAAATCAGCAATCAACTTAACACGCTGGAAGAACGGGCGATGGAAAACGGCGATAAAACGCTGCAAAAATCGGTCTTTCGGCTCAAGCAGCAGTTGATCAATTTGCGCCAGATGGTCGCGCCGCAGCGCGAAGTCGTCAGTAACGTCATCGGGGAAGATCGACTCGCCAGTACACCCGAAGACCGTGATTTGTTCCGGCATTTATACGAGCGTCTTCTGCGCGTGTACGATGTGATCGATTCCCAGCGCGATTTAGCGAGCAACGTCCTCGATTTGCTCGGAAGTCAGGATTCGGGCAATCTCGCCAAAGCAGTCAGCCGCTTGACGATCCTGTCGATGCTGTTTTTGCCGCCCACGTTCATTGTCGGGTTATTCGGCTTGAACTTTGTCACGACGCAAACCGAATTCACGATTCCAGTCAGCGGCGCGCTGCTATTCGGGATCATCGTCGTAATGACGGTGATGTTGAGCGCAGGTCTGGCATGGTTTTTCCGTAAACAAGGCTGGTTATAAACGTGCGCTTGAGCATTCTCGCGTTGGGTGCGCGGCGACCGCTTGGTCGATGCCGTCATCCGCCGCTATGTAGGCGACCCACGTCAGCCTATCGGCGCGACGCCATCGAACAAGTAAATGATCACGTTATGCGCTAAAAACGCATCACCAGAACAAACTCAACTGCTGGGGCGGGTCACCGTCGTCATCTGCTTTGGCTTCAGGCGATGCCGGCTTCTTGATCGGTCGCGGCGGCAGCAAGCGATGTTCCGCAATCCATGCCGGATCAGGACCATCCCATCCATACAAGTTTAGGTCAATCGCACCTTTCGTGCTGAACGGCAGCCCTTCGGCTTTCAGACGCTCGTGCTGTACCGGGCGCATTCGGTTGGTTTCGCTCATGGCGACCATGCCCTTACTGTTGATGACTCGATGCCAGGGTACAGTCGGTTCATCGCTGCCGCTCACCGCGTTCATGGCAAAACCCACCAACTGCCCGCCATACGACTCGAATTCGGTCGGGTCTACCCCATCCGGTGTCGGGATCATCGACGCGATCTGACCGAATGTGGTCACGATTGTGCGCGGCACTTGCCGGACGATCTCCCACACGATTTCATTAAATGATGCCGGGTCAGCGAGAACAGGGACAGGCATAATTACCTCACATCACTACCACGAGAATACAACCGAAATTTTCTGGAATCATTGTATGATCGATCAAGGCATTTAAGAAATCTCAAAAGGGAGCTTATTCGTGCAGCCGACTGAACATTCACAACTTGAAACCCTGAAACAACAGTTAATCGTCATCAACGACATCAGCAGTGCTGGCTCTTTATCTGGAAAGCGCCGTAAAACCCCTGCCTTCAGGCATGGGATATAAGGCGTCGGTCTTATGTTTTTTCTGCTGAAATAGGGTATGATGAAAGGAGGTTAAGGTACGAGACGTAAAAATCCGACCT
>Ga0163155_10000904_pt1 | contig 36507 bp, 33 predicted proteins | sample OliLakLV19SP4G1_FD_148611 | JGI IMG/M metagenome (GOLD analysis project Ga0163155, IMG submission 148611) | Freshwater microbial mat bacterial communities from Lake Vanda, McMurdo Dry Valleys, Antarctica - Oligotrophic Lake LV.19.SP4.G1 | ecosystem: Environmental > Aquatic > Freshwater > Lake >... | reverse complement strand
GTAGCGCACGAGCTCGCGATGAAGTGTGGTGCCAGCCTTGGGTCCGCCCGACTGATGACGCCACGTATCACGCGCTGCAGCCTCGTACGCCGTGTCATCGGCCCCGGACGAGCAGGCCTGCAGCAGCGGAATCGTGCATAACGTGGCTCCGGCGGACAGCACGAACGCCCGGCGACTGGTCATCGGGTCTGATCTCGATCAGGGTGATTGGTGTGTGCTCGCGATGCGGCGACCGAGTGTCGCCCGCAACCGGGCTACGGCGTTCGCGGGAAACGTTCCATCATCTTCCGGACCGACGCGTTGATCCGCTTCTCCATCGCTCGCGGATCGTCGATCAGCCCACCAACATCGGTCTGCGACCATCCGCGCCAGACGACGACCTTCCCTTTCGGCTCCACCACGTCGACGACCAGGGTGCCTTCCTCAAACTCGACGACCTTTTCCGACGCGCGGATCTCCGGCGAGGAGTAGCCACGTGCTTCGTCGGCCCTGACGACGTCCACCCGTTGTCGAATGCTGGCGTGGTAGTGCACCAGCAGATCCGGCGAGGCGGTGACGCGACGCAGTCCCTTCGCCGCCAGTTCGAGCTCTACCGCAGATCGCACACGAGCATCGAAGAACGGGTTCCGATCGAGACGAGGGTCACCGACCGGCATCGAGTCGCCGCCGCCCCAGTCAAACGTCTTGTATTGCTCAAGTCGGATTCCCGCGGGGTAGTCCGCGCCGGTACTGATGCTGGCGCATCCGCTCAGCAACACGACCGACACCAGCGCACGCAGTCTATTCGTTCCTTTCCAGATCATGGAGCTTCCTTTGCCGCGAGGACGTGATGGGAGGCTGCGTGTGGGTACAAAGGGGCCGAGCCGCGAACAGCACCCGGTCCTGATGTCGTGATACTTCGTTTCGGTGAGCTGTCCTGTCGTCTCCTTCATCGGGCTGCGTTTGCGGCGCAGCTGTTCACGTCGCTCCGGCAGTTGCGACACCAACATCTCAGCATCTGCTGGCACCGACATAGTGCGGTAGTAAGCGATGATTTGTTGTCAGGCGTTCACCGACAGACGGATCCGGCAATCGCACTAAGCTGCGCGGAGCAGAGTGCAGCCGAACAGCGTCATCGAAACCGAGGACACGTTGAATCAGTCGAGACTTGTCTTCAGGCTGCTGAGTGCGGTGGCAGTGGCCGGTCTGGTGCTGGGTGCCTATCTGTTTCTGGCACGTCCTTCACAGTTGCGATGGGGCGCGACGGACGCAGAGATCGCGCGCGCCATGCCTGGTGACGCACTCAGCGATCATCCGTCATTTCTCTCCACGCGAGCCATCACGATCGACGCCGCCCCGGAGGTCATCTGGCCATGGCTGGTGCAGCTCGGGTACGGACGCGGGGGATTCTATGGCTATGACATTCTCGAGAATCTGGGGAGCCCACGGGGCATCCGCAGTGCCAGTCACATCGTGCCTGAACTGCAGCGAGTGGCCATCGGCGATCCGCTCCCGCTGAGCGCGGCCGGAGGGCTGACCTTCAACGCGATTCAGTCGAATGAGTATCTCGTCTGGTCGGGAACGTCAGGCAGGTTCCCCGGTGCGTTCACGTGGGCGTTGTACCCGATCAGCGCGAACCAGACGCGACTCGTGAGCCGGATTCAGTGGAGTCATCACTGGACGCAGCCCCTCACCTTGGTGATGGACCTGTTCACCGAGTTCACGGACCATCTGGCGGTTCGCAAGATCCTTCACGGTGTGAAGGACAGGGCTGAGGGACGCATCGAATCGTTCTCGTGGCAGACGTTCGAGTTCGCGATGCTCGTCTGGGCGCTTTGCGCTTTCGTTGCGGCGATCTGGCTGGTGCTGCGGGGGCCGCTCACCTGGCCTCGCTGGCTCAGCGCGCTGGTTGCCGGCGTGGCATGGCTCGTCGTGTGGTACGCCCCGGTTCCAGTCGGGCTCGGCACCGGCGTGAACGTCGTCGTGTGCTATCTGCTGTTGGCGTACCAACGGGGCGGCGTTGCACGACACTCAGATGTGTCTCAGGCAATCGCGATACGTGCCGCATGACAGCGGCAGCGACTGCAGACCGCGTGGCGGCGCGGCTCGGCTATTGGTCGGCGATGCTGACGGCGTTGTTCTGCGTGCTGTTCACTGTCGCTGCGTTGCTGACGGAAGCACGCCTGCTGCCAGCACCATGGGATGTCATTCTTCCCATCGCCCCGTCGTTGCTGCTTGCGCCCAGCTTCCTCGTCATGCTGGTGTGCGTGAATGCAGTGGTACCGAGCGAACGAAAAATCTGGAGCCAGCTGGGTGTCGCCTTCGGCTGCGTGTACGTCCCGCTCTGCGTGGCCGCATACATCGTCGAATTGTTCGTGGTCGAACCACGTGTGCTGCGAGGCGCGAGCAGTGAGACGGCGCTGCTCACGCTGGTCCGCGGTGATTCGGTGTTCAACGCCATCGATGGCATTGGGTACGTATTCATGTGCCTGGCGACGTTTTTCGCAGCACCGGCCTTCGGAGGGAATCGGCTCGAACGATGGATTCGATGGCTTTTCGTGGCGACCGGCACTCTCGCGGTGCCGATCTTCCTCACGTACTTCGTCAATCGTTCATTCATGTGGGCTGCAGCATTCTGGTCCTTGACGATCACCGCGTCGGCGGTGCTGCTGGCCATATTTTTCCGGCGTGCCGTCGAGAGTACTGATTACCGTGGTCGCCGATCGACGAGCAGTGACGACACCTTTGCCAGCAGCAGTTGCAGCGCGATGCTCTTCACTTCTCGCCAGGCGTCGCGCCCCAACACGCTCACCGCCGACGCTCCTCTTCCCTGGCTCACGCGAGCCGCTGACGTAGGTCGACCCCGCGCGCCCTTCGATCGCGATGTCACGCCGATCACGAATCCTGTACCGAGCGCGATGACCATTGCCGTTTCAGGGTCCCGGCGTATGACAGTGCGCCAATCTGTCAGGTCTCTCAGCTCTTCTTGCAACGAGTCGAATGACTCTGAAAGTTTCTCCCGCTCGGCAGAAGCCATCCCACGCAACTCCGCGACGCGTTCATTCATTGTCGATCCGGATGAAGGATGAGCGAGGCACCCGTGTCTGAGGGTTTCTCCCCACTCGAGCGAAGCCCTCCGACGAGCATGAGCGCCGACGCAAAACTCAGCACGATTGTGACGACCGATGCAGACTGCCAGGCCGGAAGAACCAACGTGAGGGCGAGGAAGCAGGCAAAGATCAGGTAGCCAATGGCGAAACAGGCGAGCCCGCCGCCGACAAGGACCAGAACAACCCGACGCGCGCCGAGGCGAGAGCGATCAGTGTAATTGGCAATGGCGAGCCGCACTTCCGCCTTTGCAACGCGCTCCGACTGCGCGAGCACTTCTTTCAGTGCGCCCATGAGGGAATCGGCCGACGCGGGCGCCGGCGACATCAGTCGTCTTTCCGAAGAGCGCGCCCGACGAAGAATCCGATCGCGGCGACTGCGATGAGTGACTTTCCGGGGTGCTTCTGTGCCCAGTTGCGGGCGTCAGTGACGATGTCCCGTGCGTCGCTCGCGCGGAAATAGTCGACCGATTCACTCCACGACCTGGCCGCGCCCCGTCCTGCCCGATGCAGCGAATCGCCAGCGTCTCGCGCCCTGTCACGCAACCCATCCTTCCCCCGCTCCAGGACATCAGACACCGCATCCACCGCGCCGTCCATTCGGTGTCCTGCAGCTTTTCCGGCAGATCGCCCGGCGTCTCCCATGTAACTCTCAGCGTCAGATAGAATGTCTCCACCATGATTACTCATTGATCTCTCCTGGCGTGCAAAACAAAAATGGCGCCATGAACGAGGACTAGCGTTCACAACGCCGACGATGAATGACCCGAATGGTCAGCCAGCCCAGCAGTACAGTCCGACTATCGACTACTTGTCATAAACATTCGAGGCAAGAGATGGGCCAGATATTCGTGAGAATGTCGGGCGCACTGAAACCTCCTGAGTCGCTCAGGCCTTCTGCCCGCCGTGCGAACAATGAGCGCGGTATCCAAAATCGCCGTGAATCAGTCAGATCAACGGAAGACGTCGAATTGACCAAGCGCCCACCAGAGAATCAGGAAGATGAGGGCTGTCGTGAAGCAGCCACCCCCAAGCTTCTTTGCACCGTAGCCCGCGGCCAACCCCCGCAGCAGCTTACTCATTGTCTGGCGTCCTCAGAAGAAAGTAGGAGATTCGCGGCTCAGTCGCCGGAAATTGACGACAGCGCACGACCGGCTATAAAACGCTTCGCGCGCACTGACGCGCGAATCACCAGAACATCCTGCGTGGGCGTTGGAACAACAGCAGCAGCCCCTGCCAGAGCTCGCGCCACCCATCTCGGTTTCGGTGCAAACGTGTCGAGGCCACCTGAAGGCTTTGTACGCGAGCTACGGGTTCCAACTGCTGATCTCCCGCGGGTTGACAGAGTTCCCCGCTGTGGTCGTCACTGGCCAGTAACTGGTCTCCGCTGATGCCCATCTGCCCCACAGGCCTCAGTTGCACCATGTTGTCTCTCCACGCCCGCCCTCTTGCTGCTTGCCTGCGAGGACCGCGAACTCCGACCGAGGTTGGTCGAACTCGGAATCCGGCAGGTTCCCCACAACCACGTTTGCATTTCGTGCGGCGCCTGCCGCGAACAGGAGCTCGTTGAGCTCGAGGTGAATCGCCCGTGAATCACATGCGTGCGAGCTCTGCAGCAGGAATGTCGTCGGGAAGGTGATGATTGTCGTTCTCGTATTGATCAAGATCTGCCACCCTTCTGGGTAGTGAAACAACGGCCGCGTTGCTGCCCAGATCAGCACGATGCCGAGTTCGATCAGGAAGACACCTTCGCGAGCAGAAACAGTCACCGAAGCCACGGCATTCGCCGAGGGCGAAGGCCGAAACGTGCCTCGCTGGCGGGCTGCGACGCATGTCGCTGTGGTTCACTACCAGATCAGCACGCTGCCTTCAAAAAAGCTCGCTCCGTCGCCCCACATGTTCAGAACCACAGCTTTCGAGTGGGCCTGGACGTTCGGCGCACGCCGCACTGGATCGGCTGCGCGATCAACCGATCGCACGAGCCGGCGGCGGAAGCCGAGCATTCCTTCGAGAACAAAACCCATACCGCTCGTCCATGAACAGAAAAACGGCGCCCGAACACCGGATGGTGTTTCGTGCGCCGTCAACAGAGAGATCCGAGATCCCGTCGCTACGACGTTCAAAAGTGCCGTTTCGTTTCCGGCTGCGATGAGAGTATGGCGATTGGCATCAGACGTCAAGCTCACCAGGCGTTCAGTGTCCATAGGCCACCGTACATCAGCGCGGGGTTGGGTTCGCTCCGGCAAGACTGCACCGGAAAGTGAGTCGCGCGCGATCCGCGAGATCGACTCCGTCTTGCGGAACGCGGCGGCGAGCGCTACCCTTTCTGTCGTATGCAGCATGCTGCGCTCAGTTCGCGCAGGCCAGGTCGAGCGAGCGCAGCGGCTCGAGAGACGATGGCGCGAATGGCCCTTTTGGCCGTTCGCGCTTTTTTGTTTTGTCCCTCTCTGGGTTTTCGATGTTTCTTCAAGAACAGGAGCAAAATTCGATGGGTTACGACCTTCGCCTGCAATCAAGCGGGGACGAACCGCCGTTCATCCACTTTTCCAACGGCACAGTTTCGTCATCTGAGTCCATTCTCTTGCCTGAGGCCGCCATTGAGCGCTGCATGCTCGACGCACAACGGCAGGTTCATCGACTGGAGGCCATACTGCACGGTCTCACCTCTGCGATGAACTACGGCAATGTGGCGTCTTTTGGAGCGGTCGCACTCTTTGAGGAAAGCAACCGACGTCTCAAGCGCGAGCTGGATGAATTCTCGCTCGACGCACTGGCCGTGGCCTCGATTGTGCGATCCGCGTAGCATGGCGAACCGAACGCTGACCACGCGTCTGCAGGCCAAAGCACTTGTGCGGCAAGCGGGCGCCCGGCGGCGCCGAGTGACTCGATTCGAAGGTGTGATCCGAATATCGACCACCACACGGCCAGGCACGGTGACGGGCATCGCTCTGCTTCCGGGTGAGTCATCGCTTTGGCTATGTTGCGCGCCTGCGCGTGCGCGCCCTTGCTGCGTCCCGAGCGGTAGGCTTCCGCCGTCGTGTCCTCGACCCGTTCTGACCCGCTATCGCGAGAGATGACGACTCAGATGTCAAATATTTCGACTCCGAACACTGGCGTACTCGGCCGCCTTCGGTCCGAGACGCAGAGCGAGCACACCGCGATCGAGCAGACGCTCGATCTGATGCGTGATCACTTGTCGATCGGAGAGTACCGGAGCATCCTCGAACGGTTCTTCGGCTTCTATCGGCCGGTCGAGTTGCAGTTCACGCGTGTGACTGTGTCCGCTGAGGTCGAGGCGCTCCTGTTGCTTCGTCCACGTGAGCCGCTGCTTCGCGCGGATCTCATCGCGCTTGGGCTTCCGACGCCCGACACGCTGCCGATGTGTCTCGAGCTCCCACCGCTCTCGACCGCCGCTCAATGCCTCGGATGCCTGTACGTGATGGAAGGTGCCACGCTCGGCGGTCAGGTTCTGAGCCGTCATCTGGAGCGCACGCTTTGTGTGACGCCAGAATCCGGTGCGCGCTTCTTCACCGGCGATGGACCGCGAACCGGAGAGATGTGGAAGGCGTTCCGCGTAGCATTCACTGGCTTCGACACGCAGGAGACCCAGGATGAAGTCGTCGCCTCGGCGATCGCAAGCTTCCGTGCATTGCGCGCGTGGTGTGCGGCGGGGAGTGTTACGTGAGCGCGCCAGAGCTGGACACGGGATCGACACCCTGGGAGCAGGGGCCGTATAGCATCAAGCGTCACGGCCTTTCGCTCGCGAACTGCGATGCGGAGCCCTCGCAAACGCCCGGATGCATTCAGTCGCACGGGGTATTGCTCGTGTTGCGGTGTGCAGATCTGGTGGTCGTTCAGGCGAGCGAAAACTCCGCCACGCTGCTTGGACTGGCCCCTGACCAGGTACTCGGCGCACCAATCAGTCAGGTCGTCGGCGTTTCGGGTGAGAGTCGACTGCGAAACCTCATCGCAGGCGACGCGGCGCAGGCGAATCCGTTGTACGCGTTCACGACGGAACCGCGTGGGGATGCGCCGCCGCTCGACGTCACGGTGCATACGATCGATGGCGTCGCGATCGTCGAGTTCGAGCCCATCACGCGCGCGAGTGTCGCTCCGAAAGACGGATACGAGCTGGTCAAGAAGTCGGTAGGCCGGTTGCGCGGTGCCACGACTCTGCAGCATTTCTGCACGATCGTGGCCGAGGAGTTCCGTGAGCTGACGTCTTTCGACCGGGTGCTCGTGTACAAATTTCACCAGGACGGGCATGGTGAGATCGTGGCTGAAAGCCGGCGCGATGGCCTGACATCGTGGCTGGGGCTGCACTATCCGGCGGCAGACATCCCGGCGCCTGCCCGGGCGATCTTCAGGCAGCTGTGGATTCGTCCGACGCCGGATGTCGACGGTGGACTCGCCGAGCTCGTGCCGCTGGTCAACCCGGACTCGGGTCTGCCGTTGACCATGACGTACTGCGCACTGCGCGGACTGTCGATCATGCATACGGAATACCTCAGGAACATGGGGGTCACCGCAGGGGTCACCATGTCGCTGCGGCACGGGGACGAGTTGTGGGGACTGATCGCCGGGCATTCCTACTCCGGGCCGGCGCACTTGCCGCTCCCGGTGCGTGCCGCCTGCGAGTTTCTGGCCCAGATCGTCTCGCTGCAGCACCAGGCAGTGGAGGCCCAGGAGCGCCTCGCATATCGCCTGAAACTCGAAGTGACTCATCAGCAGCTGATTTCGCAGGCGGCGCAGGGCGGCGGATTGTCGGCGATGACGGAGAGTGCGCCGACACTGCTCGATGCCATCGACGCAACGGGCGCTGCCATGTATGCCAATGGCCGCTGGTTGCGGGTCGGGGCGACGCCAGAGAACGACGATCTCGATCGGCTGGCGCAGTGGGTGGCCACGCGAACGGAGTTCGAATCGCCGGACCGGCCGATCTATGCCACGGATCGGCTGACCGAAGCGTATCCCGCTGGAGAATCGCTGATGGCGGTTGCGAGCGGCGTCCTGGCCCTCCCGCTGTCGCGGAGCCGACGCAGTCTGATGCTCTGGTTCCGTGCGGAGACGTCTCAGTCGATCCGATGGGCCGGCAATCCGCAGGACAAGCCAACCGTGCCTGGCCCACATGGGCATCGTCTCACACCACGGGGCAGCTTCGAGCTGTTCCTCGAGTCCGTTTCCGGGCGTTCGCTGCCTTGGCAAGCGGTGGAACTCGACATGGCACTGCGTTTCCGAACGCTCGTCATGGAGCTCGTCCTGAGCCGCGCAGAACTCCTGACTGATCTGAATACGGAGCTGGTGCAGAGCAACGATGAGCTCGACGCGTTCGCGTATGTCGCGAGCCACGATCTCAAGGAACCGCTGCGGGGCATTTACAAGTATGCGCACCAGCTGCTCAATGACGCCTCGCTGCAGGGGCCGGAGCACCACCGGAAGCTGGAACGGCTCATGCGGCTGACACTGCGCATGGACTCCCTGCTGGACTCGTTGCTGCATTTCTCCCGAGTCGGGCGGATGGCTCTCACCATGGAGATGGTGGACCTCGACAGCGTGCTCGCGGAGGCGATCGAGATCGTCGACGCACGCCGCGGCGAGCGACCGAATGCGATCGACGTGCCCCGGCGTCTTCCGAGCGCCACCTGCGACCGGATTCGTGTCCGTGAGATCTTCACCAACCTGCTCTCGAACGCGCTCAAGTACAACGACAAACCCGTGTGCCTGATCGAAGTGGGATTCGTGGACGCGCACGCGCCATCGCCGGGATATCCGGCCGGCACCAGTGGCCAGACGGCGTACTTCGTTCGGGACAATGGGATCGGCATTGAAGCGCGTCATATCGATCAGGTGTTCAACATGTTCAAACGCCTGCACACGCGTGACGACTACGGTGGCGGCACCGGTGCGGGGCTGACGATCGTGAAGCGGCTGGTGCAGCGTCACGGCGGCGAGATCTGGATCGATTCGATCCCCGGCCAGGGGACCACTTTCTGGTTCACGCTTGAGCAGGCGGCAGGGCGCTGACATGCTGCTGCGGGAAGCCGTTGAACGCATCGTGATCCTCGAAGACTCGGACGACGACTTCGACACCATGTGTGAGGCAGTACGTCACCTCGACTTTGCCGTCGAGATATGTCGCGTCACTGACGGCGACGCCTGCGTGGCCTTCCTTGCGCGCAACACGGTAGACCTTCCGTCACTCGTGATCATGGACCTCAATGCACCGTGCACGGGTGGGCGCGAGGCCCTTCGAGTCATCAAGCTCGATCCTGCGCTGCGGCGCATCCCGGTGGTGATCATGACGACGTCCACGAATCCGCGTGATGTCGACCTCTGCTACCTGTACGGTGCGAACGCCTATCACACCAAGTCGATCCGGTATCCGGACCACCTCCGGTCGATCGAATCCATTTTGCGCTACTGGCTGAGCGAAGTCATCTGTCCATCCCGCACGGTGCCCGTCACATGACCGCTGCGGTGTGGCCGATCGTCATCGTCGACGACAACGTGGACGACCGCGCGGAGATGCGGCGCATGCTGCTGGTCGGGTCGGTGCACCGCTATCGGTTCATCGAGGCGGAGACGGGCGCCTCTGGTCTTCTCGCCGTCAGCGATGCTGCAGCGGCAATCGACGGACCGTGCTGTCTGCTGCTCGACTTCAACCTGCCGGACATGAATGCGCTGGAATTTCTCGCTGCGATGACGGCCGGGGACGGCGTCGCGCGATGCCCTGTCGTGGTGATCACGGGCGACGATACCGAAACAACCGGGCGCACGTCGCTTCGTGCCGGTGCGCAAGACTACATCGGCAAACGCTGGATGACCCCCCATGGCCTGGTGCGCACCATCGAGTCCGCCTCGGAACGATGGGCAATGACGCGCGAATTACGGCAACGACAGCGTGAAATTCTGGCGATTGCAGACAACACCCCGAATCTCCTCACACGGTACGATCGGGCGTTGCGCCATATCTTCGTGAATGCCGCGACCGTGAAGGCGATGGGCATGCCGCGGTCCGCGTTGCTGGGGCGGACGCATCGTGAACTCGGGCTGGAGCACGTGGCGCGGGATGCGGCGCTGCTGGAGGTCTTCAGGTCCGGAACGCCCGCGTCGTTCGAGTTCAGCCTCGACCTGTCGTCGCCGGAGCAGCATTACGCTGCCACGATGGTGCCGGAGTTCGATGCGTTCGGCGTCGTCGAGTCCGTCCTGTGCGTGGCTCACGACGACACCGACCGCCGGGCAATCGAGCAGATAATGCGCGTAGAGAATCGCCGTAAAACTGATTTTCTGGCCACACTCGCACACGAGCTGCGCAACCCGCTGGCTCCGATCTCGATGGGCCTCATGATCCTCTCGACCGCACCCTCAGACAGTCCGGCTGCCCGACAGGCCATCGGGACGATGGAGCGCCAGCTCAGACACCTCGTCCGACTGGTGGATGACCTGCTCGAAATCTCCCGGATCAATAGTGGAAAGGTCGAGATTCGCTTCGCGCCAGTCGACCTTGGACTGGTCATCGAGCAGGCCATCGATGCCAGCAGGCCGTTGATCGACGCCGCCAGCCATACGCTCCATGTCAGCGTTCCGGCAGAACCAATCCGGGTGAATGGCGATCTCGTTCGCCTGTGCCAGATCGTGATCAACCTGCTCAACAACGCGGCGAGGTACACGTCGAGGAATGGCCGTATCGAGATCGCACTGACGCGCACCGAGGGGGACGCCATCATCCGAGTGACGGACAATGGTATCGGGATCGAGCGTGCGAATCTGGAAGCCATCTTCACCATGTATGCCCAGCTGACGCCATCTCTGGATGTCATACCTGGTGGCCTGGGCATCGGCCTCCCACTGGTGCGCTCGCTGGCCGCGCTGCATGGCGGCAGTGTGACTGTCCAAAGCGAGGGACTGGGGATGGGCAGCACTTTCATGCTCCGACTTCCTCTGTACACGCCCGTCGAGTGCGAGGCGGACGTCAGAGCGGAGCGGCCGGCACCACGTGATCGGTCAGCGTTGCCTGGCGGTGAGGCACATCGCCGTCGTGTACTGGTTGTGGACGACAATCACGATGCTGCACTCACCCTCGCGCTGTCGCTCGATCTTGCGGGTCATCTGACCAGCACCGCACACAGTGGCCGGGCTGGGCTGGAGCTGATGGCGTCGTTCCGGCCTGATCTGGCATTTTTCGATATCGGCATGCCGGGAATGAACGGGTACGATGCCGCTCGAATCATTCGCGCGGATCCAGGCCTTGCCGGCATCACGCTCGTCGCACTGAGCGGACACGGGAGCCCCGACGACAAGGCACGCGCGTTGGCGGCTGGTTTTCATTGCCACCTGACAAAACCCGTGGAGTACAGCGACATCGAGAAGATTCTGACCCAATATCTGCCGTAACGTCCGCCATGCCGCGACGTGTCCGACGACGTCCCGCCTGTTGCACCGAGCTGAGAGGGCATCTCGCGCGCCCGTCCACCTGTTTCCGCAGGAAGCGATAGCATGCGCCACATCCGACCACGACCGAGCGAACCAGTTTCACTCGCTGTTCCGCTCCTGCTCGCGGCCGGCTCACTGAGCCTGTTGGCGTTAGTCTGGCGACGGATATCGGCGCCACGCATCGAGCGCACACTGTCGCGTGGTGGAACTGAGCGCTCGAGGGCTGGTGCGCCGCCTACCATCAGCAGTCGCGCGGCCGAAATCACGCCCCATGCGCAACTCGCACCCGCCGGCAGCGGGCCACTCGTCCACCGGCGCTACGACGTACTGATCACCGGCTGCACCCTCCCTGCGTCGGCGCTGCTGCGCACACTGCAACGCAACCTCTCCGCACTCGCGCCGGCCGCGCTCGCCCATTTCGAGAAGTCGCAAGGCAGCGACGGGCTCGCGCGCGTGGGCGATGAGTATGACATCACGATGCTGGGCCCATGGAACGGCCGCGTGCGCGTGATCGAATCCACGCCTCGGCAGTTCACACTGGTCACGCTGGATGGACACCCGGAGGCAGGTCACATCACCTTCAGTGTGGCCGAGACCGGCGAATTCACCGAGACCCTGCAGGTGCTGATCGAGTCGTGGGCGCGAGCGCGCGATTCGGTTGTCGCACTGGCGTACGGGACCCTCGGCGTTGGCAAGCAGATGCAGACCGAAGTCTGGATCACCTTTCTCCAGCGTCTCAGTGCGCTTGCAGGAATGGACCACACACCAGAGGTCCGAATCGCCACCGAAGAGATCGCCGTCGAAGACATACCTCCCTTGCCTGGACTCGATGCCTGATCCGGCTCTGCTCGACGAGCACCTCGTTGCACGGCTGGCTGCTATCGCACGGATGGAGCCAACCGTGGACCTGGCGAAACGCGACAGCTACGTGGCTGCCGCCGGCTGGCACGTCGATGCGCGGGAGATTCAGCTCCCAGCGGAACAGCCGGGCGCACCGTTGCCGGATGGATCGTTCGCGACGGCATGTCGGTTTCTCGCGGACTACTCGTTCCCGCCTCCGCGGCTCATTCGCGGTCGCTTCGACCCCCTCGCACCACTCGAGCATCGTGCGATGCTGCTGACCGCGACATACCTGTGGATGCGGTTCGAGCTTCCCGTGCGCGTGAGTCGCGTCATCGATGAAGCACGCGATGGGACCGCTGGCCCGGAGCACGCGTGGGGATACAGCTATCAGACGCTCGCCGGACATATCGAGCGTGGCGAGATCTCGTTCGAAATCATCAAGACGATCACCACTGGACTCGTCCGGTTCAGGATTCATTCCTTCTCCCAGACCGGCCATATCGCCAATCCCGTTCATCGTCTCGGGTTTCGGTTGGTCGGGCGTCGCCTGCAGGCACGATTCGCGGTCCAATCACTGCAGAACATGCAGCGTCTCGTCGCAGGCTCGCTGGATGCGGGTACGCGCCGGTCAGCGTCTGCGGAAAGCGAACCAGGCGGAATTCACAGGCCATGACGCAGTGCCATCACCGCGGTGGACTGCGCACTCCGCCTGGGCCTGTGAAATGGTGTGCCGGTACTACGTCGTCAGTTTTCGGCCGGAAATCAGTCCGACGAGAAGCGCGATCACGGCGAAGATCACGAACACCATGAACAAGGTCTTGGCGATGCCTGCCGACGCCGCAGCCACACCACCGAACCCGAAGATTCCGGCGATCAACGCCAGCACGAGAAACGCGAAAGCCCAGCGCAGCATATGACTGTCTCCTCAGCTCGTCTGTGAATGGGTTGGCTCACTCGCTTCACGCGCCTCATACGCGTCAACCTCCTTCTCCACGGCCTCCTTCCCCCTGCCGTAGCGGTGCTGGATCATGCCCACGAGCTGATCACGCTTGCCGGCGATGACATCCAGATCATCATCGGTGAGCTTGCCCCACTGCTCACGCACTTTGCCCTTGGCGGTCTTCCAGTTGCCTTCGATGGTATCCCAGTTCATGGCGACTCCTCTGCACGTTTTGAGAAACAAAAAAGGCGTGACCGAGTTCCGGTACGGAACTCCATCACGCCTTCGACTGACGAGATCTTGATCTCGTCCGGCAAGGCTCCCTGACCCGATGTCAGGAACGCTGTACTCACGCACCAAACAAGGTGCAACTTTCGTGCTAGATCGGCCGTGCAGAGCGAGTGTGCACGGTGTCAGTTGTACTGCAGCAGCAGCTCGAGTTTCTGGCGCAGCTCTGCCAGCTGCTTCGACTTGAACGCATGCTTCGTTTCTTCGAGCACTTCCACCGTATGCTCGATCGCCGAGGTGAGCTGTGAACCGCGCGGACAGTTCATGATCTGGCAGGCGTGGGCATCCACCGGCGCACCCGCCAGCGCGCGACCGAGCTGCTCGAGGTCGGTCAGCGACCCCATCACGTTGCGGAGTGCCAGCGACAGAAAGGTATCAGCACTCGGCGCACCGGGGCCGCGCTGCGTGGCGAGTTGCTCGTAGCGCGATCGCATGTCATTCAGTCGCAGCTCTGCGTCCTGCATCGCACGAAACGAGCGGAATCGCGTAACGGCAGCATGCACACGATCGGCCAGTTCGGTGAACTGCACCGGCTTGGTGAGATATGCAGCCACGGGCAGTTCGATACTGGCGACGGCCGAGCGGACACTCGGGAAACCCGTCAGGATGATCACCGGCAGCCCGCCACGCACTTGCGCCACTCGGCGAATGAGCGCCAGGTCGTCGTTGCCTGGCATCTCGAGATCGGTGATCAGCAGGTCGAACTGCTCATCCACCACCAGCTGGAGCGCCTCGATGCCATCCTTTGCCGTCGCGCAGTCGTACCCTTCCCGGCGCAGCAGCTCTGCGGTGGATTCGAGAATCGTCGGTTCATCGTCAGCGATCAGAATGCGGCCGCGCGTCATACAGTGACTCCGGGAACGAGGCTTTCAGCCAGAGGAATGCGAGCAATGAATTCGGCACCACCGCCGTCCGCGTCGGCGACCTCGATACTGCCGCCCGCCGCATCCAATGCACGGCGCACCAGCGAAAGCCCAAGGCCCATGCCGCCAGTGAAAAGATGGGACGCCTTGGTGGAGACGAAAGGCTCAAATATACTTTCGCGCAGCTCGAGTGGGACACCGGGCCCCATGTCGCGCACCCGAAGCTCGAAATCATCACCCACGATCGCACCGCTCACGGTGACGCGATGACCCTCGGGAGAGGCCTCGATCGCGTTCTGCACCAGATTATGCACGCACTGTCGCAGAATGCTGTTCGATATTTTCACCACAGCGGCGACATCGCCCAGTTCCACGCTGACTGCGACGGCGACGTTTCGGTTCACCTGAGCGAGGGAGGCGACGGCGTCACCGATGACTGCCTGCACCGGCGCGTACGCGCTCGTTTCCGTCACCGGTCGATACGTCTCGTAGAGCTGGTGCGTCACCTGGCTGATGCGCTGCACTTCGCGTTCGATCGCCGCGACATACGCAAAGTGCGGGTGCGTCGGCGGGATGGCGTCCTTGACCAGCAGGAATGCGTTTTGAATGCCAGCCAGTGGATTGTTGATTTCGTGGGCGATCCGCGCGGCGAGCCGTCCCATCGTGCTCATGGTCTCTGCCTGCCGCAGCAATTCTTCGGCATGCCGCCGGTCAGTCACATCGGCGAACATTCCCAGCAGGCGCAGGGGTGTTCCACCGGGCGATCGAAGGACGACGCAACCACGGTCGACGATGTCATGCCATCGACCTGCGGCGCTCCGCACGCGATATTGCGCATCGAAGGCTTCGGAACGGCTCTCCAGATGGTCCTTCAACCGCAATTCGACCCTCGACACGTCGAGCGGGTGCACGAGCGCCAGCCAATCCTGCATCCGAAGTGGCGGGGTACGAGTCCCGTAGCCGAGGCGTGCCCAGAGGACTGGTGAACGCACCACGCAGCCGGTACGCAAATCCCATTCCCACAGGCCATCGGTGGTGGACTGCAGCGCATGATTGATCCGGTCGCGCTCTTCGAGCCGGGCGAGTTGCGTCAGTGACTGGGCCAGGCGGAGCGCGATGGTGAGCAGCACGGAGACTGCCAGCCCGAGCAGGAGCACCAGATCACTGAGCGTCGACGGTGTCACCGTCGCGGTACGTAACGACGGCCAGACGCCCAGCTGCCAGTTGGGCCCGTTGGACAGCAGTGTCTGGCGCATCAGACGTTGGGGATTGAGCGTCGGCAACGGAGCGGACGAGCGAAACCAGCGCGAGCTGTCTCCGATCGCCATCTCGAACCCGAGTACGGTGTCAGACAGCACAGCACCAAGCACGCCGGCCGAGTTGATCACACCGACGAACAGGTCGGTGCAGCGGTCGGCCGCACAGCGCGGTACGACCATCATCGTCCGCGTGGGGTCACCCGTCACGGGCACGAACCATCCGCCATCAGTCGGACGCCGCAATACGGCGAGCCGGATCCGCAGCGAGGCCTCGATGGAGGCTACCGCAGAGGGCGACGTGTGACGATCACTGGCGCGCGAGTGGCCATTGCCGTCTGCCCAGACCAATGCTTCGAGACCCTCGACGTCATCCACCATCTGCGTTGCAGCTTCCGACCAGGTTGAATCCAGCGCCCATCCGTACCGCGCCATGCGTCGCAGGTTGCGTTGTGCCACCAGCAGCTGGCGGTTCACCGATGAACGCGTCGCCAGCGCTGCGACGCGGCTTTGCTCGATGAGTCGTGACTCCTCGCTCGACAGCATGGCGCGCCAGACAAACAGCACGGTCAGCAGCGATCCCGCTCCAACCGACAACGGGAGCCAGGCGGGCGGCGGCGAGAACCCCGCCTGCTTGCTCCAGCCCAGCGCACTGAAATGTGTTGCCAGCACGATCGCACAGAAGGTCATCTGCACGGCCGAGTCCAGCACCTGCCCGAATTCAATGCGATCCAGAAACCCCATGGCCTGACTGGCGATGACGGTCGATGCGAGCAGCATCAGGATCCCACCAGCCGCGGCCAGGATGATGGACGACCAGAGGCCGCGACGGCGTGCGGAAATCGCCAGCACGCCTACTCCACCCAGCGCCACGAAGACCGCGCTCGATAGCGCCATGAGCGTGCGTGGCTGGCCGTGCCAGTTCACGCTGAGCGGTGGTGGCACCTGACCCAGTGCATCCGCGATGGCACTGAATCCCTGCGCCTGCTGGAGTGGCAGCGATCCGATGACCAGCGCGATGCAGGCACAGCCAATGGCCAGCCATTCGCAGCGACGAAACGAGGACGAAAACAACCCTGCCCCCACCATCAGCATGCCGAGGGCGGTTGCGAGACGAGCCGGCGGAAACGATGTGAATGGCTGCACCAGCCAGCCGATATCCGCGGCCCACCCCACGAGCGCTACCGTCGATGTCAGAATCAGCAGCGATGCGACTGATCGTGTCGCATGTGCGGACACCACGGCCCGGGACCACTCCAGCAGGCGTGGTCGGAACGCCAGCAGCGCATGAACGGCCCGGAAAGCCGCTGCTGGACTCAACTCCACGCCATACTCCTGCCGGTCGGGAACATGGTGCGTCGCCGCCTCAGGCTGCCGTGCCCGGCCTGGCGTACGCCAGCTCGCTGACATACTCCGATACCGTGTACTGACCGACCTGCGCGCCAAGCCGGAGGAGCGATTCCTCGAGTACACGCACTGCCTCATCCGCCTGTGCACTGCGGGCGAAGCGCAGCGCGAAACCGCACGACCCCACCAGAAACACCTGCGCCTGTTGCACCACGCCAAGAATCTCCAGATCACGAGCCGTCGACGCCGGTCGGATGCGGAGGTGGGTGAGCGAACGAAAGAGCGACCGTGTCAGATCACCGTCGCAGTGATCGCGGCGCAGGAGCACGTCACCGAGAATGCCATCCAGGTGCGCGAGATGTTCACTGATCAACTTTTCAAATCGTGCCAGCGCCACCGCGCGACTGTCGGAGACGCACATCTCCCGAAGAATCGGCAGGACGACAAACAGACTGATACTGCCATCGGCGAGTTCCGACAGCTCTTCCGCGAGCGGTCCGTCGGTCGTCGAGATATAGCTGGTTCCCATGGCGCCCTCGTAGTGTGACGCGCCATGGAGTGCGCGGCACCAGAGAAATGAAAAGCGCGCGCGAGTCCACCGAGTGGATTCGCCCGCGCCTTCAACTGACGAGCCCGATGTCTCGTCCGCCAAGAATTATGCTCGGTTCAGCGTTGCGCTGACCGCACGAAGCACAAACAACGTCGTGGGCGATCGCAGCGCAAGCGGTCGTCGTGTCACGCTGTGGCGCATGAAGTCCGTGTCATGCCGTCCGTGCATGCCGTCGATGCCGCGGCGAGACATCTGGCACCGCTGTCTGGCGCGAGACTTGCTGTCACCATACACTGATCATGCAATCATAGTGGAAACCGGCCCAGTCGGTTTCTGCCTTGTCGCTCGGGCGTCCGGCCCGTGAGATGAAGGCGCGAGTAGTGCCTCAGGCACTGCCATCGCGCCTTTTTGCATTTCCGGGCGCGCGGCTGGTACGGACAATTGCAGTTCTCACGACTCGACAGCTTCCGTCGCGCCGCTCGCATTACACCCTCCTGCATCGGGTGCGTGACCGAAGGAGGATCATTGGTACTCGCCACGATGCACGATCTCATGATTGCAGAACTGAAGGACCTCCACGGCGCGGAGACGCAGCTGGTGACCGCACGTCCCGGTATGGTCAACGGTGCTGCGACACCGAGCCTGCGGACGCCCTTCGGGCATCACCTCGAGCCAACGCACAAACACGTCGCGCGACTCGGAGTGACCTTCGACATACTCGGCCTGAGCGCACGCGGCACGAAATGCAAAGGCTTGCAGGGGCTATTAACGGAAGGCGCACAGATGCTCGACCAGGACGGCGATGACACCGCGAGCAGCGCGGACATCATTGCCTCCTCTCATCGCGTGGAACACCACACAATCGCCTTCTACGCCAGCACGCTGGCCTTTGCCACCCTGATGCGACACTCGGACATCGCCGAGTTCCTCGAGTTGACCCTCAACGAAAAGAAGGAGGCCGACGAGTTGCTGTCCACCATCGCTGATAGGGAAGTGAACAGCGCCGCACCATGCATGAAAATGACGTGAGGCACGACGACTACAGGAATGTCGCCACGGCGCGGCTCATCATACAGGGCGTCGACACGACAGAAGTGCAGCAGCAGGACATCACATTGGCGTGCTGGCCAGCATGATGAGGACGTCAGGCGCTCCCGAGGCGCAAACCGACGCACACACCGAACCACAAACACTGAGGGGGGCTGCTGCGGAATGTCCGCTGCCGCCCCCCCCAGTGTGTCCGCGCAAAGAATCTATGTACGACATCTGTCACAGCGGGCTTCGTCACCCGATGGAGCGCCAGTGCGCTGCACTCTTGCACAATCGACCGTGCCGCGAGCGGCGTCCCTCGCGGGACCAAACGAAAAGGGCGCGATCCACCGCCCCGAAGGGACGCAGGTCGCGCCTTCGACTGACGAGATCACCTTCCTCGTCCGCCAAGGGGCCTCAGGCTCGAGGCATATGTCTGATGTTCTTCAACCAACTACAGCATGCAACTACAGCATGAATCATGCTCACGCGACCGCTGTTCAGGGCAATTGCGTCACGCCCTACTCGCCTCACGACGTCCGGATGGCAGAATCGCATCCATGGATTCGCCTCGACTCCCCGACCGTATCACCATCAGTCCGCCACATCGGCATGCGCATGGAGCGCCGCGCCAGACCGCAGTGCTACATTCTCGTTGCGCCCTTCCCCATGGAGACAGCCCATCGCGGGCACGCCAGGGTGCACCCGCAGTTCGGACGAAATGCCATGTCGCACCCAGAGAGCCGTCGTATTGCTGCCGCTCTCGAGCAGCGCGCGGGGTCCCAGGCGAACGCCGATCAGCTCGCTGACGCGGTCGTCATGCTGTGGCGTGAAATCAACGATACACTCACACCGATCATCGGCGCGCGTGGCCTTGCGGCCCTGCACGGCCGAAGCCTCTATCTGACGTCGCGGGAGTATGCATGGCTGAACGATGCGCATGGCAAGAGCATGCTGACGGAGATCGACTTTGACGAACTCCGGCGGAACTTCACCACGCAGCCGATGCTGGAATCGCGGGCTGCGGCCGGCGTCCTGTTGCACACCTTTCACGACTTGCTCGCCAGCCTGGTGGGCGCCGTACTCACGGAACGCCTCCTCCACGCGATCTGGAACAACCCATTTGACGGCCACGCCGCGCAGGATGTCTCGGAATGACGCCCAGGGTCACGATCAATCGTCTCGCCACTGGAGTGCCGGGACTCGATAGCGTGCTCGGCGGCGGCCTGCCGGAGTTTTCGTTCAACCTCATCGCGGGCCCGCCCGGGTGCGGCAAGACCACCCTCGCGCATCAGATGATGTTCGCGCTCGCGTCACCCGAGCGACCGGCACTGTATTTCACCGTGCTCGGCGAGCCACCGCTGAAGATGCTGCGTTATCAACAGCAGTTCACGTTCTTCGACAGTGATGCGGTCAACACATCGGTGAGGTTTATCGACCTCACCGATGACGCCGTTGGTGGTGACCTGGAGAAAGTGCTGACCCGGATCGTCGAGGAAGTTCGCGCAGTTGGTCCAGGGCTGGTCTTCGTGGATTCGTTCCGCTCGGTGGTGATGGCAAGTCTGGACGAGGGTGTGTCGATCAACACACTGCAGCACTTCGTGCAGCAGCTTGGCGTGTTGATGACGAGCTGGCAGGCGACGACGTTCCTCATTGGCGAGTACTTCAACGAGAACGACGCGAATCCCGTCTTCACCGTTGCCGACGGCCTGATCTGGCTTCGGCAGAGTGTGGAGCGGAACTCGATGGTGCGCAAACTCGAGATCATGAAAATGCGCGGGCAGCCCACGCTGCCCGGGCTGCACACATTCCGCATCACCGAGGCCGGAGTGTGCGTCTTTGCGCGGGTGGACCCATCCAGCGCGCCCGCCGCACGCACTGGTGACCGTCTGACTGATCGTCTCTCGCTGGGCGTGCCGGGTCTCGATGAGATGCTGGGTGGAGGGCTGCCGAGTGGCTACTCGCTCCTGGTCGCCGGTCCATCGGGCTCCGGCAAGAGCCTTCTGGCTGCGACGTTTCTGGCCGAGGGGGCACGACGTGGTGAGACCGGTGTGATTGCGGCATTCGAACAGAACCCCAATCAGAGTCGCGACCGGACGCTGGCCGATCTGATCGATTCAGGCACCGTCGGTCTGGTGGGGTCGCGCGCACCCGATCTGTCGATCGATGAGATCCTCCTGACTCTGGTGGCCGAAGTCCGGCGATTGAAGGCGACACGGGTCGTCGTCGACTCGCTGTCTGGCTTCGAGCTGGCGCTGGCCCCGACATTCCGCGGTGATTTTCGGGAATCGCTCTCCCGGCTGGTCACCGCGCTGGCGGCCGAGGGCGTGACGCTGCTCATGACGTCGGAGCTGGAGGACCGATACACTGATCTGCGCTTCAGTCCATATGGCACCGCGTTCATGACCGACGCGGTCATCGTGCAGCGCTACATCGAGGTCGAGAGCCGCTTGCGCCGCGTGATGGCGGTGGTGAAGGTGCGCGGCAGCGCGCACTCGGACAGCCTTCGCGAGTTTACGATCACCGAGTCCGGGATTCAGCTTGGCGTGGCCTTGCCGGATCAGGAGGGGCTGCTGGGCGGTCGACCCACGCGCAAGCAGCTGATGGCCGAGGAATCGTCGAATGGCCACTGACCTCGCGCCATGGCCTCGGTCGGCGTCGTGAAGTCGGAACCGGAGGATCACGGTGATTCCGCTCAGCGCACCGCGCTGATTTTTCGGCAGCTGCGTGAGGCCAACGAGAGGCTGATTCTGGCGGCTCTGCATGCGCAGATCGAACGCGAAGCGGCGGCGCTGCACCTCAATGCCCTGCAGCGCATGGCGGAACTCGACGCACTCACGGCGCTGCCGAATCGCGTGCTGCTTCAGGATCGCTTCGTGCAGGCGGCAGCGATCGCAACGCGCCACGGCACGCGGCTGGCCGTACTCTTCCTCGATCTGGACGAATTCAAGCAGATCAATGATACGCTCGGGCATCTCGCCGGCGATCAGGTGCTGCGCCATGCGGCCACGACGCTTGTCTCCGTGGTGAGGGCAGCCGATACGGTCAGTCGGCACGGCGGTGACGAGTTCGTCGTTTTGCTCACCGATGTCGGTGAGCGCAGTGATGTAGCCGTGATCGCCGAAAAGGTGCTGACGGCGCTTGCGGCACCGCTTCAGCATGGTCAGCATACCATCCGCGTGGCTGCCAGCATCGGCATCAGTATGTTTCCCGATGACGGGCGGAGCATCGACACGCTGACGGCACTGGCCGATGCGGCGATGTACCGCTCCAAGCAGAGCGGTATGGCACAGTTCACGTTTCATGGTGATCCGCCTGCAGCGGAGGGAGTCGGCAGCGCGCCGTCTGCAATCGCGGTGCCACCACGGCGGGTCACACTGGCCTCTGCAGGGCACGGTGACCAGGATCCGCCAAGCTCCCAGATGCGCGCGGCCAACGAGCAACTCGTCCTGGCCACGCTCAGTGCGCGCGCCATTCAGATGGAGCTGGAGGTGGCCAACCGCCGGCAGCTTGACTTCATGGCGGTGTTGGCGCACGAACTCCGGAATCCGTTGACGCCGATGCGCAATGTCTCGGCGTTGCTGGCTCGAGTGCAGGCCGGCGACCCGATCCTGCCGCGCCTGCATGACATCATCGAGCGACAGGTCGTGCACATGGCACGCATGATCGACGATCTCATGGATATCTCTCGCGCGCAAAACGGCAAGCTCACCATAGGCTCCGTCAAGGTCGAGCTGACGTCACTGGTGGCCGAGACGATCGCCACCTGTCGGCCAGCAATGGACCTGCGGTTCCAGGACCTGACGGCGACCTTGCCGAGTGACCCTGTTCACGTGCAAGGCGACGCTATTCGACTGACACAGGTTTTCACGAATCTGCTCAGCAATGCGTCGAAGAGCACGCCAGACTGCGGGAGGCTCACGCTGGTGATGACGACCGACGCAACGACAGTCGTGGTCACTCTCACCGAGACCGGCGCCAGACCCGGCACGGACGGGCTGTCGGGGATCTTCGATCTGTTCGTTCCGGAGGTGCACACCTCCGAACTCCACGGAGTTGCGCCGGGCATTGGGCTGACCGTGTTCAACGAGCTCGTGAAGGCACATCATGGCAGCGTGGAGGCGCGCAGTCTCGGGCCGGAATGTGGCAGTCAGCTGGTCGTCACGCTGCCGCTGTATCGTGAGCCCATCGCAGGCGAAACGTGACACGACGAACCTCGTTCGCACCAATCGCGGCGGTTGAGTTCAGCTGCGCGACTTTGCAGAGGCGGTACACCGTGGAGTTCGGTGCAGCGCACACAGCAGCGTAGGTTGCACGTGCGCGCGCGGAAGGCCTCAAACAGCGCTGCGCGGGCGGACGGGCTAGAGCCAGTCGCGTCCATCGCCTCCTATTGGAGCTTTCAAAATGCTGATGACGATTGCGATCGTCCTGGTGATCCTTTGGCTACTCGGTCTCGTCACGGCCTACACGATGGGGGGATTGATCCACATCCTGCTCGTCATCGCCATCGTAGTGGTCCTGGTCCGTGTGATTCAGGGCCGTAGTCCGGTGTGACGGCACCACGGCGTGCAGGACGGTGCGACGCGTGCCTGAGGCGACGCGTCAGCGCTGATCGCCCTGTGCCTTTCATCGTGCGCCTGTGAGTACGCGTGCCGAACGGTTGCGGGCCGAGGCGGCCGACGAGCTGCTCACCGGGCCTATCGTTGGTGAACTGCTCGGTGCCGATCACCTGGCAGCGCGCGCGCGTACGGTTGCGCGTGAGCAGAGTCTCGTCACCACGCACGCGCCGCTCCGGCCAGCACGGCTGCTGGCGCGGCTCGCGGTCACCCGACGGATCCTCAGTGAAGCGCAGGCGAGACTCCTGACGGCCTCGGCGAGCGGTGTCGATGCTGGTCCCGCGGCCGAATGGCTGCTCGACAATTATCACGTCGTGCTGGAACACCTGCAGGAAGTGCGGGGCAGCCTGCCGGGTGGCTACTATCGCGAGCTGCCCGAACTGGCGAGTGGCCCGATGACGGGGTATCCACGCGTCTACGAGATCGCGATTTCACTCATCTCGCACACCGAAGCGCGCGTCGATCTGGAGAACGTGGATCTCTACGTCGAGTCGTTTCAGAGCGTCACCCCGCTGTCGGTGGGGGAGCTCTGGGCGATGCCCGCCATGCTGAGGCTGGGGCTGATCGAGAGTGTGCGTCGCACGACCCTGCGCACCATGCAGCGCCTCGACGAGATCGAGCTGGCCGAGGCGTGGTCGGACAGCATTCTGCTCGCCAGTGCGCAGGGTGGCACTGCCTTGCGCGAGTCACTGCGCGACTTCGCCGATGCAGACCATGTCCTGACCCCGCACTTCGTGTCGCGTTTTCTCCATCTGTTGCGTCGTACCGAAGGCGCATCGCCTGCACTGGCGTGGCTCGAGCACTGGATGCGCGATGCGGGCGTCAGCCCGGAAACATCGGTCGCGCTCTCCACGCATCGGGTCACGCTGACCGGCTTGCTGATGGCCAACAGCATCACCAGCCTCCGTGACATCGGGCGGCGTGACTGGCGCCATTTTGTCGAACGGCAAAGCGTCATGGAAGCAATACTGCATACGGATCCCTCGGGGTTCTATCCGAAAATGACGTTCGCCACGCGTGACGCATACCGCCATGTGGTGGAGCGGATCGCGAAAGGCAGCGGACACAGCGAAGTGGCGGTGGCACAGTGGGCGATCGACCTCGCGCAGCGCCCGACCGCATCCCACAGCGGCGAACTGGCCGCTGTCCACACGCACGTCGGGTTCTACCTGGTCGATGACGGCGTGGCCGAGCTGGAACGGGTGGCGGGTTATTCGCCGACGCCCGGCGAAACGATCGAACGCGCGGTGCACCGGCATCCGAACACCGTCTTCACCGGCGGCCTGGTGGTACTCGTCCTGCTGGCGACACTGGGTGTCATGCTGCTGATAGAGTCGGACGCGCGGGAGTCACTGCTGCTGCTGTTGCTGCTCGCGATTCTGCCGGCACTCGACATCGCCGTGACAGTGCTCAATCAGCTGGTCACGGCACTGCTGCCACCGCAGAGCCTGCCGCGGCTCGAACTGCATGAGCACGGCGTGCCACACGAGTATCGGACGGCAGTCGTGATTCCGACGCTGTTCGCCACTGTCGCAGACGTCCGTGAAGCGCTCGACACGCTGGAAGTGCAATTCCTCGCCAATCGCGAGGCGCACCTCCACTTCGCGGTGCTGAGTGACTTCACCGACGCCGCCAGCGAAACGATGCCGGACGATGCTGCGATCGTCGAGGCTGCGATGGCGGGTATCGACGACCTCAACCTGCGCCATGCGACGGACGGCAACGGTCCCTTTCACCTGCTGCACCGCTCGCGCCGCTGGAATGCCCATCAGGGCGTGTGGATGGGCTGGGAACGCAAGCGCGGCAAGCTCTCGAACCTCAATGCCGTCGTTCAAGGGCGCACGACGGACGCCTTCTCGTTCGCGGCGGGCGACACCGCGGGACTGGTCGGCGTGAAGTACGTGATCACACTCGACGCCGACACCATACTCCCGCCAGATGCTGCGCCTTCGCTGATCGGGGCACTGGCGCACCCGCTCAATCGCGCGGTCTACGACCCGCAGCGTGGGATGGTGCGCGGGTTCGGCATTCTCCAGCCGCGCGTCGGCGTCTCGCTGCCCAGTGCCCACCGCTCACGATTTGCGGCCATCGCGTCGGGCCATCCGGGTGTCGACCCCTATTCGACGGCGGTCTCCGATGTGTATCAGGATCTCTTCGGCGAAGGCACGTTCACGGGCAAGGGTATTTACGACGTCGAGGCGTTCGAGCTGGCAACGCACGGGCGTTTTCCCGAGAACACCCTGCTGTCGCACGACCTGATCGAGGGTAACTACGCACGGGCCGGCCTGGCGACCGATGTGGTGGTGTACGACGACTATCCAGCGACGTACGTGGCGTACACGCGTCGGAAGCATCGCTGGATCCGCGGCGACTGGCAGCTCCTGCCGTGGCTCCGACGGACGGTGCCGGGTCCCGACGGACCGGAACGCAATCGACTCTCGATGGTGTCGCAATGGAAGATTCTCGACAACCTGCGTCGCAGCACGGTCGAGATCTCGCAACTGCTGTTCCTGATCGCCGGCTGGACGATCCTGCCCGGTTCCGCGCTGCGCTGGACGCTGCTTGGCCTGGGCGCCATCGTTGCGCCGTGGGTGACGGCGCTGATGCTGGCGGTGCTCAGACCACCGCCCGACAGGTCGTGGCGCGCGTACTACGACGCCGTGGCGCAGGACGCGATGGTGAGTATCGAGCAGGCGGCGGTGGCAGTGCTCACCTTGCCGCATCAGGCGCTGATCTCCATCGACGCGATCGTTCGAACGCTGTATCGGCTGTGTGTCTCGCACCGGACGATGCTGGAGTGGCAGTCGGCGCTGCTGGTGGAGCGGAGTCTGGCGGACGTGAGTCGCGTGACCCGCCGGGCCATGCGGAGCAGCGTGTTTGTTGTGGCCACTGGTGCCGCACTGATCGTCGCGAATCTGATCTGGCGGCGGGGCGCGCTCGCCCTGCCACCCGAGCGCATTGGTTTGACCGCCTGTGTCTTCGCCACGCTGATCGGCGTGTGGCTGCTGGCACCACGCATCATGGCGGCCATGAGCCGCACCTCGGCCCGTACCCGTGTACCCCTCGATGCCACGATGAAGGACACGGTGCAACGGTACGCCGCGTTACACTGGCACTTCTTCGATACATTCGTCACGGCCGAAACGCACTGGCTGGCGCCAGACAACTTTCAGGCCGATCCACTGCCGGTCGTTGCGATGCGAACGTCGCCGACGAACCTCGGGCTGCAACTGCTCTCGACCATCAGCGCCTGCGACCTGCAGCTGATCCCGGTCCACGACATGACCGCGCGTCTCGAGCGTACCTTCGCCACGCTGAAAGCCCTCAGGAAGCATCGCGGTCACTTTTACAACTGGTACGACCTGACCGATCTGCGCGTCCTCGATCCGCCATACATCAGCACCGTGGACAGCGGCAACATCGCCGGCCACCTGATAGCCGTCCGCCAGGCCTGCCTCGCGCTGGCCGGAACCGAACCAGAGCTGCGCGAGCGGCTGCAGGCGATTGCCGACGCGGCGTACGAACTCGTCAACGCGATGGAGTTCGGCTTCCTGTATGAGAGCGAACGAAAGCTGTTCACGATCGGATATCACCCGGAGTCGTTCACCCGGGACGATTCGTACTACGATCTGCTCGCGAGCGAGGCGCGCCTGTCGAGCTTCATGGCCATCGCACGCAATGACGTGCCGCTCGAACACTGGTTCCGGCTTGGTCGCAGCCTGTCGCGCACTGCCGGCGCCACGGTGCTGGTGAGCTGGAGCGGCAGCATGTTCGAGTACCTGATGCCAGTGCTCGTGATGCGGTCGCTGCCCTTCACGCTGCTGGCGCAGAGCTATGAAGGCGTGGTCGACCGGCATGTGTCGTACGCCAGCCTGCGTGGAGTGCCGTGGGGCGTCAGCGAGAGCGCCTACAACGTCCGCGACCGTCACGAGACCTACCAGTACCGGGCCTTCGGCGTTCCCGATCTGGCGCTCAAGCGTGGTCTGGCACGCGATCTGGTGATCGCGCCGTACGCGACGGCCCTGGCCGCGCAGATCGAACCGCGTCGTGCGCTCGCCAACCTGCGGACGCTCGAGGCGAAGGGCGCACTGGGCGAGTACGGCTTCTATGAGTCGCTCGACTACACCCGTCCCGCACCAGGCGCGCGCATGACGCTCGTCCGTGCCTACATGGCGCACCATGTCGGAATGTCGCTGGTGGCCTTCACCAACCTCCTGCTCCAGGACATCTGGCAGGCCCGCTTTCACGCCGACGCGATGGTGAAGTCGGTTGAACTGCTGCTCCACGAGCGCGTGCCGCGGCGGCTGCTCCTGCAGGATGTGCAGGCGGTGCTGCCGGAAGAAACGCGCCTCTCGCAGGACGCCGAACGACCGGTGGTGCGCGAGGTGAACACGGAACTGCCCTCGCCGCCCCGCATCGCCCTGCTCGGCTCGAATCCGTACACCGTGATGATCAACCACAACGGCAGCGGCTACAGTCGATATGAATCGATCGCCGTCACACGGTGGCGCGCAGACAGCACGCGCGACATTTCAGGGCAATTCTGCTATCTCCATGACCTGACCAGCGGACAGATCTGGTCATCCTCGTTCCAGCCAGTCGGCGCACCAGCGGCGCAGGGTCGCGCCTGGCTGTGCTCGGATCGCGTCACACTGCAGCGCAAAGACGGCGATATCGAGACGCGCACTGAGATCGCGGTCGTATCCGCCGACGCGGCGGAAGTGCGCCGCATCACACTCACCAACACCGGGAGCGAGCCGCACGAGATCGAGCTCACGAGCTACGGCGAAGTGGCGATGACGTCACAGGGCGCCGATCTGGCGCACCCGGCGTTCTCGAACCTGTTCGTCGAAACGGAATGGCATGGCTGGTGCACCGCCATCACGGCCACGCGACGCCCCCGCTCTCCCGCCGATCCGCGCCTCTGGTGCGTGCATGTCGTGGATGCCGGCCGCGACCGACTCGGCACCGTGAGCTGCGAGACCGACCGGGCCCGCTTCATCGGCCGCGGTCGCAGCCTGCGCGATCCGGTGGCCATGACAGCCAGCGGCGCACTGTCCGGCACCACCGGAGCGGTGCTCGATCCGATCTTCGCCTTGCGCACACGAGTCAGCGTGGCGCCCGGACAATCGGTGACGGTGGCGTTCACCACGCTCGTCGCCACCACGCGCGAGTCGGCGTTCGAACTGGCCGGTCGCTATCACGACTCCCACGCGGCGCAGCGCGCGCTCGACTTCGCCTGGACATCGACGCAGATCGAGTTGCGCGAACTGGGCCTCACACAAGCCAACGCCGCCGTCTTTCAGGAGATTGCGGCGCAGCTGCTCTATCTGGGCGGATCGCTGGCGCCGCCGCGCGATGAGCTCCGGCGCAACCGCGGGTCGCAGCCACTGCTCTGGGCACACGGGATCTCGGGCGACAATCCCATTCTACTGGCAACCATCGACAGCATCGACGGACTGCCCACACTGCGCGACGTGTTCGCCGCGCACCGCTACTGGCGACGGTGCGGCCTGACGGTGGATCTGGTCATCATCAACGCGGGGCCATACAACTACCTGCAGGAGCTGCGTGACGGAATCACCGAAGCGATGGTGGCCGGCAACGACGCGTCGCTGATGGATCGGTCCGGTGGAACCTTCATCCGCCAACGAGAACTGTTCGGCGTCGACGACTACCTGATGCTGTCGGCGACGGCGCGCGTGCACATCACCTGTGATGGACGATCGCTGGCACGGGTACTGGCGTACGCCGAGTCCCGCGTGATCGAGCTGCAAGCTGCATCGCCGGCCCGCGTGACGACACGCGCCATCGAGCGCGCCATCGAGCGCGTCATCCCACTCGGGCCGGACAACCTGGAGCGGAGCGGACCGCTGGCAACCATCGTGTCAGTGCTGCGCCCCCTCGTTGCACCACTGCTGCCTCGACCGCGACAGTCCCAGGCCCGCAGCGCTCCGAGTGCGGACGACGAGCGCCCGCTTCGCCTCGCGAACGGGTTCGGGGGCCTTGATGCGGACTCCAACTATCGCATCGAACTCGATGACGGCCGGCTTCCACCGGCACCATGGGCCAACGTGATCGCGAATCCACACGGAGGATTTCTCGTCTCGGAGCGCGGTTCGGGGTGCACCTGGGCTGAGAACGCGTACTTCTACCGACTCACACCGTGGTCGAACGATCCGATCACGGATCCGGTCAGCGACGCGATCTACCTGCAGGATGAGGAGAGCGATGAGCTGTGGTCGGCTACGCCAGCGCCGGTGGATGGCGACGGCGCGTACCGGGTCACGCACGGGGCGGGTTTCTCGACGTTCACGCACGTGCACGACGGCATCCGGACAGAGATGCGCCTTGGCGTGCCGGAGCAGATCGCGGCAAAGGTCTCTGTCCTGCGCATCACCAACGCCTCGTCGCGCACGCGGCGTCTGCGCCTGACGGCCTTCGCGGAGTGGACGCTTGGCGCGCGGCGCGACGAGACACAGTATCAGGTACGAACGCGGTTCGTGCCTGAACATGGGGCAATCTTCGCGCGGAACCACTTTGATCCGATGTTCCGCAACTCGACCGCATTCCTGGCAATCAGCGAGCCGGTCACCAGTTTCACTGCCGATCGCCTCAGCTTCCTCGGCCGCAACGGCCATCACGCTGCGCCGGCCGCTCTTCGGGACGATGATCTCGATGGCGTCACCGGCGTGGACCTCGATCCGTGCGCAGCGCTGCAAACGCGCCTGACCCTCGCGCCGGGCGAGTCGCGGACCCTGTCGGTCCTTCTCGGCGCGGCGTCCGGCGATGAAGCGGCACGGCAGGCGCTCGAGTCGTTGAAGAGTGCGCCCACCGCCGATGCCGCCGTCTCCGCGTCCGTCGCCGCCTGGGACACAAGACTGAGCGTGATCTCGGTCAGCACGCCGGACGCCACCTTCGATGCGATGGTCAACAAGTGGTCGCTCTATCAGGCACTCTCGTGCCGCATGTGGGCACGCATGGGGCTCTATCAGAGCAGCGGCGCCTACGGTTTCCGCGATCAGTTGCAGGATTCGATGGCGTTCCTGTATGCCGAACCCGCCGTTGCGCGAGAACACATCCTGCGCGCCGCGGCCCGGCAATTCGTGGAAGGCGACGTGCAGCACTGGTGGCATGCACACAGTGGGCGCGGCGTGCGGACACGGTTCTCGGACGATCTGGTCTGGCTGCCTTTCGTGGTGGACCGGTACATCACCGTCACCGGAGACGTGGCCATACTCGACGCGTACGTCCCTTTCATCACCATGCGAGAGCTGGCGCCGCACGAGCATGAAATCTACGAGCTTCCTTCGGTGACGGAGGAGCATGGCAGCATTTACGAGCATTGCCGGCGTGCCCTGCGCCGCGCGTGCACGGAGGGGGCGCACGGCCTGCCGCTGATTGGCACCGGCGACTGGAACGACGGCATGAGTCGCGTCGGCGCAGACGGCAAAGGCGAAAGCGTCTGGCTGGCGTGGTTCCTTGCCTTCACGCTCCGCTCCTTTGCCGCGTATGCCGACACACGTCACGATGTCGCAGAGGCGGTCCACATGCGTCACTGGAGCGATCGCTACACGACGGCGGCCGAGGATGCTGGCTGGGACGGTGCGTGGTACCGCCGCGCCTACTACGACAATGGCGTCCCGATCGGCTCCGCGTCGAGCCTCGAATGCAAGATCGATTCGATTGCGCAGAGCTGGAGCGTGATTTCGGGCGCGGGTCGCCCGGATCGGCAGGCGATGGCGATGGCGGCATTCGATGCACAACTGGTGCGCGAGGATGCGCGCCTGATCGAACTGCTGACGCCGCCCTTCGACGGCAATGACTCGGACCCGGGCTACATCAAGGGTTACCTGCCAGGTGTGCGTGAGAACGGCGGCCAATACACACATGCCGCGCTCTGGGCCGTGCTCGCCACGGCGATGCGTGGTGACGGCGATCGGGCGTTCGAGCTGTTCCAGATGCTCAACCCACTCACGCACACTGCGTCAGCCGATGCCGTCGCGCGCTACAAGGTGGAGCCATACGTGGTGGCCGCGGACGTGTACACGTCGCCATCACATATTGGTCGCGGTGGCTGGACCTGGTACACCGGCTCTGCAAGCTGGATGTATCGCGTCGGGATCGAAGCGCTGCTCGGCTTCACGAAGGTCGGCAACACGCTGCGGATCCTGCCGTGTGTGCCAGCGTCGTGGCCTGACTATCAGATCACATATCGGTTTGGCACCGCACAATACGCGATCACCGTGCGCGAACCCGGTGCGATCCGGTCACGCGGCGCGTCCGTCACGCTCGATGGCGTGACGGTGCATGGTGGAACGATCGAGCTGGTGGATGATGGGCGATCGCATGCGGTGGTGGTTGGGCCAGCAGGCGGCACGTCGTGACGTACGAGGAGCCCGACGCACCGAATGTGAACATGGCAGACGCAGCGCGGCCTCAATGGAGCGACAGTCGGTACGGATACCCGCGGCGCAGGCGCTGCGCCAACTCGGCGTCGTGATCATAGATGTCGTCGTAGAAGAGCACCGTGCCATCCTCACGCGCGACCGCTGTGGCGTAGATGATATGGACCGGCACGGGCGACGGGAGGTCGACGCGGCGGGGTGTCTCCTCTCGCATCGCGGCAGCGATTACCGTCGAATCCCATCCCGGTACCGTTCGCAGCAGCAACTGCGCCAGCGCAGCAGGATCTGCGATACGTATGCAGCCGTGGCTGAGGTCTCGCCGCGCGCGCTCGAAGGCCGTCTTCACAGGCGTATCGTGCAGATACACGTTGAACGCGTTCGGGAACACGAACTTCACGAGACCAAGAGCATTTGCGCCGCCGGGTAGCTGACGGATGCTTGCGATCCCTGCACTCACGGCGCGCAGCGCCGCGGCGGACGGGGGCAGCACGCGCCCCGCTGCGTTGATGATCTGATAGCGGTTGACCGTCAGGATACTGGGGTCGCGACGTGCGATCGGAAGCAGTTCCGCTGTCGCGATGCTCGCCGGAACCTCCCAGTACGGGGCGAACACGATGTATTCCAGCGCATCGCTGAATACTGGTGTTCGGTGATTCCAGGCGCTGCCAACGACCACATCCATACGCAGCATATCCGCCTCACGATCACTGTTCGGCGACAGCGCATACAACCGGAACGCCGGGATGTTCACGATGATCGGTGCGGTGGTGAACTGGTGCGGCAGCCAGCGCCAGCGCTCCAGCGTCAGCGTGATCTTCGCGATCTGAGCGAAGGCGGTCGTGTCGGTCAGCGCCCGCTCCCGGTATGCTCCGAGGGCCCGCTTGAGCAGCGCATAGTGCACGTATGGCGGCTCTGCTGCGTCAAGCGCCGCACCAGGTGATGACGATGTCAGCAGCGCCCGAAACTCGGCACAGAGGTCGACGACATCCCTTGGCAGGCGCAGGTGCGCATGCGCATCGATGGGATCGATCCGCCCGAATCGCAGCGCGTGAAGCACGCGCACTGCCGCGACACTCATCGTCACGTCGAAGGCCACCTGCCGGGCAGGCGTTGCGAGGCCACCGTTCACGAGTGCGCCGAGGCGATCGACATCGTAGTCAGCTGAATCGAGTCCGCGGGCCCCGACGCCTTGCAGGGCAGTGAGCAGGCGCAGTGCCGTCGGCGTGGGTTGCCCGGCCTGCGACCAGCGCAGTGTCCACTGCTGTTCTCCGTAGACCTCGACCAGTACACCAGACACGTCCGAGAAATCCGGCCAACGCAGTGCGCCGTGCTCGCCGCGAGCGATCGAGGCGGAGAGCGCCATCGCCAGCACGGTATCCTGTGCTGGCGCCAGTGCCGGCGCATGAAGCGCCGCGATCGCAACCGTAATCATCTATCGGACCGGCTGCAGGATTCCACGGGAGAGGTCGGCGATTTGATCGGGGGGACGATGCCGGTGCACTGCGCTCAGTCAGAGGCTGGTTACTTTTGCACGCATGCGTGTCGGCGTTCGCCTGACATGCTGTGCCAGGCTCGGTTTGCACGGCGCGTGCTGCGCCCTGAGACAGTACGCATCGGTGCGCTGGCAGTTATGGCTTGCTTTGGCACCGTGGTGGTCTTCATGATCCTCGTGCTGCAGTTGGCCAGCGTCGTGGCTGAATCCCCTCACACCACCATGCGACCCTCCACGGGCGGCATTCCGTCGCGGAAGCGACACGCGCTCTCGAGCGTGACGCGCGCAATCTCCGACAGCGCTTCGTGCGTCAGGAACCCCTGATGAGCGGTGATCAAAACATTGGGGAAGGACATCAGTCGAGCCAGTTCATCATCCTGCAGCACCTTGTCCGACAGATCCTCGAAGAAGATGCCCTCCTCTTCTTCGTAGACGTCCAATGCGACGCCGCCAAGGCGGCCGGACTTGAGTGCGCAAATGACGGCGGACGTGTCCACCAGCTTTCCTCGGCTGGTGTTGATCAAATAGGCCCCGTGTTTCATCCGGGCGAGCGTGGTCGCATTCAACAGATGATGGGTCTCCGTCGTCAGCGGGAGGTGGAGGCTTACCACATCGCTGCCGACCAGCAGGGTCTCGGCATCGGTGTATTCGATGCCGTACTCCGCTGCCCAGGCCGGCGTCGGTATCGGGTCGTACGCGACGACCCGGCAGCCAAACCCCCGGAAGATCTGCGCCGTCACGCGGCCGATCCTGCCAGTGCCCAGGATGCCGATCGTCTTGCCATGCAAGTCGAACCCCACCAGACCGGTGAGTGAGAAGTTCTGCTCACGCACCCGGTTGTAGGCGCGGTGCAGCTTCCGGTTCAACGCCAGCAGCAGCGCCACCGCGTGCTCCGCGATCGCATGGGGAGAGTAGGCAGGGACCCGGACGACGGTGATGCCCAGCTCGCCAGCTGCCGCGCGATCCACATTGTTGAAGCCGGCGCAGCGCAACGTCACCAATCGCACACCAAGCACACCCAGCGTCGTCAGACACTCACGATCCACGCGGTCGTTGACGAAGATGCACACCGCCTGCGAGCCCTTGGCAGAGCTGGCTGTTCCAGCCGTGAGCCGGAAGTCGTGATACTCGAGATCGACGTTCAACTGCTCGGACGCGCGTTCGAGATACTCGCGGTCGTAGGGCTTGCTGTCGTAGACCGCGACGCGAATCGGTGGCATGGTCTGCGCGTTCGCAGGTGGCAGCCGGTCGTCGAGGCGGCCTCCTTTGCGGGGTGGCATCATTTGTCGGGGACGCCGCGCACCGCACGCATGCCGACGAACTCCCCCTCAGCCAGGCGCAGGCTGACATCACGCAGCCCTCGGATCTCCACGTCTCCCATCCAATGGGGGTTGACCGGATCTGCCAGGACCACGGCCGTGCCGATCTCGTGCGCCTGTGGAACCGGCTCGGTGCCATGCGCCTCGCTGGTGGCAATGACAGGCGTTGCGGCGCGACGTGCAGGTTTGATTCGCATGGTGGATGTTGGCGCTGTATCAATGAGAAGTGTCGTGGCTTTCCATCGTCGACCCGCGCGCCGCTGACCGCGTCCGTCGTGCCCGTCCAGGCGCCGTGTGGTCAGCTGCGCAACAGTTGCTCGAGCGCCGCCATCGGTACCGCGCCCACCTGTCGCGCAACCTCCCGGCCGTCGCGCATCACTGCGATCGTCGGGATGCTGCGGATTCCGAACCGGGAGGCCACGGTCGGACTGCGATCGGTATCCACCTTGGCAACCAACGACTGCCCGCGCTGGCGGCGCGCGAGTTCACCAAATACCGGCGCCATCTGCTTGCATGGACCACACCACTCCGCGAAGAAATCGATAATCACCGGAACGGAGCTGGCGTTCACGACGGTGTCGAACGTCGCATCGGTCAGCGTGATCGGTGCGTCGAGCACCACCGCGACATGGCACGATCCGCATTTCGCCACGGCGTCCACCCGCGCCAGATCGACGCGGTTCATCGTACCGCAGCTGGCGCAGGGAACGATCGCCAGCCGCTTACCTGTCATGTCAGTCATGGTTCCCCTGAGGAGCGCCGACAATGGTCGCCGACACAGTCGCCTTTCGATGCGTGAGTATGTCGACGACGCACCTCACCACGCAATGAACGCAAACCCGTCCGACTGAAAGATCTGCATTGCGCTCATTGCTGAAATCGCGACCTTCACACCCGGCAGCAGTTCGTCGCGACGAATCCCTCGCGCGCCCGCGGTCTGCCCGCACAGCACCAGCTGCGCCCCATGCTCGATCAACTCTTCCGTCAGCCGACGACTTGGATTCGGCTTGCCACCGAACCGGGCCGCAAAGGCCGCATCGGTGAGGAGTGCCGGCCAGCCACTGCCGTGGAACACCGCGGCCGCCTTCACCTGCGCCTCGGGAATACCCTGTCGCACATGCGTGTTGTAGTATCGCGCGACGTTTGCGAGCTGGTCATTCACCCGCACGGTGTCGCCGCCGCCGGCGTTGATCTCGAAGACCGCCTTGAACAGGTGCCCGGCCGGCGCACCGAACGTCGGATCGTCCACCCTGATCGACATCCCCGTGCTCTGGATCACCGGCCCGGACATCTGCTGCCCCGGAATGCTCGGCGCCTGCGCGCGAGCGGCCATCGATACGACGAGCGATGCGAATAGCACGGCAGTGCGGGTGACGATCAGATCGGCGACGCAGCCGGTGGTCACACGATGACGGAGCGGAAAGAGTGCAACAGGGAACGCGCGCATCAGACGGGATCTCGAGTCTGGAAGGGGCAGGTGGAAGCATCGACTTCAGTCGGGTGCTCCGGTTCCCTCAGCATACGCACTCCGCCGCGCGCTAGTTGCCCGTCGTTACCGTCGCGGTCCCGCTCGCTCCCTCGCTGCTCGCCGTGATCCGCACCGAACGCCGTGGCGCCAAGGCCGTGATCCGACCGGTGATCGAGACGCTGACGATGTCCGGCGCCTCACTGGTCCAGACCACCCGCCGACCCGGCAACGGGGCTCCACTGATGTCACGGGTCGATGCAACCAGTGTCAGCGTGTCGCCGTTGGCGACCAGCACATTCTGTGGCGCAACTACGACCGACGCCACCTGGCTCGACGCGGGCGGCAGGGCGGGGCCGGCAGCCGGGCCCGCATCACCGCCGCACCCGCCGACGACGAGCACTGACGCAACACAGAACAGCAGACGAATGGACATCGGCAGCGGGGCGGAGGGCGCTCACGGAAGAGACGACGGAACTCCCGAGGAACGACCAGCGACCACCGGCCGTTCCACGGCGCGCGACTCGTGCGTCGCTCAGTGTGCCCGGTGATCCATCGCCGCGCCGTGGAAC
>Ga0163155_10000903_pt1 | contig 36508 bp, 84 predicted proteins | sample OliLakLV19SP4G1_FD_148611 | JGI IMG/M metagenome (GOLD analysis project Ga0163155, IMG submission 148611) | Freshwater microbial mat bacterial communities from Lake Vanda, McMurdo Dry Valleys, Antarctica - Oligotrophic Lake LV.19.SP4.G1 | ecosystem: Environmental > Aquatic > Freshwater > Lake >... | reverse complement strand
CTTGTCTTCTTGATCTGGTAAGGTCTCTTCTATGCTGATCACCCGCAAAGCGGCGTAATGAGTCACTTACGCTGTTTAAGGCGAGAGCCGACCCTCAGCGCTCGAGAGCGGCCTCGAACTGCTCAAGCACGTCGCCGACCACGTCTCTGCGAGCCTCCGCGAACGGGTAGTCCCACCAGAACTCGCTGTCAGACAGGCCTCGAGCGTACGCCTCACACACCTTGTCGGTCAGTCTGGGGTCAGACAGACTGAAGCGCTTAACCTTGCTCTTGCTGACCTTGATATGCTCGTTCAGAGCATGAGCGATCTCTTCTCGCGAGACGGTGAGCACCGTAAACTCCTGGTTGCTCGGCCATCGCTTCGCCGGCTTCTTTGTCGCCTTCTTCGTCTTCAGCATGATCCAGTGTACCCCATTTTTCTTCCGATGCGAACCATTTATGCTCGAGCAGTTGGGAGCTCGTGGTCAAACGATCACGAGCTGTTACCCATTCGAGCTTGAGCAGCTAGAGCCTCGAGAGACCTCGTCGAGGCTGCCTGTGGCGTAATAGTTACAAGCTTGCCATGTACTAAGGGTGAGGTGCTCCCCATGAGCGCCACTGGGATACTCGCTCGCGTCATTGTCAGCTCGGTGCTAGGTGTTATAAGCGTGTCCGAGAACATGCCGCTCGAGGACGCTGAGCGACTAGCGGACACAATCGAGAGGGCGAACTCTTTCGCTGTGAGAGTGACGCTCGAGGCGGCTGAACTAGTTCGCTTCCCTCTTCTCTTGAGATAAGGTGTCTCTTATGAACATCGGCAAGAAGGCACAAGGTCAGGAAGCTCTTGAGAAGATGCTCGCCGCTCGGCACGGCGGGGCCAGCAAGCACGTCGCCAACCGCATCGAGCGAGCCGCGGAACGTCGAGTGCGACGTCAGGGCAAGACGGAAGCCAAAGCCGACCGCGAGTCGTGAGCCCTCTCAGCTGAACCAGTTGAGAGCAAAAGCTCATTTGAGCTTGAGCTGTTGCCCTCTCGAGCCCAAGCAGTTGGGCTCCGGAGGTAGTTCAAGGCGTAAGCTTGACGAACCGCAAGTGTCGTTCTCAGGCGAGACGCAGCAGATCATCGTTGTCTTCCCACGTGTAACCCTCCTCACAGACGTCACGCACGGCGCCCTCGATTTCGGGGATGCCAGGCATGGATAGAACAAGACTCGGGTGACATACCTTGTTGGCATGCTCGACAGGCCGGTTGAACACCGCGAACGTAAAGCCAGAACGCGACTCCCAGACTTGTCCACACCTGTCTTTCATTCTAGCCTCTTGAGATTGCTTCCCGTCTCGTGCCAGGCAGCCTTCTTGTAGAGACCTCTTGTCTCGAGCTGCTCAACCTTCCAGCCGTGCCAGCCGTGGAGATTCGCATGGCAACTGTACAGTGTTAGCGTCACGTGGATCACGTAACCTTTCTCCGGATAGGGTACAGTCTCGAGCACGAGCCAGACGACGCCGCGGCGGCTCTCCCAGACTTGACCCTTACGATCGGTGTAGGCTTTGCGCGTGGTCGGGAGGTTGTCCATGAAGAGACCTTACCATGCCGTGGAGAGAAGCGAACTACTCCTCCCACCCAGAGAATCACCTGAGGTCGGAGGTGACAACGTAGCAGTGCCATCGCGGCCGCTCATACTCGGCGTTCTTCTCAGCTTGACGATCCGCCGCGAACTTCTCCGCGACGAGCCTGGAGTAACTGACACCCTCGACGGTGGTCTCTCCGTACGAGAGGCAGGAGAGGATGACGTAGATCTTGCTCGAGAGGTTGTCCATGAAGAGACCTTACCACAAACTCACGCCAAGCGAACCAACGTATTTTCCATCCCCCACGACCTACCCAGCCTACTATTCTCGAACAGTCGGCTCTCAATACTACCTTCATGGTAGTATGGGTCGTCGCTGCTTAGCACCACTCCTTCGTGCCAGGTCTCGAATCCCAACGGGTTCGAGCGACTCGAGAGAATGAGGTAGACGACGTGCTGGGCTGTGCCCAGAAACTCCCACACCTCACCTGTGCGATCCCTCACGAACTACTTCTGCTCGACTCGGCGCTCGCGGCGGAGCCGACGACTGAGGTAGGAACCGTGCCAAGTATGTGCCACCTTGCGGTAGAGACGACGCAGGCGCTTGGCCTGTTTCTTGTAAAACTTCGTACCAGCCATGGGTTGCTCCATCAGATCTGATCCTCGGCCTGCCAGGACTTCCTGGCGTCCTTGGCTCGGCGATCGTTCTTGTGCCGATGAGCCGTGTTGGTGCGTCCGTAGCGAAGATCCATGGCAACCTTGATGGGGTTGCGGGGAGCAGGCTTGTTCTTGGTCTTGGTCTTTGACATGAAGAGATGATACCTTGAGACTTGAGAGAAGCGAACTACTTTGCGAGACCTCCCCGTTCATTCCGAACTAGGCGAGAGATTCGTTTGCCTGTGCCTCTTCGGCACACTGACGACACGGACGAGAACTAAAGCAAGGATGAACACTTCCGCAGTCGTCACACTCCCACAACGGGCCACAGCAGCGGCACGAACAGGTGTCAGACATCGAGCCGGAGCATTCTTGGCAGTGCATGAAGAGACCTTACCATGCTGTGGAGAGAAGCGAACTACTCCGTGTCGGACTGGAGAGCCTTGTCGAGGCGGCGCGCGGCACGCTTCGTGATCCGCTTGGCGTACTTGCCCACGCTAGAGCGAGCGCGTCCAACAACATCGAAGTCGTGTCCGCGCCAGGAGCGGCACATACGAAGTGCGAGAAGGGCTTTGGACAAGTTCTTGGTGAGCATGAAAGTAATATACCCTGCTTGTGGAGAGAAACGAACCTTAATAGTGAAGTCTAGACCGGCCCGAAGTCCCCTTCGACGAAGCCGGCGAAGAGCATTTTCTCGAAGCGGTCGTCTCGACATACGTCGCGACACTCGCCCATGCAGCAGCAACACTGGCACCGCTGGTCGTGACCGTCTTCGGCGTTGCCGATCACGAAGAGGCCCGAGTCAGCGAGGTGAGAGGTGAGGAGGTTGTTCATGAAGAGATCTTACCAGACAGAGAAGGGAAGCGAACCAGTTTCAAGTGGCTCGCTTCCCTCCGATCCTGTGCTATTGTCGATGTTCACTCCGCCGCGGCGGACGACTCGGGCGCAGAGACCTCCTCGGCCTTCACCTTGCGCGCCTTGGGCACCGAGCGCCACACGGCGGCCTTGCCGGAGCCCGTCATGAGGAGGCGGCTCTCGCGCTTGGCGAGCCAGAAGAGACGGTCGTAGGTGTACTTGATGGACTTGCCGATGACGCCGGCGAGCTCCTCGGTCGTGGCCGTTCCAGCCTTGCGGCTCTTCTTGCCCTTGGCGGCGAGGTAGGCGATCATCGTGTCGGAGGCGGAGGGCGTCTTGTCGGTGGCGTTCATGAGATAGACCTTACCTTGTGGTGGAGAGAAGCGAACTTGTTTCAAAACTTCGGCTGACTGGGGAACGTCGGGCGCTACTCTGGCAGACGTCTTGCCGTTGGGTCTCGTTCAGGCCGGCCCAGCCCAATGCGTCTTTGCTTGGCGCCCTCGCGCCCAACGTTCCCTAGTCAGCCCAGTGTTGGGCGACTCAGTGACTCTACCTTGTTCTCTTGGAAAGCGAACTAGTTTACGCAAGTTCGTCGATGTGACTCGGTGCGTCGAAGCCGAACTCGCTGAATACCACTTCCATCGCGGCGTCTACGACGGGCTCGTAGTCGTGCTCGAACTGGCCCGAGAACTCGCCGCCGTCGAGATGTTCCAGTCGAGCTGAAAAGGCGTGGTAGTCCGAGAGGAAGTCAGCCGCGGCACAAGCGAGGAGCGTGGTGATGATGTCGTTCATAAAGACACTCTATCAAGTTGGGAAGGGAAGCGAACCGTTTATCTTGGCTCGCTTCCCTTCGGTTTTGGCTTAGACTTTGCTGTAGACTTTGGTGAGCTTGTAGGCTTCATACCCACCTTCCTCCCACTCGGCCATCATGGCCAAAACCGCGTACTTGGTAAGTGGCTTAGGAGCCTCAGGCTGGTTAGAGACAAAAGGTCCTTTGGGGCTCCGAGACATCACCAGATAGGTGTACTCGGCAGGATAGTCCTTGGTGGCCGGGCTGTCGATCATCCTGGCCCTGTATCCTTTGAGGAGGCGGTTAGTCATAAAGAGACTCTATCAAGTTGGGAAGGGAAGCGAACTTAATTGCGGAGGAGAAGGGATTCGAACCCCTGGACAGCTTGCGCCGTCGGCGGCTTTCAAAACCGCTGCCTTAGACCACTCGGCCACTCCTCCAGGAGTAAGGCTGTTAGACCTTACCTTGCTCTTCGAGGGAAACGAACTTGTTCAGTCCTTCTTCGACCACGCGATGAGAGCAAGGATGCTCATGAAGCCGACCGTTGCGATGGTGAACCACAGCAGAGCCTGACCACTCTCGCCCGTGCCAAACACGGCGATGAAGGCAACATAGGCTCCATAACTCATGGCGGCGACAACGATGAGAATGGAGAGGATGGCGATGAGAGCGGAGGCTGCGGTGTCCATAAAGAGACTCTATCAAGCCGAAAAGGGAAGCGAACCGTTTATTTTGGCTCGCTTCCCTTCGGTTTTGGCTTAGACTTCTTGAACACCACGAACGTAAAGCCAGAACGCGACTCCCAGACTTGTCCACACCTGTCTTTCATTCTAGCCTCTTGAGTACCACTTCTTTTTGCCGTACTTTTTCTGGTACTCAGCTTCGCGTGCCGCCTTCGCTCGAGCACGTTCTTCGTCTTCGAGCTTTTCTTTGTGTTCAAATTCTTCACTTGAAGAACGACCTTGATATGTCGGAGGCTCATACGGCTTAGCGTCAGCCTGCCTCTTTTTGCCAAAGTTTGGCTTGTCTCGTACAGTTCCTGTTCGAGCGCGCAGTTCTTCTTCGGTTTCTTGTGACCTTACGCCCAAGTACGGATGCGCATTATCAATGTTTGGATCATCAGCCGCGGATCCGGTATACGCTTCACCGATTAGTGCTTCTTCGCTCCACTTGTCCAGCATATCCTTGGCATCTTCCTTGTCGCCGTCACAGTACTCCACCACGTAGTCGAACAAATGCTCTTGTGTGCCAACAATCCGGAATACTGGGTGACCGCCCGGCTCGAAACCCGGGAGGTAGATCGCCGCGCAGTCGTACTTCTTGGCTAGTTTGCTGACGGATTGCACGAGCTTGGGGATATCCATGCCGTCCGGGCCCATGGCGTCGTCGTCGGTGTGGTCGAGCTCGATAGCGAGCCTTTTTTGAGTGTGCTTTGGCGTCGTGTCATCCGCTTGGCGTTGGCTGAAGCCCTTACACTTTTTGTTCGGGCACTCGACGTCTCTCATTCCGACGTAAGCTTTTGGATTCCCGCAGTAAGGGCATTTCTCTTCAAGAATTAGCTGTCGGAGTGTGCGCATCGTGAGAATTACATATCATGGTTTACCTCATGATTAGAAATAAATTACGACGGTAAGAGATCGGCTCTCTCGATTGTGGTAAGGTGAGACTCTATCAAGCCGAAAAGGGAAGCGAACCGTTTATTTTGGCTCGCTTCCCTTCGGTTTTGGCTTAGACTTCTTCGCTAAACTCGTCCAGCATATCCTTGGCATCTTCCTTGCCCTGACGTCGGATCGCGACCCGCTCGATGCGGTTGATGGCCATGGCCATGGTCTTAGTTAGTGGCTTAGAGGCCTCAGGCTGGCTCCGAGACATCACCAGACAGGTGTACTCGGCAGTATACGAGGTGGTCGCGTTGACGATCATCCTGGCCCTGTATCCTTTGAGAAGACGATTCATGAAGAGACTCTATCAAGTCGAGAAGGGAAGCGAACCGTTTATTTTGGCTCGCTTCCCTCCCATTCAGCAGTAGGTCTCGTAGTACCAGGCCTGGACGGCGCGGCTGACCTCGCGGACCGCCTCGTCCTTCTCGATCTTCTCCTGCACCTTCGAGGTCGGCCGGCTGAGGTCGAGCCGAATGACGGCGTTGACGGAGAGCTCGAGGTCGACGAAGATGTTGGACATAGAGAGACCTTACCTTGATGGGGAGAGAAACGAACTTGATTCAGAGCGACGGAACCAAGTACACGGTGTAGGACCTTTCGCCCACCTTCGCAGTGAAGTGGGTGACCGACCCACCCGGCCGGTCCTGCAGGTGGCACATGTCCTCCGCCAGAACCTCGTTGAAGTTCGCCTGGACGACTTTGAGCACCTTAGCGACCTGCCGGTCGTTGACCTCGTCCGTGTCGATCTGGTAGCCGCGATCCTTGCCGGCCGTCTCGATGTGGGCTGAGTTGTATCGGTGGGTGCCGGAGCATCCGCAGTAACACTTGCCCACCTTGCCGGAGTAGACGGACATGACGGAGGAGATGGTGAGGGACTGGAGAAGCTTGTTGACCATGAAGAGACTCTATCAAGTTGATAAGGGAAGCGAACCGTTTATATTGGCTCGCTTCCCTTCGAATTCATGTTAGGCTTCGACCCAAGTCTTGATGAGTTTACCAGTGTGGGTGAAGGTGGCATAAATTGCCCCACAATCCATGTCCTCGGGGATATCCATGTCATACCAAAGGTTTTGGAGGAATTCGCAAAGTTTGGGATTGGTATCCCAAAGCTTTTGGTCCGAAGGTATGTGAACAGGTGATTCCGAATCACAACTCCAATATTTAGTTTCAGTGCCATCCTTGTGAAGGATGGTCCAGAAACAATTGATCTCGCCTTCGGCTCGAACCGTGATGGTCTTGATATCGGTCATAAAGAGACTCTATCAGAACTTGGAGGAAACCGAACCGTTACCCTTTGTTGATCTTGAGGTACCATTCGCCGTCGGAGTAGTTCTTGGCCGTCGTCTCGCCGTCCTGGACGTCGTCCTGGACCCATCGGAAGGTCCGGGTGACCCCGTCCGGGCAGTCGATGTTGATGTCCTCGTCCTCATAGAACGCCGTCAGGACGGCTCGACGGTCCGTGTGCCTGTCCTCGAGGTCGTATAGATCGACCGTGTGTCCCGACTCGGCAAAGATGAATCGGCCCGCCTCGATGTCGAACTTGATTGCCATTGAAGAGACTTTACCTTGATGAGAAGGGAACCGAACCGTTACTTGAGCAGTTCCTTGGGGTCTTTCCCGAGGGCCTTGGCAAGCATTTTGAAGAGCTTGTCGGGGTCCCAGGCACGTGACTTTGCCAGCTGGACGCCGTACTTCCGCATCTCGTGGTCAGAACTGGCCGCCAGTTCGGCGAGAAGAACTTCCCGAGTGATTCCGACGGAGGCGAAGGGCTTGGTCATGAAGAGACTTTATCAGATCTCTCCATGAACCGAACCATTTTAGATCAGAACTTGCTGACCCACTTGGACGTACGTCGGCCCTTTGTGACCCACAGAGTGATCACGTCCTGACGGCCACGCTGGCCATTGGTGTGGATCAGTTCCTGTTCTTGACCCAGGATGACCTCCTTGAGGTCCTTCGACCCTTCGGTCACAGTTTTGTGGTAAAAGGCCATGGCGGCCTCCTCGTCCGCCAGGGCGAAAGTGGCGATCTTGTCCGGCCGACGGCCGCCAAAGTACCATACGGACACGTACCAGTTCACCGGCCCGGCCGGTTTGCGGTCAGACATTTGGGGGTCGGAGAGGCGGCGCAGGTTGTTCATAAAGAGACTCTATCAGAACTTGGAGGGAACCGAACCGTTACCTCTCGTTGATTTTGAGATACCATTCGTCGTCATGGAATTCAGAATAAGTCCGCAGGGGTCCCAGCTTCGACGAGCAATACTTCACCCATTAACGAGTGTTTCCGACTCTCCACTGGGTGGCCCCCACTTCCCCTCTTGTTCGATTCGCGAGGGGCAAAAGAGACCCTATCAGACTAGAAAGGGAACCGAACCGTTTCAGATCACGAGGTCGGATCGACCGTCACGGAGAGAACCGTGCCAAGCTTGGGGTTGAATGTTCGGAAGTTTCCGACGCTTCCTCGGTTGTGGACGAAGAGGGTGAGGATCACCTCGCCGCGCTTGGTGGTCTTGAAGCCCGCAAAGTTGCCGATGTAGGTCGTTGCAGGCACGCCGCGGTCGCCGTTCCAATCCGAGGCCTGGTTGAACTCCTCGACCGCCTGGTGAGTCACTGCCTTGGGCGAACCCGCAAGGTAGGACAAGTGGACGATCGTGTCCTCGGTGGCGTTGGCGAGGAGTGACTGGAGATCGTTCGCGTTGAGCATAAAAAGATAATATCATGACCTCAAGTAACCCGAACCAATTTAAAATGCAAGTTTTGGTTCGGTTGTTGGGAGGTTAGAGTAAAGTGTCTTCATGAACAACGACATCGCGCTCCTCGTCATTCAGATCTGCGCGGACATCGGCCTCGAGGTTCGATCCTACTCGGGTCGTGGGATGTACGGTGACCAGTGCGTCGGTGTGACCGGCAGCAACACCCACCAGATCCTCGCCAAGATCATGATCGGGCTATGCGAGCTCGGCGACGATGGCCTGAACGCGGCTGAACACTTCACTCACGACGGCGCGGTTCGGTCGGACTCGATGGGTCTGGACGGCATCGTCTACTTCCCCCGCCTGGCGTGGGTGGACCAGTGTGAGGAGTGCGGCGACTACAACTGTCAAAGGTCGGCCTGTGAGAACGAGACTCCCGAGTCGGCGGTCGGCGGTCAGGTTGCGGAGTAGGGTTATGACTATAAGGTGTTGGACGCGTCCACCCTGTGATGAGGAGTATACTCCTCACGTTATCGCTTGGTATCTGCTTGACAGCGGCACGTTCTTGATGCTCAGCGATTGCTTAGGACTGCAGATCACAGACTACATCCGAGGTGTTGCTGCGGCCAAACTGATCGAGGATCTCGAGACGAACTGGCTCGAGGTTACTTCGTTCGTTTCCCTCCAAATCCCTGAGAGTATCATACCATGAGTAAGACAATCAACGGGCTGACCGAAGACCAACAGAGCGACCTCGACCTCATCGCGGCCCTCGACGAGGCCGACGCGATGACAGCGCTGCTCGTCAGCTACAACACGGGCCGCGATGACAGCGCATGCGCGCCTACACTTCGCTCTGTTGAACTGGATGGCGTCATGCCCATCTCGCGCAAAAGCGCCGGCTGGGCTCTCGACCATCGAGACCTCGAATGGTTGAGTCTTAGAGAGTCTTAGTTCAAACCGCTCGTGAGCTCGTTGTCAAACGATCACGAGCTGTTGTTCATTTGAACTTGAGCAGTTCAAGGCGCGAGCTTGACGAACTCGGCATGTTCATGCATTAGCGGATACTCGCAGATATAGCCAGCTGGGACCGTTTCGTATGGGTAGTCGCAGATGACGACGCAGGTCCACCATTGCAGCGGCTCGCAGCATGACGCGTATTTCGTCCCAAGCTTCTTATACTTCTTGAGCACCATCACGATCAAGCCGGACGGCTCCTCGTAAACGTCACCCGGTTGAGGGTCGAAGCTCATTCGATCTTGAGCTGATCATGATTCGAACTTGAACAGAAGAGCTCCCAGATGGACGGTCCCTGCCAGCCGCCATAGTACTTCACCATGTAGTCGAGGCGAACGCTGGTCGTCTTGCCTGTCTCGAGGTCGAGCAGCGGGACGCACTTAACGGTACCCAGGCAGTAGCTCGTGCCATCGTCTCCAGGATCGTCCCACTGCTCGAAGTCGAAGACTGAGCCGATCACCAGGTAGTACTGGGCGGCGCCTGACTTCGGCTTGCGGACCCAGACATCGCCCACTACCCCATTCGATCTCGAGCTGATCATGAGCAGAAGAGCTCCCAGTGGAGCTCGAGCCAGCTGTGACGGATGATGGTTGTGTGACCGGTCTCCAAGTCGAGCACGTGACAGAAATCAGTCATGCCCATACTGTAAAACGTTTTGGTGAGCGCGTTCTTCTTTCCAAAGGCTGGCCCAATCACCAAAAAGAAACAAGGACCGCTGTCGCGGGTGAAGTGTTCACCCGCGTTCAGGCCATCGTCGCCGAGCGGGCGCCACCACACTTGACCAGATTCTATCATGCTAGCCTCGCGTGCACATCTGGACCGACCCGTTGGGAGCTGAAAGCCGTTTCATCGGGAGCTAGATCTGGTTTGACCAAGAGCAATTCGTGCTCTAAGCCGCCCAGCCATCGCGACCCTTCGTCACGACAACACGGTGGAATGTGCAGTTGCGTGCGTTGTGACCTTCACCCTTCACAGGCATGCCGTCCTTGCGCATCTCAAATGGACCCTTCACCACGACGTCGGTGAGACACCGAGTGAAGCCAGACTCAGGGATGGCTTTGCCACTCGGGTTATGACCCAACGGCCCGCAAGGCCCGAAGACCTCGTCAAGTGCAATTTCGTAGAGAGCACGAAAATCCATGCCGTCGTTGCCGCGCACAAGCTCACGGATGTACTCGTACTGAGTCACAACCGACCGGGTGTAAGCCATCTCGCCGACACGGTCGAAATACCAGCTTGGATTGACCGAGACATGATTCTTGAGCACACCGAACACGGCGCCAGTGACAGTGTCGATGACCTCACGGTTGGCATTAACGAAGTAGGTCTCTCCTCTCTCGAATCGGAGAGGCTCATCGTTAATGTTTCGCGTGAAGAAGCTCTTAGTAGCAATGTACGAGCTGTTTGGCTTCATGTAGAGCGAGTGTATCTCGCTCTTCGTCGGAAGCGATCCGTTTCTCTAACTGAGACTCGCGCTGCTTGTTGTGGCCACGTCACGCTCAGCCGGGAAGAGAACTGGTCTGCTTCCCTGACAGAACGCTGTACTCTTCACCTGATATGACTCTTTAGGAGGTCGAACGAGTATGAGTAAGTCGTCTCGGGCTCCTCCTCGTCTGTCACGCGAACGCCGCTCGCAGGAGGGTCATCATGGGGGGAGCGCCGCTCTTTTGCGCAGCGCGGACGGGCGCCATCGAGCCAGTACTGGTGAGAGCCTGCCAGCAACGCTGTAGGCGTTCCCCCATATCGATGCTCACATGACCGGTCCGACCGGCCGTCTTGCCACGCACGACGAGGACTTGAACCTTCGCCCAGGTGGTGCCATCGCCGATCTCGATTCCGAGAACCTGTACTACGTCTCCGCGGGTCAGGTTCATGTGTGCCGGGTTGCCCCACATGAGGGACACTCCGTTCATTGCGTTCGGGTCGGCTGTGAAGGCGATGAGACTGCCTACACGGATGGCACGCGTGCGGAGGAGGCTCACAGGTCACCTCTACACACGATGTGTTCAAAGTTACTTGTCATCGTCTGCATAGAGAAGTTCTACCTCTACTTGAACGCTCCGCATACAGTTAAGTTGAGCCCTTCTGTCACAACCACATTGTGGGTGAGGCAGTATGGTACAACCTATTCGGAAGTCGATTGGTCGCAGTGACAATCGACCGTGCCGCCGAACTGAACTGCGAAGGCCTTTGCCTCTTCCTCTATCTGGAAGATGTATCTGGCGTCGTGACTCGGCAAGTTAGGGTGCATTATAGCATAGCAAGGCCTGAATTCCGTGGAGCCCCTGACCCCTCCCACTCTGGCGGCAACGGCGTCAAGACTCGTCAGCTCAGTCCTGAGACGGAACGGAATAGTAGCGATGATTAGCATAACCCACTATACAGTCAAGTTGCCACCGTTGCCCACGGTGTGCGTAACGTGTGGAGAACTCAGACCGTTGTGGTAGGCTTCTTGACTACCAGGTCCGCCTGCACCCTCCACGGTCGCCCACCGTAGGTCGGCTGAATTGTCACGGTCTTCTTGTTGATCCCGGTGATCTTGCCCTCAATCTCGTAGGGATAACTGCGCTTGTTCGGCTTGAACGTGACAATGTCGCCACGACTCAGCTCGTGCTTGGCGTCTTGAATGTCATCGGAGCGATACGCATAGATCGTGGAGGAGAGAATCTTGCGCTCCTCGGGGGTGGCGCGCCGGATGAAGGCGAGCGCGTCGTCGATCGTGAACCCGTTCGGCGTCTTGGTCATGAAGAGACTTTACCCTGTTGTGGAGAGAAGCGAATCATTATGAAAAATCTTGTAGTGTGAAGGGATATGATTGTCTTTCGGGAGCCAGCTTGATAAGACTGCGCCGGCTGTGAAGCAACGGAGCTCGTCGAGCCAGACTGGCTCGTCGGTCTGCAGGATGAGAATGTCCCAATAATCTGCTAACGTGCCTTCAAGAAGGAGAAATATGTTATCATAACCGATGATGACGTCCCCTTCCTTGAGGGTTTTGAAGGATCTCACCGCTCGCTCGAGAGAAGCAGCGTGGTGACGGATCGATCTTGCTCGGTGAGAACCCACACCGGGATGCCGTTCACATTGTAGATGGAGATCAACATGTCCGACCCGTCCAGACCGGCGGCGTTGGCCGCCGGGTCGCCAGCGCCCCAGTCGCACGCGTGATGCCGTTGAATGAGACTCTGAGCCTCTATCTTGCCTGCCTGGCAGGCGGCCAAGGCAGCGGGCGTGGCGACGATGGTTCCGAGTACGAAGCGGTTGGACATGAAGACACTTTACCTTGTTGTGGAGAGAAGCGAACCGTCACGTCTCGAAGAGAACCTCGCCGCCGCGGATCACGCGGCGGTTGGGCGGCACGGGGATCGAGCCAGGGCCGCCTGAGTAGCCGCATCGACGCAGCCAGTTTTGGCGATAGGCCGCCAGCTCGCCGTTCCTCGGGTGGTTCGAGGAGAGGACAACGACGTCCCAGTGGTTACGAAGGTCGCTCTCTTTCGCGATGACAAATACTGCTTTCCACCCGTCGAGCTCGATGATCATGTCGCCAGGTTGCAGATTGTTCCAGGTGCGTTCCATGAAGACACTTTACCTTGTTGTGGAGAGAAGCAAACTAGTCGATCTGGCGAGCCGAGCCGCCGGCGACATAGCCGCCTTGCATCTTTGCCATCGCGTTTGCCTGGGCGATGGCGCCGTGCTGGGAGGCCGCAGTGACGACGACATGGTAGCAGCCGCCGGGCGTGCAGATCGTGACTTCGTAGTGGTGCATGAAGAGACCTTACCAGACCACCAAGAGATGCGAACTTAAACGAAAAGGGCCGAAGCCTTTGCTTCAGCCCTCGTTCGTGCTATCTGTTCAGGCCTCGATGACCTCGACCGGCGTGAGAGTGACAGCCTCGCTTGCCTCCGTGACCTCCGCCTTTGCCTTGCGAGCCTTGGGCATCGAGCGCCAGACCGCCGACTTGCCGGACCCGGTCATGAGAAGCTTGTTCTCTCGCTTGGCGAGCCAGTACAGACGATCGTACGTGTACTTGAGCGACTTGCCCACGTGAGTAGCGATCTCCTCGGTGGTTGCCGTGCCAGCCTTGCGGTTCTTCCGGCCTTTGGCCGCAAGGAACTCGATGATGAGAGTGGAGGTTGCCGGGGTCTTCGTGGCCTTGGTGTCGCTCATGATCTCTTTATACCTTGGTCTGGGGGGAAGCGAACTAGATTTTGCGGTTACGTTTTGCGGCTTCTTCTTTTGCCTCGCTCTCGCTGGAATAGGACGCGTACGCTTTCGACGTCTCCGAGTGGAAAACGCACCAAGCGCCGGACGTGGGTTCGAAGTCGTGATAGTATTCACCCAACGGCGAGGCGTCGAACCACGGCGCATCGCCGAACACGACACCGGCCTCCTCAATCAGCTCCTCGTCGGTGTAATCGTTGAACCCCTTGTGACCGCTGCGAGCGACCTCGTGGAGACTCTCGGAGTCGTTGCAAGTGTCGATGAAGTTCGACACAAGACCGTCGATGATGGCCTGGCGACGGTCCTCGTCGAGAGGGAGCTTACAGGTGTCTGCGGTAATCTTGGGCATGAAGAGACTCTACCTTGTTGTGGAGAGAAGCGAACTAGATCTCGTGCGAACAGATCGGCTCGAAGCCACTGTGCTTCCCGTCGGTGAGAACCCATACGACTCTGCCCACGAACCCGTCTGTCGTGCGCACCTTGCGGTATTGGATGACACACTCGTCCTCGACCTCAGTGGTGACCGGGCCCACGACCTCGACCACGGAACCGTCGCCGAGGATCACAAGTTGCCCCTCTTCATTGTACACTGCGAAGCCCGACGGCACGAAGTCCGTCGGCTTGCTAACAGGAATGACGAGGACGAACTTGGTAGGGTTGCTCATGAGAGACACTCTACCAAGTTCGAGAGGGAAGCGAACTACTTGACAGCGTGAGCCGGGCCTTCGCCCAACTTGGCGAGGGCGACCTTGGCAAGCTTCATGCCGACTTGTCTCAGGTCATACAACTGCTTGCGCCCGAGCTTGCCGGCGTGGCACATGGTTGATTCCGTGGATGCGTATCGATGCTTGGAGTAGAAGTACTCGGAGTTGGACGTGGGTATCCAAGGGAGCGACTCAAGCGCCGCCACCCTACGCATGATGTCGTCCCGCGTCGACGGCCCGTGAACCGCGATGACGTAGGATATGAGGTCCATTTTGGTGAGGTCCCCGACGTCGTAGACGGGCATCCAGTTGCCTTCACCCACGGCAGCGCACGTCAGGTCAAGGAGCCACCGGCCCGTCAGCATGGCATACTGGCTGAGGTCGCCGGCGATGTGACGGTGGATGTTGTACCTGCCGTAGTCCTTCACGTTCAGACGGCCGCCTTCGAACCCCGGCGGGCACGAGCGAACAGTCGCCTGCTCGTACTTCACCACGCCTGAACGTGAGCTGATCGTCTTACGTTTGGCACGCACGGGGCCCATCTTTGCGATCTTGAAGATCACGTCGCCGGCGATGATGATGTTGCCCGGCTTGAGCCCTTGGAGGGTGTCGACCATGAGAAGACTCTATCGTGTTCTCAAGAGAACCGAGCTACTTGGTCGAGCAAATCCGAACCGTCTGGACGGCGTCGTTCTCGAGCGCCTGAGGCGCGCCACAGATCCACTTGGTCGCGGTCACAGCCGGCTTCGTCGTCTGAACGGGGGTCGAGACGTTGGAGGAGGAGAGGGCGAGAGCGAGGAGGAGTGCGTTCATGAAGAGCACTCTACGCTGTTCTGAAGAGATCCGAACCGGAAATTGGAGGTTCGCTTCTCTTCAAATGGTGGTAGAGTGTTCTTCATGCCCAACGACGACAGTCAGTCCTTCATCGGTCTCAGCATCGAGCAGGTCCGTTGCGAGTCTCCCGTGTATCAGCGACTAGTCGGTCGCAAGGGAACCGTCGAGGAGGCCTTCATCGACGAGAAGGGCCAGATCCACGTCAAAACGAAGGAGGACGGGGTGTGGTGCCCGGTCCGCCTCGTTGCGGTGGTCTAGTGCTTTCCGAGAAGATCATTCTCGCCGCGGCTCACCTCTCAGGCCTGGAGCACGACTCGCTCTCCTAGCCGAGGATCGGCTCATTGCATGCATGCATGACAGCAGCCCACTTGCCGTACTGGGCAGGGCTGCTGTTGCCGTTAACGGTGTTGGCGCCGGGGCCAGTTTTCTTGCTCTGTCCGCCGCTGTTGTTCTGTTTCGAGTTACCATTGTTGCCGGCCTTCTTGACGCGGTACTTCTTACGGAGCTTGATCTCGTTGGGATCGACGGGCCATGCAGCTGCAACCGGGTTCATTTGGGACGACATGAGCGAAACTGTAGTTCGCTCGAGGTGACTCCCAGACTCTCAATCTGACACGAGGTCATAGTGATGCTGAGAGACGTCCATTGCGTCTCGTGGTGTCACGAGGCACTGGTAGACCGACCAAGCGTTGCCATGCTCGACCCATTTGGAGGAACGCTGTGCCACCCGTCCAGAAGCAGGCCAGGCCTCGCGCCGCGTCCCAATGGACCAGCGTGAGGCCGTGCGTCTTCTATGTGAAGTCTGACTTCACGACTCTTTCAGATCCTGTCGCGCCATTTCGATACACTCAACAGCGTCATCGAGAGAGAACTTCGCCCCGGGGATGAGGCCGTCCTCGAGCTGACGGATGGCCGCCTCGAGCTCGCCCTTGGCCTGTCGCAACATGATGATGGTTCGTTTGATGTCCATGGAAGAGACCTTACAGGGGTTGTTAAGAGAAACAAACGGGAGCAAAAGCTCAAACGAACATGAGCTGTTGCTCATTCGAGCTCGAGCTGTTACCTGCTGCGAGCCGTGCAGAATCGCTCCGCTGCCATGGCGACCTGGAGAGAAGCGAACTAGCGCCGCGACTTTCCGGGAGGAAGCTCGTCTTCGTCGTTGACCCACTCGCTGTTGGACTCACGCCACCAGAAGCCGACACCAACGGAGCCGTGACACCAGAGAATGTCATTCTTTAGTCTGACGTCAGAAGCTTCCAAGTCGGTGCAAACGGACTCGTAGGCTTCCTCCTCGTCGAAGCCCCACTCGTGGGTACGTTGGATCCAGAGGCCGATGAGAGCGCCAGGCTTCGCCAGCAAGGCTGCCACCTTCTGAGGCTCGACAGAGAGGTCGCGAGCGCGAAGGTTGTCGAGAACTTCAAGGTCATTGCGAGGTTCGCTCATGAAGATGAGTATACTTCTGTTATCGAGAGAAACGAACTAAATCTCGTCCCAGTCGCGACTGAAAGGATTCACGGGCACCTCATCCACGTCGGACTGACTGCCCGGCGGTCGTCGCGGGTCTGTGCAGTCGAGGACGAGGAGGGTGTGTCTCGTCGTGCCAGCGGACATCGGCTTGGACTTGATGACGACGACGATGGCGCCCATGTTCTTGTGACGATACGTCTTTCCTTCTCTGTTCATGAAAGTCACTTTACACTGTTGTGGAGAGAAGCGAACTACTTGTGGTCCCTGCGGGACTTGAACCCGCACGCCCTTACGGGCCGAGGATTTTAAATCCTCTGCGTATGCCATTCCGCCAAGGGACCTACTTGATCACCACTTCTTCGGGTGGACGCGGTACAAGGTGTTGCCGCGAGGAGTCCGTCGGACTTCCACGTTGTGGCCCTCGTCCTTCTTGGACGTCAGCATCTGTTCGGTCAGCTGACTCATGAGAGCCTCCGTTCTCGGCTCCTCGGGGCCGATCTCGACGAAGTCTAGCAGGAAGGCTTTGGTGCCCTCGTGCTTGGAGGCCATTCCACGTCGGCTCGTGAGCTCACCCCAGCACACCACCTTGTTGGCCCGAAAATCGATGAACTGGACGAGATACTTCTTGCCCGTTGCCTTGACTGTCGCGACGCGGTAGTTGGACATGAAGCTATCCTACCGCGCCATAGAGAGAAGCGAACTGCTTGTTGCCTCGCCAGACTCAATCAGTTTAAATTTGGGAAAGATTTTTTGGATCCAAGAAGATCAAAAAGAAGCGACCCGAGCTCCTCGATCACTTCAAGCGCTTGACTCGGAGAGATCTTAGACCAGCGGGTCGACTTTATCTTTTGAATAACGAACTCCACCTCAATTGTCTTATCAGGTTCGGTCGCGTGAAACTTATCGAACGCGCGCTCGAGAATGTCCAAAGCTTCGTTCATCGACATGTCGAAAACACTCGCCCCAGCACCACCAAAATCGGGATCGTCGGGGTCATCTTCGCTAAGTTCGAAATCCTCTTCAGATCGAATCTGATCCAGTTTCTTCATAGCGCCCAGCACATAATCTGGCAACGTTGGGTTCATGATTAGAAGTATACATCTAGGAGAGCCGGAGGTATCTCCGGCTCTCAAGTGTGAGTTACTTGGCGCCGTTCTTCCGGGCCTCGTCCGTGTGCTTGTGGCCGTAGCGCTTGCCGTCAAGCGCGAGGTCCAGCGCGACGCCGAAGTTCTTGGCGCCGAGGACCGCCACCATCGCGCGGATGGCGTCGTCCGAGAGCCTACGCTCCCACACTCCCCAAGTGATGTCGCTGTTCTTACCCTTGAAGTAGGCAACACAGGAATCCAGAAGCGTGCCAGCGAACACGCCGGCCGGCGGGTTGACCTTGAGAGTGACGAGGAGAGCCTTGTCGGCCTCTGTGAGCACGTGCGTGTCGGCAGCGCGAAGGACAGCGAGAAGTGCGTCTTGTGCCTTCATCGACTTGGCCACCATGGCCTCTACCTCGACGCGCCACTTCTCCGGATTAGAGGCAACGTGGATGGCTCGAGCGCCAACGAAGGAGCCGAGGCAGTCATTCCCGATGAACACGAGCATGCGAGCGCGAAGAGCGTGAAGGCCCGTGTGATCGTGAACGACAGTGAGCTGAGAGGTTACAGGCAGACCGTGAAGATTGACTGTGTCCTGATTGAGGACGCTGAAGTTGTGGGCAACCCGGTACCCATGACCGCTCATGACGGCGCCGACGGGCTTTACCATGTCCACGCAGGCCTCGCTGACCATTTTGGTGGTGTGACGGTGACCCGTGGGCTTGTAAACATCTGAGACGTGACCGAGTGGCCACCGAGCATGACCGGGTCGAACGACGGCGAAGGAATCACCGGCGCGCTCCTCGTGACCGTCGCCCTCGGCAGGGAAAGTGAACTGCTCGAGACACTGAGGATCCCAATCAAGATCCGTCTCAGTGGCTTCCTTGACAAGCGGACGAGGCCGCTTGTAATCCTTTGATGGGTTGATGACGGAGAGCTTTCCCTGTCCGGCATGTGATGGCATGGAGACGATGTTTTTGGCTGCGTCGTTCATGAGTTGGACTCTACCAGACTGCGGAGGAAAGAGAACTAACTTCGTCGTGATGAGTGAGCTTCGCGCGCCACGAAAAACAGACACGAAACACGGAAAGAAATGTGCCACATCGAAGGCTGTGGACGACGCAACAAGGTTCGTGATATGTGCCAAACTCATTACGAACGATGGCGCTTGGGAAAGGAACTTGATGCGCCGATCGGTATCCAACGCCGAGGGTACGGCGGACGTCTACATGGCGAATATTGGATGGTGAATGTAGATGGACGTAGGCTTCTTGAGCACAGATACGTCATGGAGTGTCATCTTAGTCGCATGCTCGTCAAAGGCGAGAACGTTCACCACAAGAACGGCGACAAGCTTGACAACCGACTTGAAAACCTCGAGCTTTGGAACAAGATTCAGCCGGCAGGCCAACGCGTCAGCGACAAGGTCGCATGGGCTAAGGAGATCTTGGCCTTGTACGAGCCGTCGGCTCTCACTTGAGAGCCGTTTCCGTTGCGAAGTCTTAGAGAGTCGCGAGCATGTTCTGGACGCGGGCCGCCCTACGGCATCCGTCAATGGTGATGGCATAGGTTCGCGGCATGGGCCGATACAACGGGGTAATCTTCCCGTAATGCTTGTAGCGGTTATCTTCGTTGCCCCACGTTGTGTGCGCGACGCCGGAGAAGTTCTTGCCAACGCCACCATAACAAGTGTTCAAGAGTGAACAACAGCCGACGAGATCCATGGCGTTATACGAGGCGACCTTGCCTGTCTTCGGGTCGACGGCATGCTTCTGACCGAGGCCCTGGAAGCCTCGGAAGGCCGTGGCGAACAACTTGACCTGCTTCGGCTTGGCCAAACCGACGATGGCGAGATACCAGCAGATGGCGTCGACCCGGGCCACCTGATTGAGTCGTTCACTCGTGTTCTTTGCAAACTTGACTCGAGCGGCGAGCCAGTTGCCGAGAACGTCCGCATCTTTCATCCAGGTCGGAGGCGTTACGTTGTTCATGAAGACACTTTATTGTGTTGTGAAGAGAAGCGAACAAGTCGCCGGCAGAAAGCACCCGGTGAGCTTTAAACTCACGTCCCATCCGTAGTATCCCGTCACGTTCACGGGACTTGCAAGATGGCAAGGGTTTCCCCCAGATGTTCGGCCGCTAACCATCGCACTTGCAGGTGCTTTCTGCCGGCGACTTGATCACTGCTTGATTCAGATTCGACCCGCGAGCTTGACATACAGCGTCTCACCCTTGATGCCGACGGAGTCGGCTCGACTCAGGACGAAGCCGTCCGGCCTGACCGCAACCACCTTATAGGGCGGGTCGCAGAACAGGAAGGACTTGGCTCGGTCCGTCACGTGGGACATGCTAGAACACTTCAGTTCAATGACGTCGTTCATGAAGACATCTTACCGCGTTGTGGAGAAAAGCGAACCGTCACGGGCCACAAGGGCCGTTGCGATAGCCGATTGCTCGAACAAGCCAACCGTTCTTCGTTGGTTGAACGGTGGCCACCGTGCCAGTGAAGTGGATGACAGCCTGCTCCACGTCTTGTATGGTGACGCCGGCCTTGTCAAGCATGGGCTGCGTGACGTGAGCCTTGATCGGCTCGCGCCAGTCTTCGAAGTCCACGACGAGATCTAACGCTTCCTTGAGCTTATCGGTCACAGGTACACCTCAGTCGAGGTGTCGATGTCTTTGATGTCCCCGCATGTCGCGCCTTCGAACATGGCGAGAGTCTTGCTACCGTCCTTGAAAGTGTGTATCTCCACTGCCACCAAGCCTCGCATGGTCCCATGCGCGTTAGGGTCATACATCGTGATTGGCATGGCCATCGTGATGCGCCCGTCCGTGAGCATCTGCATCAGGTCGGCCACCGTCAGAGTCTTATCCTTGTTGACCATGAAGACACTTTATCTCAATTATAGAGAGAAGCGAACCGTCATGTCACTCCTTGTCGGCCCGCGCCACGCACGCCAATCGGTCGCTTCGGTTCCATTATTAAAACCTACGCCTACGTTTATTCTTATTTACAGAGCCAGAGCCAGAGCCATAGCCATAGCCAGAGCCAGAGCCATAGTCATGGCCATGGCCATAGCCAGAGCCAGAGCCAGAGCCAAGGCCATTGCCAGAGCCAGCGCCATAGCCATAGCCATTGCCAGTGCAAGTACCATCGCCATAGCCAGAGCCAAAGCCATTGCCATTGCCATTGCCACCGCCAAAGCCATAGCCAAAGCCAGTGCCATCGCCAGAGCCAGTGCCATTACTACGGCCAATCGGTCGCTTCGGTTCCATTACAGTCCCCAAGTATCAGACACCGGGATTCGGAAGATTTCCGAATCAGCCGGAATGTCCACCCCATTCGGCATACTCTTCAGAGTAACCTTCTTGGATTTAGGATCTGCAATCATTCCATCAAGCCCAATTTCGTCCCACGAAAAACACCACACGGCACGAGACAGCCTGATACGACCATCAACCACGACCACGTCACCAGCAAACACCCATCCGCGATCAACCACGATCAACGCACGAGTACCGGTAGGTGTCGCTGCCGCATCACGCCTAACGTACTCAACACCATTGATGGTGACACTATTCACAGAATCATTATAAACGTTCATGCTTGCTCCTTCAAGTCGTCAGCGGCGTCAAGCTCGGCGAGCTCGAATATGATCCGTTCCACGAGCTCGTGCCACTCCGCGTCGGAGGCGTCGGGGTAGTTCTCGTTGACCCATTCGCGGGCCCGGTCCTGCAGATCGCTGTTCATGCTTGCTCCGCCCAGTAGTGGTAGTTGATGCCCATCGACTCGCGCGACTTGGCCGCGAACTCCTCCGCCGCGGCGAGGGTGTCGAAGTACTTGATGCCGTTGTCGTCGCGGCATGGCGCCTCACGACGAGAGATCTGACTGCGTGCCATCACGATGTGGCGACCGTCGTTTCCGTTGTCGTCGTTCATGAAGACACCTTACCTCGTTGTGGAGAAAAGCGAACCGTTTCAGCGATAGACAATGTAACCTTTCTTCGTCGAGACGGCGTTGTCCTTGACAACGATCTTACCAACGTCGTCGGATTCCTCGCCTTCCCACTTGATTGACCCGTTCAGCTTGTACCCCCACGGCTTGAGAAAGTTGTCCACGATGTACTTGAGCCACTCGATGTAGGCGTAGAACTTCTCGCCGCCGTCCCACTGGATGCCTGTGTCATCCTTCGTCGGCACCCACTGGCACCACAGGCTATTCGGTTGACTACGGGGTGGGGTGTTGTAGTCGAGAACAGACTCGTCCTTGACCGCCCCGAAGCAGTCTGTGCCCGCGACGTAGTACTCGCCGTCCGGGCCGGCCGGCAGGCCAACAGCCTCGCGAACCGGGTCAGGGAGCTTGTAGACCGTGCCGTCGCGACGCATACGACGCGTTGAGGCAAACGCTACGAGGTAGGCCTTGTGCGCCTTCGTGAGCGGCTTGTCGAGGTTGAAGCGACCTTCGAAGTTTGTCGTGTAACCCATGGATCAAACTCTACCGCGTTGTGGAGAAAAGCGAACCGTTTCAGATCACTTCGATCTCGTGACTCATGAGCTCGCGCTCGCGGCCGTCGGCGGCCCGAACCTTGTAGCAGATCCACGCGTAATCGCCCTCAGCGTCGTTCGGGAACTCGATGCCACCAAGAACGTTCTCACGGGTGTTAAACGTCATGCCATCCTCGTCGTTCATCGAGACGACATTGCCGACGATGATCCCAAGGAAGCCCACGTCTTCGACGCTCGGGTGGTTGTCACGACCGCAGAACCCGTACCGGTCAACGTTGGTGAGAAGGACTTGGGTGCCGTAGCGGAGAATGGTCTCGGTGAGCATGAAGAGATGATACCTCCGTTATGGAGAGAAGCGAACTAAACCTCAAACAGCGGAAGGCCTTCTTGTTCCGCGATCCGCTTGGCCTGGGCCCAGGTGTACCAGGCCGTGCCGCGCGGCTTGGTCTCTCCGGCGCGCCGCACGCGAATCGGCCCAACGGGTTGACCGCCCCCGACTTCATCTTTGAAGATCACAGCGTCCACTGACTTGTCGTACGCGCCGTAGTTGTTCATGAAGAGACCTTACTCTGTTATGAAGAGAAGCGAACCGTGCCAAGGGCGTGGGCTTTATATCTCCAAGCGACCTAATCGGCTGCTCGTACGCACATTAAGCCCACGCCCTTGGCACGGTTCTTGTTTACAGATCGACGAGCTTGCTGGCGTTGATCATTGCGTCGTACACTGTCTCCTGAAGCTCTTCGATGGCTTCTGCGTGCCTCAAGTCTTCAGGCGCGGAGTCGTCGATGACGTCGTTGAGCAAACGATTGGTCTGAGCAAGAAGGTCGCGGACGTGAGCGATGGTCGAGGCGGTCTGACTTCTCATTCTTTTACCTTATCGTGTTTTGGAGAGAAGCGAACTAGCCGATGCGCTGAATGGTGACCAAGTTGGCACACTCGAGACTGGCTTGATATTTGAAGATGCGACCACCCTCCAAGCGACGGACTTCAAGCGTTCCCCACGGCTTGATGCTGTCAGTGCAGCCAACCGACTTGCTCTGACCCACCTTCATCCCCTTGACGTGGGAGAGAACAAGTGCCTCTACGGCGGAGAGGTTGGCTCTAGACGCGTACTCGTTTTTCCGCTGGTCACACTGCGCTTTCGTCTGAAAAAGCTCATAGAACTCGCCCGAGAACTCCCTCTCGATGTCGGAAGCGAATCTCACCACCTGGGTCATGACCGCCAACCTACGCTGGCACACATCGACCGTATCAGACCCCCACGTGGCCCACGACACGCTACACTGAACCGTGTAAACGTACCAGAGATTGCCCTCGGCGTCCTCGACTCGAGTGCTGCCGTAATCGCCGTCGCGGCCGCGCAGGTTGACGTACAGTTGGGCTCCGGTGTCCTGAGTGGGCCGGAACTCAAGCGCGAAGTAGTTCGTGGGATCGATGGTGGCCTGCAACGCATACAGGCGATTGATCTCCCGTTCGGCACCGGCCGGGGCGAAGTTCACGAGGTAGCGGGCCAGGTCCTTGAGCATCGCGGTATAGTTGTTGACCATGAAGACACCTTACCTTGTTGTGGAGAGAAGCGAACTACTTGAACAGAACAGCGCTCTCGTAAAAGGACAGCTTGGCCGCAAACTCGCCGCCCTTCGCTTGACGTCGGGCCGCCTTCTTGTTGGTGTGCCCCTGGACGAACTTGAAGGCCTCGACGGTACAGCGGTAGCACGCCAAACATGTGGGCGAGTACGCGTGGCCTGTGGCAGGGTGAGCGGCGCCGCCACAGAAGAAGCAGGGGTTCTCCACGATGAAGAGATACTACCCTGCTTCATCAAACAAACGAACTACTTGCCGCCGGACGAGTATAACTTGATCGCCTCCGTGAGCGGCATGTCGTTCAGGATTCGTGCCTCAGACTCGGTGGGCCGATGGGGCAAGCGCATCTCGTACAACTTGCCGTCACCGGTGACGAAGAGAGTCTTCGTCTTGAAGGCTTTCTTAATGTCTTTCTCGATCAAGTGGTTGGACAAGATCTTGCTGATAAGATAATCTCCCGTGATGCGGAACGGGCCGTAAGACTCCATGCCTGGCGACGGCGGTTCGGGCGGCAGAGTCTTCGCATAGGTCTCGACTTCGAGCCCTAGTTCCCACGGGTCGATGTTGTTCGGCCCACCGTGACCTTCGTTCTCGACTGTCCCTCGTTTGACGTCATTCACGTACACGTCGGCGTTGAAGGCCTCCGTCTCCCGTGAGAGACGGGGGTAGTGTGAGACCTTTCGTAGTTCGATCTTCATGAGTCGGATGATATCATGTCTATGAGAGAAGCGAACCGTGCCAACACTTGTATGCTTTCGTTCTCAAGTGAACTATTGTTCACAGGGTCAGACAGGCGTATCTCGACCGGATGGCAGGCAAAGCCCCTCCGATGTAGTACAGTTTCCCCGGGTGTAAGTCGTTCCCTGCGAAGCCGGACGGTTCGCCTACAACGACGCACATGAGCTCCAATTCCCAATCTTCGAATTGGCGATCTCGCGTCGGTGCTCGACGCTGGGCGCTCACTAGCGAGAACACAGAGCCAGGAACACCTATCCGAGTGTAGGCTTCGCCGATTGATGGGAAGTGGATCATCAGCTGATGTTCGGGCTCATCCGTACGAATCGAGTGTAGTGACGACCGGCTCTCTAAGCTGAATGCCGAACTTCTTTGCAAAGACCGCCTTGATGCGCTGACATTCTTCCATTAGCTTGGGGATGTCTGTGAGCTTGACTTCGTCGGTTGTTTCAACCCCATTCGGGACGATGCCAATCATGAAGTCGTCGCCAGAGCACATGTTCCCATGTGAGCTGATCCGGCAGCCAACGACGACCGCGATCGTCTCCAAGACCTCGTAGCTGTTCTCGAGAGTGATGCCTTCGACCACGTACCCCTCGATCGATTCCTCGTCGACGACCTTGACCGACCTCAGCTTCATTCCGGTCTTCGAGTCGAAGCGTTCCTCCATATGGAACTTCTCATCAGTGGTAGTCTTGAACGGCATCAAGAACTCGTCCTGATTCATAGTGAACCCGATGATGACGGCAGAACTGTATTCGTGTCCCATGTAAAGAGACTATACCACGATCTTTTTAGAAGCGAACCAGACACGGGAAGGATCGCTTCCTGAACCGTTTAGCTTAAAAGCAAAACTGCTCACACCCATTCGACTTCGAGCTGAAAGTCGTTTGAGTGAGAGCAGTTTTGTGTTTAGCTTTGAGCTATCTCAGTTCACTTCGGACTCGATGCCGTTGTAGAGCTTCTCGAGCGCGCCAGAGAGCTGACCAAGAGCGTCAATCATGTCGTCCGGGCTGGTGGAGTTGATGTTGAGATCATCGAGCGTTCCGATGATGTCGCTGAGCTTAGCAGCGATGTCGGAGCGCTTCATCTCGAACTTCTTCGTGGTCTTCTTTGCCATGTTCTTCTTTGCCATGCGCTGATGATAGGTCACTCGACTCAGTTCATGTCCCCCAGGCACTCACCGTGTGTGCAGGAGAAGAGGTCGTTCACCTCGATCATGGCCTGCTCGTTGTACGCCTTGATCTCGTCGAACTGGGCCTTCGTGACTTCCTGCACCACGTTGAACGCTTCGTGCAGACACTCGAACATTTCGGTGTTTTGCTTCGTTTTCGGGTGCTTGGGGAAGTTCTTGGCCATGAGCTTCGCCATGCCGAGGAAGTCTTTGCGAGCTGCAGCGAGGCCAGCGAGCATGGCCGCGTCCATGACGTCAGCCTTTGGGAAGCGCTTCATCAAGTACGCTGTGAAGACCCAGGCAGTAACGAGATAGGTGTAGACCATCTCCGAGTCCTCGGACTCGACGACCGTGGTCGGGACGCACAAGGCGTAGGTTGCAGTGTCGATACGGACGGCGTTGGGGACGGCCTGTTGCATAAAAACACTCTATCATGTTATGGAGAAAAGAGAACCTTTTCAGGAGACCATGATCACCTGGAATCCCAGGTCTTGGTGTACTCAGTCGTTCTCCAGGATCTGCATGTTCTTCTCGCCGGTCACCACAGCGAGCTTGACGCCGTACTGAGCCGCCGACACGGGCGTCACAGGCACGTAAGCGTAGCACTTGTTCCGCTGGTCCCAGCATTGCGCCACGCCGTGCTCGTCGGGGGTGCGAAGAACGGTGACGAGGGCGGAATGACGCCAGTCCTGCGGGTACTCGACGAGAAGATTGTCACCTTTCACAACTGGGGCGACGGGAGCCGGAAACGCCTTCAGCGAGGGCTTCCAGCCATGATTCTTGTTAAAGATGCCTGCGACCGTCTCGCTGACCTTCCCAGACTCAAGTGTGGGAGCCGGCGGAGGAGCCTTGCCGATCAGCGACCAGACCTTCGCCGCGCCTTTGCCGGATGACACGACCATCTTCTCCTGCGACTGGAGAAACATGAGTCGCGAGTACGCCTGTTCAGAGGTGACGCCGGCGAGCGTGGCGAGCTCCGTAGTGGATGCGTAGTCCACCGTTTTCAGGTGCTCGAGCATCGCGGTGCCGAAGCCCTTTTTGCCGACCTTGCGCTCCGACGTCGAGACCTCGGGGTTGACGACGAGCGCGTTCATCTCTTTATCCTTTGCAGTGTTGCAGGCGAGCTTCTCGGCGACGGTCAGGTTCTGCTTCGTGGTCATGAAGAGATGATACCTCACATCGCGAGGGAAGCGAACCTTACTGGTTCTCCAGCCAGACTCTAACCGCGCGGTGGACGTACAGTGGAGCCTTCTGAAGAACCAGGCTCCAATGCTTCAGATGCAGAGGTTTCAGCCTGAGCTTCGTAGTAAGATGTTCCCAACGGTCAGGCCTCCCGCGCCTCAGCAAGTCTGGATTTGTGATGAAGAGACGGATCGCTTCTGCGAAAGACTCGAGTACATTGAACTCGCTGTTACTGACCTCCTCCTCCTCGTCAAGAAGAGACGAGAACCCACTCGCCTTCGTCCTCGAGTAGGGCTTCGAGCTGAGTGTGTAGTCGACGTGGTGACCCACCTCATGACACAACACACCGATGACCGAGTAGTCCTCGAACGAGCCTGGCGCCTGGATCAGAATGCCCTGCGGAGTGTCGAATCGACCGCTCAGATCAATGTCTTCCACGGCGATAGAGATAGTGCTAATGCCCTTCTTATGATGATGACTACCGAGCCACGCGCTCTCGAGCATCTTTCCAGCCGAACTTCTGTCAAGGTGCAGCACGTCTGGTAGCGGAAGACAGTTGAGAGTCAGCCATGTGTAGGCGAGACTCTTGCCGATCTGAGCGCTCTTTCGAGGTGACCACCGGGGATCGAGAGTGATCGTTCTTTCGTCGATCATCCAGCTCGAAGCGCAGCTCGTGCACTTCTTGCATCGTATGCTACCACCACGCCCAGCTCCGGATGACTGAAGGCGATGGCCGTCTTTCCGTTGGGGCGCTTCTTCACGCTGACAAGCTCCAGTGTACCGGACTCGAGCTTGCCGGCGTCTGCCGTGCTGCCCTCAGGCGCCGGTCCGATGACGAAGGCGCCGTCTGCCTCCTTCGACAAGGTAACAGTTCCGGAGCGCGCGACGAACGTCGAGTGACGCTTGTAGCGGAACGAGTGCGGGCGCTTGTCGGTGCGCGTGTAGTCGACAGTGCGGGTCTTCTTTCCCTTCACGTCGGTAGCAGCATTCGCTTCGAGAGCGGGTGTGAGAAGAGTCGAGACTTCAGAGGTCAAGGATGCGATGGTCATTACGGTTATTTCTTTCTCGGTCAGGCTAGCCGTTCGTGACTGCCATCTGAATCAACACTATCAGAGTGTCACAGCTGATAAGATCTCTTTATAAGCTCCCATCGCTTCGAGCGCTGAACATGGTGCAGAAATTTGGTGTGTATCAGCACCACCTCCCATGTCTCTAAGTCCCTGAAAACATAGGTGTAGTTGGTCTTCAGAATGTCTCCGTGATCATTCACCAAAGTCGTTTCGAGCCTGCGCTCGTAGAGCATGGGAGACTCGTCGAATCGCCATCGATCGACAATGTCACCGGGTGCGAGCCTTTCCAACTTCATCTTCTAATGCTATCACGCTTGAGAAGAGAAAGCGAACAAGAACTCTCTTCACATGCAGATCGGGTTACAGCGACGACACGAGCAGAGGAGCGCAATGACGGGCATGGGCTGATCACGAGCCGCATACTCTCGCGCAATGCGGTCGAAGATGCATTCCTCGATGACGGCCGTCGGTGAATTGAACGACACCATGTATTGAGAAGGCCTACATGAAGGGCAGTGACAATTAGAACAGCCCGGCTTCCAGTCGCCTGAGCTCATCCCCAAGCAAGAGCCTCGATTGCTGTCTTCACCCGCTCAGCAAGCTCCTTCGGTAACCCATCAAGACGAACGTAAATGTGTGTCTTCGCAACGTTACTCATCGTGCCCGCCGTCGACAGTTGACCCTTGGGGATCGTGGGTGTGACAGCACGGAGCACCAGGGGAGCGTCTGCTTCCTCGGCGACGACGATGTCCTTCAGGCTGCGAAAGTTGATCTGGAGCTCACTCATGCTCACGCGATACTAACGCGTTGTCAGTGTCGCAGACATGACGCGAGACACATAAACTCGAGGGTCCACGCAAGTAGCATGAGCGGGAGGAAAGTGAACCAAAACCCTTCAAGCCACAATCTCATACATCCGAAAGTAGTTGTCCCGTGTGGAAGAATCGAACTTCCTCGCCCAAAAGGGCGGCCGGGTTACAGCCGGCTACTCCACCATGGAGTCTACACGGGATGCGTTACGATCAGTAATCTAAGCTGCCGATGAAGGGTTCGAACCTTCAACTCCTTGGGTCAAAGCCAAGTACTCTTCCGATTGAGTTAATCGGCAGTAGCTCACGGGGCAGGACTCGAACCTGCGAAGGGTTTCCCCGGCGGGTTAACGGCCCGCTGCGATTGCCACTATGCGACCCGTGAATGAGAGAACTTTTAGATACTACGCTTAAAGGGCGAACGCCGCCTTGCCCCGAGGGTGCAGGGTGGCGACGTCGCTTGATAGCACAAGTTCAGACTGTCAGAACTACTTCTTCTTCTTGTCGGCTTTGTCGGCTTTGTCGGCTTTGTCCGTGTCGGCGGCTGTTTCCATCAGTTTCTTGTCGTTGAAGACTTGCACGATGTGAGGCATGACGGCGACGTTAATCGTTTTGAAGTTTTGACTAAACAGAGCCGTCGGTCGCGTGCCCTTGGTATAGGTCGTGATGAACGACACTCGCAGTTCGCCGGGGAGGTCGGTCACGAAGGTCGCCAGATTCATGGCTTCCTCCATGGTGATAATGTTCGTCTTTGCGTGCTCGACCACCATGTCGATCAAGGTGTTAAGCTTGTCCTGACCGAGCTTCTTGATCTTGGCTTGGTACTTGGGGTAGTCGCTGAGGATGTTGACCGCCGTGAAGCGCGACTCGCGCTTGGAGAGGAAGTCGCACAGCTCAATGGACGATTCTACGCCGACGAAGCCAATCGCGAAGTTGAAGGCACGCCCCTGCGTGAGATTCGCCTTTGCCGGGTCACCAATGGACTCGACCGCGTTGTCGTAGATTCTGTTCGCTTTGAACGTCTTGTCGAGACGAGTCCACGAGCGTCGCGAGGGCTGCACCGTGCCGGGGTTGACGTCGGACGGCTCGAGGCGGGTCTCGCGCTCCTTGAGGAAGCGAATGAGGTCGATGTCGATGTCGCCCGGGCCTTCCGCCCACACGAACCAGTCCTCGGCCGTCGGTGTCAGGTCGACAACGAAGAAACGATCGAGAAAGGCGGGATCCATCTCGTTGACCTGATACATCGCCGACGAGTTGACGGCGGCAACTACGCGCGTGTTCGGATGGAGCTTGTTACCGTTGAGCTCGCGGTCGAGACACAACTGGAAGCATGCCTGCATGACCTCCTGTGTGGCTCGGTTGATCTCGTCGAGGAACAAGAGAACGGCGCGATCGCAAGCCTGCTTGACGAACTCCGCCGGCAGAAACTTGGTGACGCCGTTCACCTGATCCATGAGCGGGAGACCAATGACGTCGCCCTCTGTCATCTGGGACATGCGACGGTCGATGATGTCTTCCGGCTTGAAGCCGAGGAGATGCCCGAGGTAACGGACGACATCAGACTTGCCGATGCCATGATTACCACGAATGAGCAGACTGATGCCGGCCGGCAGGTTCGGCGCCACGTCGATTAAAGTCTTGATGTCCATCCTAATTTACCCTCTGAAGTTTTCGTTAGCGGCGGACCGCGGTGACAAAGACAGTGTATCGCAACCCCGAGGCAACCGAACCGTTTGCGTTTACTTCCGCCCTTTGAACATCTTTAACGCGACAAACGCAGCGGCTGAAGCGTCCTCAATACACTTCAGGTCCACGGCCTGCAGGACAGCCTCGGTCACCCTGAGAACCGTCCCGCCGACTTTGATAGCATCATCCACGTCCTCGGGCGTAAGATACTCACGGCCGGCCAGACGAGTGTGGTACCATGGGTTGGTCGGCTCGGTCGCCTTCTTAAGGATCTTCTCAAGCGGGGTCATTTGGAGAGCCGGACCTGGGAGTCGTTCTGGCGGAACGTGATGACTTTGAGCAGCGCCTTCTGCTTCGACTTCGGAAGCAAGTTGAAGGTCGGCTCGAACTTGGAGGGTTCGACCATCTCGATGACCTGCTTGAACATCATGTTGAACTCGCTCTGCGTCACGACAGTACGCACGGCGTCGCGGTCCGCGCCCTTGATGAACACTGGTGTGTCCTTACACTGAACGACCAGCGCGCAGTTGTCGGTCTCGGTCGAGCGGATCTCAACGCCGCCCGTCTCCGTTTTGGGGTAGGCACCGGTGAGCGCGATCTGACGCAGCTCGACCTTCAACGCTTTGAGTTCGGTCTCGAACTCCTCGAGCAAGCGGTGCACCGCGACGGCGCGATCGACCTTGTGACTGACTTTCTCTTTGTCGACGTGGACCTGGATGCTGATTGATTCGATCGTTTGCTGTGTCATGAAAACTACCTTATCATGTCTCGGAGAGAAGCGAACTACTCGGCGGCCTGGTCAATCTCGTCCTCTCCGTCCTCGTTCTCGTCCTCAGACTCGTCCACGATCTTTCGCGCGAGCTTGCCTCCGACGCCCATCTCTACAACCATTGGAGGCGCCGCGACGCCGAACCGATCTTTCGATTTGGTGAGAACGCGCTCGCCAAACGATTCGCTCTTTTTGTTGCGGTCGAACCCGAAGTGGATGTGCGCGTCCACGGCGTGGAGAAGCGTGTTGTCGCCCGCGAAATGACCGGACTTGGTCACGTGATTTACGAACAGCATCACGCCGGAAGCCTCGCCCTCCTTGGCACCCTTGGCCCACGCGATGAGGCTAGACGCGCATTGGACGGGGGTGTTTTTGGTCTTGCGACCGGTGTCGTACTTGCCGCTGTCAAGCGCCTGCAAGCTGTCTGCGATGATGACAACGCGACGGTGCTTGCTGATGTCAGGCTCTTTCGCGTTGATCTTGGCGAGGCTCGCCTGGATCTTTTTGGCGTGATCAGTCACGTTATCGACGAACACGTCTTCGCCCATGATGAAGCCATCGTTCACCTCGAGCCGCTCGCAGGCCATCTTGACCTGGTATACCGACTCCTCACGACCGTTGTACAGCACCACGTGCCCCTGCTTCGTGAGCAGGTTCGCGATGGTGAGCATGAGCGTGGTCTTGCCGCAGCCCGGGTCGCCGGTGACCATCCAGCAGGTGGAAGGGGTGATGCCACCGCCGAAAGCGAGGTCGATGAAAGGCTCGCCGGTTCTCAGTTTGATCCTGAGCTCCGACGGCACAACCACCGTCATGATGTTTTTGCCGTGGAACTTCGACTTCGTGTCATCGAGGAGTTTCATTGAAAAGATGATACCCTTTCGGTGGAGAGAAGCGAACCTAAATCAGCTCGCACTTCAGCGCGTTCTCTTCACACCAGTAGCTGAGCTCGTCGAACATCTCGTTCTCCACAATGATGTTGATGTCTCGCTCGTCGGCGAGCGGCTTGAACTCGTCTTCGATCTTCACACAGAACTTCTTGAGAAGCTCGTCGACCGTCGACTTACACCCCATCACGTTGTACGTGTACTTCATTTTGTCCTTGTCACAATCGTTCGCTTCCCGTTGTCAATCATCGTCAAACGCTTTTTTTGGTTGCTGCCGACGTTGAGCTCGTTGTAGAACTTGACGGCCTCGAACGGGTCGCCGAACCCGCGATCAAGCGTGTAGCTTGAGGTCCCATTCGCTGTCTCGATCAGGAATTTTGCTTGCAGCGAGCACTTGTGCTTAGCTTCGCCGACAACGAAGACGTGAAAGTTGTCCATGTGAATCCTCTTCTACCAGGTTAACGGGAAGAAGCGAGCCAGCCGTTTTCGGATGGCCCGCCTCACCCTACAGTGTGGGTCGACTCACGCCTCGACTGCGGGCGGAGGCGGATTCATGGACTTCCGCCCGCGGGAGCTGAGACGCCACTGACGCTCTTTTCCTTTACCCGTGGAGACGAGCAGACTCTCCTTCGACTCGAGCCACCAGAGGCGACTGTAGGCGTCCTTCAGGCTGATGTCGGCGGCCTTTGCGAGGGCCTCGGTACTGAGAGTCGCCTTCGGGTTGGCGGCCCGCTTTGCGTGGTCACGGATCTTGATCATCATGATCTCGCCGGCGGTCTTGACGGGGGCAGAGGACTTCTTCGTGTTCGCCATGGTCGTTATCTTTCTGGTTGAAGCGGCCGCTCTCGGCCGCGTTGATAAGAGGACCTTATCAGAGTTCGAGGCTAAGCAAACTGTTTTTTGAAACTTGTTCGTGCAAGCTCTTCGGCGTTGTCGTGTGATCATCTCAACGAAGCTAAGTGAGACATGCTGTCATAGCTCGTCTGTAGCAGCCTGTGACACTTCTGTAAGGGGTGCATCGACTTGTCACATCAGCTGCACATATGTGTATGAGACAATAATGTATTTCGCTGTTTATCATATAAAGTTGTTGTGCATCCTCTCCATTCAGCGTAAAAGTTTACTTCACTGACCGACACTATCGGTTTAAGTTCAACCCTCTAATGGGAGTCACTCTATTATGTCAGCTGTTGCAAACCCCTTCAACTCTCTCGGACCGGAGGCCCAAGGCTCCATGAGTTCTGTCATCGCCCTCGTCACAGGGCTTGTCAAGTCTGTCCCCAATGAAGAATTCGGTGTGCTTGCGCGCTGGATGAACGAAGAGGCGAATCGTCGCCGCGACCACGTACGCGCGCAATTGATCGTGGGCACCTCCGTTGTGTGGGTCAACACCACCGGTAAGCTCACTCAGGGTGAGGTGGTCGAGATCGGGGTGAAGAACGCAAAGGTGCGCTCGCAGCACGGAGGTGAGCTGTTCGTCCCTCTCGCTCGTCTGGAGTTGACGACCACTGCCGCCGCCAGAATGTCCTCTCTGCCGCCGTCGGTCGTCCCTATGACTGTCCGACCGCGGTCGCTGGCCACCGTGCCCGGGTCGGTGGTTATGTTGCCTGTCCCTCCGCTGCCATCGGAGCCCAAGCCGAGCGTCAAGAAGACTCGTTGACACATCGACAAACGAGAAGTAGGGTAAACGAAACCGGGCGGTGTCACCGTTGCCAGTGATCCGCCCGATCTTGTCAAGCTTGCAGGCTTGAGTTAGCCCCCCCTCAGCTGGCATTAAACCAACATTTCACGCATCGCAGCGTGTGTCCTTATTAGACGACAAGGGGATAGAACCGAAGGTTGGAATCAAACCAACTACCTCTTCACGTCTGAGGTGAAGCGCTCTAACAGTGAGCTACTTCGGCAAGTTGCGTCTTGCGACGCGGTAGGCCTAGCTACAGGCCCGAGAATGACTGTTGTCAGTCACGAGTTGAATCTAGATCACTCCGCGCCAAGAATCGACGGGACGCCGCAATTTTCGTAATGCTTGTTCAGCACACGCTGAAGCGTACGTGCCTGACGACCTGTCAGGTTGAGGCCCGTCTGACCGACGAAGAGACGGAGATCACTCGTGTTAGACGAGTCCGTACGCACGATGACGTCAAAGCCGTCCTCGCGGTTCTGGGTGTACGTGGTACCACCGATCTGCGCATCGTAGTTCGGACGCGACTCGACGGTGGCGTGACTGTTGACGTACTCGGGGCGGACAAAACGCTTCTTCATGATGGTGTCTTTCTGCGCGCTGATCCAGCGGCGACACCATCAAGGTAGGCGATTACTTGCTCTCGGTTTGAAGAACTTGTGTTTATTACAAGCTCAGATCACATAAACGGCGCAAGCCTGCTCGAGCACACCAAGCATTGGGTTGCATGAATGTTCTGCTTCCCAACGTGTGGCTCGAGTCGTCTTCGACCACTTCGAGCTCCATGTTGGGCCAGAGGCGAGGCAAAACACGCAGCACATGCTCTTACGACACCTAGTATTGAGATCGAACTTAAAGCGACCTTGAGTGCGCGAACGCGGAAAGAGAAGGCGATAGAGAGCGAGCGCTTCGGTGTACACGAAGATCACTCTACCGGGTTGACGAGAGAAGCGAACACATTTGCGTTTCACAAAAAGGTGAAACGATCGCAGTGCATTTCTTCGCCCGCGATGATTACGGAAATATCGTACTCGTGTCCGTTCTCCAATCGAACGCGAACCATAACTCCTTGACTACTCAGTACGATGGCGTCTGTACCCTCGACGAGCTTGATCACACCGAGGTGTGCGTTGAGCTCAGTAAGTGAATCTTCAGTGTGGTTGTGACTAGTTGCCTTGAGACACCACTCTGCGTACGACGGGAATCCCAGGCGCTGAACCAGTAATCGAACGCGCGTTCCGTCAGGGACGACGATCCGCTTAGTCATGTCAACATTCCTTCTTGCTTTGGCTTGTCCCATTATGCTACCTTCTCCTCAGCGTACGCGTCCAGCGCGACCTGGACGGAGATCCGCAGCACGTCGTCGCCAGCGATACCGCTGGCGGCGTTGGCGACGACTCGGGCGGCGGCTCGGGCGGCGTCGGCGGCGGCGTAGGAGGCCGCGTAGACTGCGGCGTGGGCGGCGTCGTGGGCGGCGTCGGCGCAGGCGGCGACGGCGTAGGCGGCGAAGGAGGCGGCGGCGGCGGCGTCGGCGGCGTCTATCGTCCCCTCCGTCTCGCACCTGAGAGCGGCCGCCTCCAGCGCCTCGCGATGCGTCGCGTCCGAATGCGCGCTCGCGGCAGCGCGCAGCGCCAGTGGCACCACGCGGCGTATCGTCCCCTCCGCGAGACGCGCCACCCACGCCGTGCGGTCGGTGCCAGCGGTACCGATCTGCGCGATTGCCAGCGGTAGCAGCGCCGCCGCGCGGGCCTGCGGGGATGACCACTGCGCGTCGTTGATGCGGATCGCGTAGTCGCGGTCTGGCTTGGCGACGCACGGCGGCATGTCGCCAAATTCGCCGGTCGTGGCCAGACTCACCGCGGCCTCAATACACATACCACCCGGGGTAGCGTTGCCGAGGCCCGCTACGAGCCCAGGCGTGATGAGCGCGATGAGCTTTGCGATCAAGGACTTCGTCTCTTCGACAAGTTTATTCACCATGCCGACTTGCCTCCTTTGTCTTTGTCGGACATCTCCACAACCATCTCTGTGTCGCGCTTGTTGAACGTCAACTTGTGACCGGGCGCAATGATGTAGCAGAGCTTGTTGCGACAGGCGCGCGGCTGCGAACACTCACCGTCTGTCAGCATAATGACGCCCTCCCACTTGCCGCGGTTGCGAGGATCATTGGCGTACTCGATGGCCGCGTCGAAGGACGTGCCGCCACCGCGGACTCGCTTGAGCGCCGGCTTCTGGCCACGCTTCCACTCGAACTTGTCCGTCACCGCAACCGTGTGGTCAAAGGGCACGACGTCGAACGTCATCTTGCGGGACAAGCCGTCGAGCGCGCCAAAGAAGCGACTGAGAATCTCATCACTGACCGAGCCGGACTGGTCGACGAGGACGAGCACAGACGGGTTGCGGCTACGCTTGAGACCGGGGTGGATGTACGGAAAGCGACGGTCGACGCGCTTGACGGAGCGACTGCGCTCGCCTGTACGGAGATTACCGCAGAAGTTGCGCAGGATAGCCTTCCAATCAACCGAACCGAACGCGTATGCCCGGATCTCCTCACGCAGTTCAGAGGGGATATTGCCCCAGCCCGTGCTTGAGCCATCGGCCTTCTGTGCCGCCTTACGAAGTGCGTGTTTGATCTTGCCATCGACGATGTCGCGAAGCTCGTCCGGAATGTCATCCCAGCCGCCGTGCTCGTCGGAGGGGAACAAGATCCACCCCTCGTCGGGCTCGCCGTCGCTTCCGGGCTTGGCGGCCCCGGGAATCTTCATGCCTTTCTTGCCCCAGTTGTAGCCCTGCTTCTCTGACTCCGTCTTGATCTTGTTGAAGTACCACTCCGAGGCTTGCTCCTGCGGGAGCTCGAAGATGATCTTCGAGAGCTTCTCACGAGCTTCCTGGACTTCCTTTGG
>Ga0163155_10000896_pt1 | contig 36646 bp, 34 predicted proteins | sample OliLakLV19SP4G1_FD_148611 | JGI IMG/M metagenome (GOLD analysis project Ga0163155, IMG submission 148611) | Freshwater microbial mat bacterial communities from Lake Vanda, McMurdo Dry Valleys, Antarctica - Oligotrophic Lake LV.19.SP4.G1 | ecosystem: Environmental > Aquatic > Freshwater > Lake >... | reverse complement strand
CCACTCAACACCCGTGCCACCCCAATGGAAATCGCTCTAGCGCGCACGCTCTCAGATTGATCCTACAAAGTAAGAACAAACCGACATCTGCGGAACAAACCTACCTGTCAGATGGCGCGCCCGCCCTACACCCGCGGGTGTCCCGGCACACCTTCAATTGCGTGTGATGGAGGGCTCCGGACTAGCAAGTTCAGCCGGCTCCAATTTCGGAGACAACCAGTGCACCAACAACACGGCGAGAAAGTACGCACAGGCAGCGGCGATGAACAAGGACGAATAACTCTTGGTCAACTCCAGCACGTGACCTGCAACCTGGGCGATCAACATACCGCCAATCGCACCCGCCATGCCGCCGATCCCGACCACCGACCCCACAGCGCGCGCTGGGAACAGATCGGACGTCAAGGTGAACAGATTGGCGGAGAAGCCCTGATGCGCGGCGGTAGCCAGGCCAACCAAAAACACCGCGCTCCATAGAGAATCCGTTCGGGTGGCCAGCACGATGGGCACCACGCCTGCGGCACACACCAACATGGCCAGCTTTCGCGCAGCGTTGACCGACATGCCGCGCGCAATCCAACGTGAGGAAAGGTAGCCGCCACCAACACTACCCAAGTCGCTCATGAGATAGATCACGACCAATGGCGGCCCGACCTGAAGCAGCTTAAGCCCATAAGTCTTCTGGAGAAAATCAGGGATCCAGAAAAGATAGAGCCACCAAAAAGGATCCGTTAGGAACTTGCCGCAAGCGAATGCCCAGGTCTGACGATGGGGCAAGAGCTGTCGCCACGTGACGCGGGTGGTTGGCGCACTCGGGTCGCTTCCGATGTAGGCTCGTTCTTCGGCGCTCAGCTTGGGGTGCTCCGCCGGCCTACGATAAAAAGCGAGCCAGGCCGCGAGCCAGAGGAATCCTGTGGCACCCGTAATAATGAACGCCGCACGGTAGCCCCAGGCGACGACGATCACTGGCACGAGGATCGGACAAAGAATGGCCCCAATATTGGTACCCGAATTAAAGATACCTGTGGCTAGTGCACGTTCTCGCTTCGGAAACCATTCGGCGATTGTCTTGATCGCGCCGGGAAACATGCCGGCCTCGCCAATTCCCAGTGCGAAGCGAGCTGATGCGAATCCAAAAGCACTGCTGGCCAAGGCATGGCTCATGGCTGCCAGGCTCCACAATACCACCGCCAGTGAAAACCCCCGCCTGGTTCCGAGCGAATCCATCACCCGACCCATGACCAACATGCCGAGTGCGTACGCAGCCTGAAACGCGGTGACCACGTTGCCGTAGTCCACCTCATTCCAACCCAATTCGCTACTGAGCGTGCCCTTCAGTACGCTCAACACTTGCCGATCCAAATAATTGACGGTCGCCGCGGCGAACAATAGCGCGCACACCGTCCAGCGCACGTAGCCCCTGCGTGGCGCCTCGGGTTCAGGCGCTAGGTCCGATACGCCGCCTGGGCTCGGGTTCAACACTTCCATGACACGTCAGCTCCGGTTCAGTAGTGCGGTCGACGGACGCCTCAGGCCGTAATCTTCTGCTTAACGGCTTCGGCCAGGACTTCGCTACGACAATTCTCGAGAAAGTATGCCCGAAATCGCTCCCCCGCGATCGCGCCTCGCACGAGCTCGGGGTCGAGCTCATTTAGGATCGAGGGCAGGTCGCGATAGGTAACCTCCTTCACCTTGTCGAGGATCTTCTTGTTCCTCTGTTCAGGAACCACGCGGTCTTTCGGGTAACCCTTGCCACTTTCGAACCCAAAGAGTTTTTCGAAGATGTATTCGAGATTGAGCTCAGCTCCCCAGCCGAATCCCTTTGCAAACGGCAGAGCAATGCAGTTGCCGTCGTTGATTTGCGCGAACATATAGGCGTCGCTCGGGTCCACGATGTGGCCGCACAAGACGCCCGGAAAGCTATTGCAGGCCAGCATCGCGCCTACGCCCGTACCGCAGCCGGTCACGACGTAGTCGGCGGCGCGGGAATTGAGCAACACTGCCGCGAGGATGCCATTTTGGACATAGGTGAGCTGCGCGGAGTCCTGCGCCGTATACATGCCGTAGTTGAAAACGGTGTGACCCATCGGCTCGACCACCTTCTTGAGGGCTTGCTCGATGAGCTCGTTCTTGCCAGCTTGACTGTTCTCATTAATGAGCGCGATTTTCACGGTTTTGCCTCGGAGGGATGTGGCTAGTAAGGCGGACGACGCGCCTAAAGCAAAGAGGATGCCGCTTTGCTGGCAGGCTGGTCATGCGTGCTGAAAGACGCGAACCAAGCACCTGTCTAGACGCTGCAAGGCGCGAGAAGCAGCCGGCACCTACACTCGAAGTGACTAGTTGCGCATCATGCGCACCAACTGACCCTTCGAAGCACAACTTACATCCCCGCATCCCCGCATCCCCGCATCCCCGCATGTTCGACAGCCACCCGCCAACCAGCCTCCACGCGGGGCATGACTCTTGCTCCTCTTGCTCCTCTTGCTCTACCCAGGCGCGTTGCCCGTTGAGAGTTGAAAGGTAGGCCGCTTGAATCCAGATCGTTTTCGCCCATTCTTTCGCTTCGAGGATCTGAAGACTGAAGTCGTCGAAGGTGACGTTCAGCGCATTGTCTACACCGGCAAGAACCTTCAGCTGGTGGAGTATCACTTTCCCGCAAACAAGAAATTCACAGCCCACAAGCACGACTCCCATGAACAAATGGGTTACCTCGTTCGCGGGCGAATGGGATTCATCGTGGGCGCAGACGAGCGGGTACTCGTGCCGGGCGATTTTTATCACGCGCAGATCGGCCAAATCCACAATGCGTGGACGTTCGATGAGCCCGCCGTGCTCATTGATTTTTTCAGCCCGGTGCGCGAGGAAATCTTAGAATGTTCCAACGTTTGGACAGAAGCCCGCTGAGACGACCGAGACGACCGAGACGACCGAGACGACCGAGACGACCGGCAGCCTGTAACCCAGCCCTTCGAGTTGGCTGAGATCCTATCGCTCTCGCAAGCTCGCAAGACCCGAGCCGACGTGATAGCTTCACGCGCGCAGCATGCGTCCAGCCCCGCGTCAGATTGGCACGATTGGGGCATTGCTCGTGCTCCACGCCTGCTCCTTCACGTCGTCGTTGGAAGGCTTGCTGTGCCCAAGCGCGGACCCCAATTGCGAGGGGAGCGCCGGGAAGGGAAGTTCGTCCCCGGGGCCGAGCGGTGGAGGAGCGAACGCTGCGGGCGGCAACGGCGCCATCGCTGGCAGCCCCGCCACGGCCGGTAGCTCTGGCGGAGCGACGGACTGCAGCCTGGGTCGCTGCCAGGACGCCTTGGCGGTGCTGTACTTCAACGACGATTCAAAACTCGACGTGGGACGGATCCGGGCCTTCTTTAGGATCCGAAACTTCGGGCAAGAAGACGTTCCGCTCTCCGAGTTAACGATTCGCTATTACTACACGATCGAGTCGGGGGCAGCGCAAGTTTACACGTGCGTGCTCTTCGCCCAGACGAGCTGCGCCAATCTCATCGCAACCTTTGGAACCAGCTCTGCGCCGGGCGCCAATCGCTATCTGGAGTTGGGTTTTGATTCTGTATCGTCGCTCCCGAGCTCAGGTGGTGACACCGGGGAGATCAAGGGCACGCTCCGGAACGAAGATTTTTCGAACTACCATCAGGGCGATGACTATTCCTTCGACGGCACGGACGCCCCCCAGTCCTACGTCCGCTCCCCGCACATTGCGCTCTATCGCAAGGGCAAGCTCATCGATGGCAAGGAGCCTTGATGGGTAAAAAGGGGCTACGGCTTGTGGTGCCGCTGGTTGTCGTAAAGGGAAGGGACGCTCAGGCGTTTTCCCAAGGCTGAAACGCTCGCACCTTCATAAGCCAGGCATGCCGAGCGATTCGACCGCAAGCCAACAATTCTGGCTGGTCCGGCGTGCTCTGGCCCTCGCAACGGAAGCGGGCTTTGTGTCTCGTTCTCAAACCGGTAGTCGATATTCCAGAAAGTATTGAAGGCCCCATGTGGGGGCCCCCAATACGGCGCGCCACCATGTCCGAACAAGTCAGCCTGCGGGCGATCCTCCATCACCACGATCGAATCGTAGAGATTCTGATGGTTGACCCCGCGGTGCTGATCGAGCCGAGCCCTATAGACCGTGCCATTGTGAAAAACGCTGCCGCGCGACCCAGTGTTGAAGCTGATGGGATGCCACGCATCCAGCGTCACCTCGAAAGAGTGGACGAGTGCCGCGTAGACATCGCCGAGGTGAATTCCATAGTGTCCCGCGCGGCCACCCACCTTGATACCTCGAAGAGTGATGTGATCGGCTCGATCCGTTAGGATGCCCGAATCGGCGTTCCGGATCACCACATCCCTCATCCAGGAATGAGAGACATCCGTTAAGTAGAAGGCGTTGAATCCGCGCTCCTTATGATGACCTGCATATCCCACCTCGGGAAACTCAATGCGCAACCCTTCGATACCCAACTCGGTCAACCTCTGTACGCCGGTGAGCGAGTTGCCCCAGCCCGGCCGAAGATCGTGCAAGAGCGGATCGCTCACACGCACTTGGTTTCCGTTCACACGTTCGAGGATAACCTGTTGCGATACCAGCGGAGCTTTAGGTGTTCCCCACAACCGCTCGCCGAACTTTTGTCCCTCTAGCTGGTAGATGTGACGCAGGAGGCTCGAATCATCGCCATCGGTATTGTACCAGTTGATCTGGATGCTCAGGCCCGCTTTGAGGCCCGCAGCATCCTGGACAGTAAAGTCTCGCGAGCCACGCTTGCCCGTCGACGCCCTTGCCAGCACCACGCTCGGATCCGGGCTCGGAGTCGCGGGACGTCGCGTCCAAAACACGCCGCCCGTCCACGAATAGGGTGAGAAAAATTGGCCGTCGACGCGTTTATTCTCCGCCTTCAAGTACGCATCCACCGCTTGAATGGTGGGCGAAGGCGACATCTCATTCAAAGGCTTGGGGATCTCGATGATACTCCCGTCGGGTTCGCTTCCGACTCCCTGGAGCACGAAGTTTCCACGTTCGAGAAAGAGCGTGTCGCTCAGGATGAAGCGCCCCTTCGGTACTCTCAACACCACGCGGCCGGGGACGGAGTGGAGCGCGGAAAGCGCTCGGCGAAACGCCTGAGTGTCATCCTTCCCGTCATTGGGCCGTGCGCCAAAATCGGTGATGTTGTGCGTCGCAACACCCGTTGGAGGGATTTCCCCAAAACGATAACCAACCCTCGACCAATTGGGCAGGTAAACGCTTGAGTCCAGAATCTCCGGCCTAACTGGAGCTGAATCTAAATCCGGCTCGAAACACCACGGGCCCATTGCCGGGACTGCGTCGGGAGACTTCTCGGTCGCGGGTGTCGCCGAGGGCGCAGGAGCAACTGAAGCGACGGACACACGCTTCGGTTCTAGCTGCACGGACGTGCAACTCACGCCGAAGGCAACCCATCCTGCTAGGAACGCGGCTCTCCCTATCATTGAGCACACCCGATGCGCGCGGGCCCCGTGGCGAAATCCGAGAAGTCTACTTGCGTGTCTTCCGGTGGAGCCCAGCTTGGGTCGCCCCCACCAAAAAACGTAGAAAAGAACACGCCTTCAATTTTCAGCTGGGCCACCGTTCTAAAGAGCAACAGCTCCGTTTGGTAGACGGCCGCGCTGTCGAGCCAGACGCGAACAATGCCGTTAGCCATTTGCGGTGTGTTCAAGACCAGCTCCTGTTCCAGACAGTGCCACTTGCCTGGCTCAAAGTGCCAACTCCCGCGGCCCAAGCTGGTCCCAAAGCGTTGACTGTTCGGTGAGTAGACATAAACCTCACCTTGTCCGTCTGTGCGCCACATGAAACGCGTCGAAAAGCCGTTGGTGCCATCCGGAAGATTTCCGCCACTGATCTGCGTGCCGCCATACAGCCCCGGCAGCTTGCCGCCTTTGACGAACGCAAATCCCCCTGGGAAACGTACCCGATAGCGGAGAAACAAGCGGTCCACCGGACCATGAGGCAGCTGGCTCAAGAACTGCCCGCCTCCTTCCTTAACCTGGGCACGCCGGCTGGCGCTCGGGCTTGCTCCGCCCTTGTAGTAGAGCACTCGCAGGAATCGACCTTCACGAGCGTTCTCCTGAACGGAAAGGTTGTTGAGGCCAAATCGCCCCTTCTCCTTTGGAGCCCACTCGCTGAGCCAATCCACCTTCTCGAAAGTTGTTGCCCAATTGGTGCCTTCGCCCTGCCTCGGTTGGACGGCTTCGGGGGTGGTTAAGCAGCCAACAACCCCGAGCCCTATCACCAGACAAAGAGCCTGCATCGAGGTGGCTCTCATCAGCGCGCCAACCAGCCGCCGTCCACGGCGAGAACATGCCCGTGCAGGTATTCCGCCAGCTCCGAGCAGAGGAACGCAGCGGCACCGCCGATATCCTCTGGCCTCCCCCAGCGGCCGGCCGGGATGCGAGCCAAAATCTGCCGGCTGCGCTCTGCATCCTCGCGCAGGGCTTGGGTGTTAGCTGTGGTGATGTATCCGGGAGCGATAGCGTTGACGTTGATGCCCCTACCCGCCCACTCGTTGGCAAGCGCCTTCGTCAGCTGGGCTACCGCGCCCTTGCTGGCGGCATAGGCCGGCACCAAAACTCCGCCCTGAAAGCTCAAGAGCGAAGCGATATTCACGATCTTCCCGGACCCCTGGGCGAGCATGTGTTTTCCAACGAGTTGGCAAAGTCGAAATACCGCCGACAGGTTCACTTCCAAAACCAGGTCCCAGTCCTCCTCGGAGTACTCTTCGGCGGGCGCGCGCCGGATGAGCCCCGCATTGTTGACCAAGATGTCGATGCGTCCAAATCGATCCATCACTTCGTCCACCAGGCTGACTTGGGCCGAACGCGAGGCCAGCTCAGCTTGAAAAACTTCACCTTTTCGCCCCAGCGCCTGCAGGATCGCGAGGATCTCTGCCGCCTCACCGTCGCGGGTGTGCAGAGCGACGTCCGCGCCCGCCTGAGCCAGGGAAACCGCGATCGCGGCGCCGATCCCCGTGTTGGCTCCCGTCACCAACGCCGTCTTACCTGCTAGATCGATGCTCAAACCCATTCTCTGCTCCTCTTCGCTGACAAGGCTGACATGCGACGAATCACCACCACATGCTGCCGGCGATCATCAAGACTTGTGAATCGGCCTTAGGCAGCTCGTTGTACGGGAATGCCGCATAGGCTTCGCTTCCGAGGAAATACCGCGAGTACTGGATCACGACGCGCTCGTGACTGGCAAACTCTGTGCGGATCTCGATCCGGGGGCTTATCACAGAAAAGGATTCGTTGTTGCTCTTTAGGTTGGGCTGCACCAAGTCGTAGCGGGCTCCGACGCCAAACTCCGCGAAGGGTGTGTAGATGGCGTCCATGCCCCACTTCAATTTGTCGTGACTGTTCGATGCGCTATTCACCGAGTTGAACATGCCGAAAACCGTGGCCACCAGATCCGGCCCCTTACCCCAGAAGCGTGCGGGATAACGGGCGAGCTTACCAACGCTTAAACTATATTGTCCCAGAATGGAGTTCACGGTGCCTGAGACATCGGGCGGAGCCGTCCCCGTGCGAGGATTGAACTTTCCAAAGTAATTGTTTTTGAACTGCCAGCCGCCAAACGAGTGCAGGACCTCAATGGCGTCGGCGAGGGGCTGAATGTTCCTGGCACTAATATGCGAGTAGCCAAGATAGCCATCCCCATACACACCACCGTCCAAGCGGACGTCGCCACCCGTCACGGTCATTCTTCCCGACTGAGTCGGCATTCCCGGGAGCGCTCGATCGTTCGGCGTCCAGCTCGTGAGGTAGTGCCCGCCAACAGTGACCAGCTTCTGGATCGACATCTGAGCGTGAGCGTGGTGCAAAAATGTCGAACCTTGCGGCACAGGCCCAGGGTACGGCAGGTAGCTTGGGCGCGGAGTGAGAGCGTTAGGATCGATCACATCGAGCTTGGCGCCCACGCCGTGTTCGAGCGCGAGCTCAAGATCTGGCGTTAGGTGCAAGCCAGCCGTGAGCGTTTCACCGACGGCGCGAGTTTTGCCAAATAGGTAAGTCTCATACATGCCAGCGTTGTATTTGCCGGCATTGCCGTAGCGGTTGGAGAAGGAGCCGACATTCAGGTTGAGGCCACCGTGCTTGCCGAACACATCCGGAAAACGCAACGTGAGAAACGCCTGGTTGATTCCTAGCTGTGCCTGCAGTTCCCGAAAGCCCGCGCTGGTATGATTGTAGGCTGCAATCGAACTTGTCATCGTGACCCGTTCGTTGCCGTACGAAAAGATGAGCTCCGTCCAGGGTCCTGGAGCAAGATCAAGATAACGCCAATCGGTGAAGCTAAGATCTGGGACACGAGGCGGAGCGTGGAGCTCCCCGCCGCCCGTCCCGCCCCCGCCGCCATCGTTCCTAGGCCCAACACCCACCCGGAGGGGCGCCCGCATGTAGCCGTGAAACTCAAACTGCGCGCCGCCTGCGCGCGCAGCGCCGGGAACGGCCGCGGAGGGTGCCCGTTCCGTCTCCGACGCAGAGTCCATCTCGGGCAAGGAGGGTGGCAGCCCGACGCTGTAGTCGCCGGGTATCTCGGTGCCAGCAGCTTCGCTCTCGCTGCTGCTTGGCGCTGGCTCGGCCGAGGCGGGAATCGCCATGGTAAGCAGCGAGCAGATCACGACGACGAAGCTCACGCGGAGTGAGCAGAATTTGTGCATGGGTGTCGGGGGTCCTTGAGTAAGGGCCTATTTCACGAATCGGAGATCATCGATGATGAAGTCAAAGCTCGGGGGTAGCGCTTTGTCTCCCGGAACCTGCACGCGAACAGTGTAGACCTTGGCGACTGCAGCGCCCGTCGCGATCGGCATTCCCCAACCTCGTTGCGCCATGCTTGTGAACAGGAGCACGTAGTCTTTCCACTCGGTAGTCAGAGCCACTTCCTGACCAAAGTAGTCGCCACAACGTTGGTTATTGAGTGGGTCCGTCGTGTTGACGCAAACCCCGCCCTCTGTCGCAGTATTGATGTCCGATACACTGATGCGCACGGAGACTGGCGAGACGGCCTTGGCTCGCACAGCGATGCCTGTGTACGCAGTCGCGTCGTACTGAGCGCGCTGACCGGCAACCTTGGCAACGAAATCACTCCCCACTCCGGCACCATAGCCGGTAAAACCCGAACCCCATGTGCGAAAACCAAACGCGGAACTGCAAGCACCCTCGGCTTTTGCCTCCAGCGGCGTGTTGACGATCTTCAGCGGCATCTGTGTGCCCGTGCCGTCGTTGTAGAGGAAAAAGCTCGAGCCTCGCCCGCCCACTTCAAGCACCTTCGCTTCGCCATTCTCGAAGTCGGCGAGCAGCTCCGTCGCCGCAACAGCGGCGCAACTTCCTGGAGTGCCCACCGGAGGATTCGGCGTCGTCGGCGCACCGGTGGGATTCGCCGCGGGCGCGCCACCCACGGCACTCGGCCTGGAGCCTCCGCTGTTGCTCGTGGTGCTGGTCGCCGATGACGTTGGCACGGTCGCAGGGGAGCCTCCGATCGAATCGGTTGGCGTGCCGCTTCGGTCAGCGGGGCCCGTCTCCGCAGCACAAGCGCAGGCAGCGTGGACCAGGGTAGCCATGGTTAAGACTTTTAGTTTCGTGGTTTGCTTTTTCATGGTGCTCACGTTCTCCGGGCTGTGACGGGGCCAGCCGCGTTCACAACCGAGTGTGTGCAAAACCGATGCCTACGCACGCCCACAGCATGACGCCGCCGTTCTCAACCAACGCGGAGGATCGGAACCCGCCGAAAGCCTCCAAGTTGGGTTCCTCAGGAACTAACTGCGCACCGAGGAGCGCAATTGACGAAGGTTGGTGCTAATATGAGCACTCCCCGATCCATTGATGCCACCCGCTTCTCCAGTTGCGCGTCGACCTGCACAGTTTGGCATGGGGATTGGAAGGAGGGTCCCAAAGAGATGACTGACGAGGAGGAGACACACTCTCAGGCCTTTGCCAACTGGGAAGGACCAAGGAATCCACAGCTGATAGCAATTTGGGACGGAGGCTCGTCGAGTCTGAGCTTGCCCGCCGAAGGGGAGCTCACGATTGGCCGCTCTCAGGCGTGCGACCTTCGCATTGCTCACCCCTCGGTCTCACGCGAACACGCCCGAATCCTGGCGGGCGATCGCTTGGTCCTGGTAGAGCTCGGGTCCTCCAATGGCACGCGCGTGAATGGTAGAACGCTCGCCGCGGGTGAGCGCATCGGAGTTGGCCCGGGACAGCTGATCGAGCTCGGCTCCACCATGCTGCTCGTTCAAGAGCCAGGTCACCAGCCCCTCAGCATGCTGGCAGCAGGCACGGAGAGTGCGCCCCTCTCCGACATGGAGCGTTTGCATCGCCTCGTCGATCTGGTAGCGACGAGCACGATCAGCGTTATCCTGCAAGGCGAAACGGGCGTGGGCAAAGAGGTGTTCGCGCGCAGAATTCACGAAAATTCTCCGCGATCCAGCGGGCCCTATCTTCGTATCAACTGCGCGGCGTTTGCCGAGTCCATGGTCGAAGCTGAGTTGTTTGGCTACGAGAAAGGGGCTTTTACCGGCGCGCAGCAGGCCAAAGCGGGCCTGCTTGAGGCCGCGCGTGGAGGCACCGTGCTGCTCGACGAAGTCGGCGAGTTGACGCCCTTCATGCAGGTCAAGCTGCTGCGCGCGATCGGCAACCGAGAGGTCCTCCGTGTCGGCGCACTCCAGCCAAGGCCAGTCGATGTGCGCTTCATCGCGGCCACCAATCGGGATTTCCAGCAGCTCATCGAGAGGGGAAGCTTCCGCGCCGATTTGTTCTATCGGTTAAATGGCATCACGATTCGCGTGCCTCCGCTCCGTGAACGGCGTGGAGAGATCCTGCCGCTTGCGAGCGAGTTCATTCGCGAAGAGGCCCAACGCCTCGCAGTGGCCGCACCCCCGCTGAGCGCTGCTGCGCAGCAGGCCCTCCTTCAGTACGGCTTCCCTGGCAACGTGCGCGAGCTCAAGAGCATCCTTGAGCGGGCTACCTTGTTGTCACAAGGAGGGCCGATAGGCGTGGAACATCTAGCCATGGAGACTCAGGTCATGGATCGGGGGCCTCTGCCGCGCACGCCGCCCCGGATGGTTGTGCCTCAGCCTCAAGGCGTCCCAGAGTTGCGAAAGCAGATGGACGAACTCGAGCGGCAAGGGATCCTGCAGGCAATCGCAGAATGCGCGGGAAATCAGACTAAAGCCTCGCGACTGCTCGGAATTTCAAGGAGAGCCCTGCTCAATCGCTTGGATCGTTATAATGTCCCTCGGCCAAGAAAGAACCGCTAGCTCAACGGCCCCAAGAAAATGACAGGCGTCCCTACCGCAGAAACGCCCCCGCGCGCGCGACGCGTCGGGCGCTATGGGCTCTACGCTGCTATCGCCGCTGGCGGCGTGGCGACCGTTCACCTCGGCAGGCTGGGCGGCGCGGGGGGCTTTCGAAAGACGGTCGCCATCAAGAGTTTGCATCCGCACTTTGCAAGCGACCCTGACTTCCTATCCATGTTCCTCGACGAGGCTCGCTTAGCAAGCCGAGTTCAACACCCCAACGTCGTCTCGGTTTTGGACGTTATCGCCGAAGACGGCGAACTTTTAGTCGTGATGGAGTACGTGGCGGGTGAATCACTGGCGCGTCTGCTGCGTGAAGCCAAGCAGAAGCAGATCCCCCTTCCCGTGCGTGTTGCCGTCACCATTACCGCAAACATGTTGTATGGCCTCCATGCCGCGCACGAAGCCAAGAACGAGCAAGGGGAGGCGCTCGCCATCGTGCATCGTGATGTGTCCCCGCAAAATGTGATGCTAGGTCCTGAAGGGGTGGTAAAAATCGTTGATTTTGGCATCGCCAAGGCGGTGGGCCGCATGCACACCACCCGCAACGAAACGCTGAAGGGGCACCTCGCCTACATGTCACCCGAGCAATTGGAGCGCTCGCCGCTCGACCGGCGCACCGACATTTACGCCACTTCTATCGTGCTCTGGGAAATGCTCACGGGACAACGGCTGTTCGCAGCCGAAGATGAAGTCAGCACCTTTCGCAAGGCGCTGGAAGCGCAAGTAGCGGCGCCGCATCTAGTCAACACCGACGTTAGTATGGCGCTCAGCGCAGTCGTGATGAAAGGGCTCGCACGAGATCCCTCCGAGCGTTACCAAACGGCTGAGGCGATGGCTGGCGCCTTGGAAGGCACTGTCGCGTTGGCGGAGCAACGAGAGCTTGCCGAATGGGTGGTGCGCGTGGCGGCCGACAGCTTGGCGAAACGAGCAGCGGACGTCGCACGGATGGAACAGGCAGATGTTTTTTTTGAGCAAGAAATCCGACCCGCTCCCGACTCAGAGGCTCGCCGAGCACAAAAAGCGAGGCTGGATTCCCACCTCCAGCACGCTCGCGCTCTGCTCTTAGAGTCGGAAGCTCCCACGTCTATCGTTCCCAGTTCCACTGACTTCGAAAGCCGCACCGAGCGCCAACCCAGGCGGCGCGGTCCACTTTGGTGGATAGGCACAGGGATGGGCACGATCGCACTGCTCTCAGTCGTGGTGTGGGGAGCTCGACGGGTCGGGAGCAGCGACGATTCCGCCTCGGTAGCGACACCAGCGACACCAGCGACACCAGCGACACCAGCGACACCAGCGACACCAGCGACACCAGCGACACCAGCGACACCAGCGACGGCGACTGCGTCCGCCTTGTCACCGATCGTGCCTGTGCGCTCAGCCGTGACGCCCACCCCAGAGGCCCGAGGGGTCGCAAGCGCCGCGGTCCCATCGACGCTGCGTTCCTCGCCTGCGATCCGACGCACACAGAAGGCTGCTGTGCCCTCGAAGCCTCGTTCCGATGATTGTTCGGAGCCGTTCGTTATCGACGCAGCAGGGGTCAGGATCCCCAAGCAGCATTGCCTGTGAGATTCGCTACCCCCACGCCCTTCCTGCGCCGCATTCTGCAACGGCTTTGCCTGGTGCTGCTAGTGATCCTTCCATCGCCCCCAAGTTGGGCCGAAGCTCCAGCCACGAGCGAACCGCAGCCTGCCGGCGCGGCAAATCTAAAGGTGGAGTGCGCCCAAGCCTACGAACAAGCCCAGCGCCACCGGCAAGCAGGGCAGTTGATGAAAGCGAAGGAACGCGCCATTTTTTGCGCTCAATCACAGTGCCCAGCCCTGCTCAGGGGCGATTGCGGAATTTGGCTTCGCGAAATCGGCGCGAGCCTCCCCTCCGTTATCGTAGACGTCCAGTCGTCGACAGGTGAACCGATTGAGGGTGCACGACTGTTCGTGGACGGAGAACCGATCGACCTGCCGGGGAGAGCCCGTGCCGTCGATCCGGGCCCTCACCACTTCGAGGCTCGCGCGGGCACGCAGCGTGTGGAGTCAAGTCGAGTGATCACGGAGGGAAGCAAGAACCAACGCATCACGCTTCGGCTCCCACTATCAGAAGCCGATCCGCTCAGTTCCTCTCCGGCTCGCTCCCGTAGAAGCGCCTGGCCAAGCTACACATTGGGTGGCGTTGCGGTCGTCGGTCTGGGTACTTTTTCCTACTTTGCGATTCGCGGTAGTGAGGCTAAGGGCGATCTAGAGGCAGAGTGCGCTCCGAGTTGCCCGCGCAGTCGCGCCGATGCCATAAAGAGAGATTTTCTGATCGCGGACATTGCACTCACCACGGCCCTCGCCTCCGGCGCGTTCAGTTTGTACTTTGCGCTAAGAGGCTCCGAGTCCGCGCAGGGAGACGCGGCAAAGGTGACGGTGAGCGCGTTTCCGGGAGGAGCGAGCGCCACGCTGAGTTTTTGAACTTGTGCAAGCCGATGCGCAACTACGGATCTAGCGCGCCTAATCGCGCTGATTCAGCACATTCCGCCGGTCGAGCTCGTGGAGTGTCGCACCCGTTTCAGCCGGAACCGAACCGGCATGATGGGTGCAACGGTGGCGCGCATGGTCGCTCCACGTAACCGTTCGGGTCGAACTCTGTTGGCCCCCCTTAGCTTCACCTTGGGCTTGGTGCTTGCGGCCGCGTGTAGCGCGGGGGCGCCCAACTCAGATGCCAGTGGTAGGGGACTGTCGGATCCGGACCCAGCTTCGCCGTCCAACACGCCGCCGCCCGCACCCGCTGCCACGCCCTCCGGTGTTCCCGTGACTCCGCAGGTCGATATCACGCTAGGCAGCGTCGAAGGTGGTGGTACCCCCTGCGTCTCCGAAGGCAAGCAGGCCGTGGCGAAGCCCGTCGACCTATTCATTCTCCTCGACCAGTCGGGGTCCATGACGCTGGAGGGAAACCGCTGGCAACCTGTGACCGACGCCCTCAAAGCATTCGTGAGTGACCCAACGCTTTCCGGGTTGGGCGTGGGCTTGCAGTACTTCCCGCGCAACGCCACCAAGGTGGAAGATCCAGTGATCTGCGAACCGGGAACCTATGTGACTCCTGAAGTTCCCATCGGTCCTTTGCCGCAGAATAACGCCGCGATCTTAGCTTCTGTCGATGGACACTTCTTCACCGCCGCCGAAGGTCGAGACCCCGCTCATTGGGGCACTCCCACTAAACCGGCGCTCGAAGGCGTGCTCCAACATCTCCGCCAGTGGGTCGCTCAGAACCCGGAACGGACGCCGGTTGTCCTGTTGGCAACGGATGGCCAGCCTTCGAAATTTTGCGCAGGAAACGATATCGCCGGCATTGCTCAGGTGATCGCCAGCGCGGCGCAAGCGCCCAACCCGATCAAGACGTACGTCGTTGGGATCGGTGCGCTCGAGAGCCTCGATGTGCTCGCGCAAGCAGGCGGCACCCAGCGGGGCGCATTCATCGTGGACGGCACCGGGAGCAAAACCCAGGAGCAACTCGCCGCGGTTCTGCAGGAAATCCGCGGTTTGACTCTGCCGTGCAGCTACGGCATCCCAACGCCTGCCTCAGGACAAGTGGACCCTAGCCGGGTGAACGTCGCCTTCTCAGAGCCACAGGTTACCCCCGTCGTGTTCCCTCAGGTCCAATCAGTGGCCGATTGCCGAGCGGGGGAATCCAACTGGTACTACGACAGCCCCGGCACACCGACTGAAGTGCGTCTGTGCCCTCACGCGTGCAACGCCATCAACAATCGCGCAGGTCAAGTGGATATCCAATTCGGATGCAAAACCCAAACCGTACTTCGCTAGTAGCAGTTTGGCTCGCGTGTATCAGCGCGGGCGGCGCTTGCAGTGGTGGTTTCCCGAGTGCGGATCCGTCTCCGCCTTCTGGAGCTTCCCCGCGCGCGACCAGCTCGGCGTTGCCGAACCCTAGTCCGGTCGTCACCACGACGGGAGCACCGGCAATTCCAGAACCCACCGGCACGGCGCCGCCACCGCCACCGCCGATCCAAACAGCTGAAGGGAGTGGCGGATCGAGTCCGAACAGCGGTCCACCACCTACCCCAATCGTTCCTGTCCCGGACCCTCCTCCGAGTTGCGAGGCAGCGCAGGGTTCAAGGATCCCTGTGAGCAGCACTCCAGAGCTAGAGCAAGCGCTGGCTGTCGCCGTCCCAGGCCAGATCATTACGCTCGCGGACGGCAACTATCGAGGCGCTTTCAACATCGATCGTTCGGGCAAACCCAATTCAAAGATTTGGCTTTGTGGCTCACGCAACGCGGTGTTAACAGCGGACAGCAGCCAGGATGTCCTGCGGCTCGGCGCGAACGACTGGGTAATAGCTGGGTTCAGTCTCGAGGGAGGCTTGCGCGGCATCATGCTAGAAAGAGCCAAGAACAATCTATTGACGAACCTATCTGTGCGCGGGACCGCTCAAGAGGCGATTCACCTGAGGATGTTCAGCTCGGACAACGTCATCGAACATTCTGAAATTTCGCAGACGGGGCTCGCTGAGCCCGGCTTTGGCGAGGGGATTTACCTGGGCTCGTCGCAAAGCCAATGGGCAAAGTTTACGGGGAATGCAGGCACTCCGGACGCTTGCGATCGAAACCGGGTCTCCGACAACGTCATCGGCCCGGATGTGCGCGCCGAGCACATCGACATCAAGGAAGGCACCCAAGGCGGTCTCATTCTGCGCAACCGTTTCTTCGGAGCCGGGATCAGCGGCGCCAACTACGCTGACTCGTGGGTTGACGTGAAAGGGAACAGCTACACGATTGATGGCAACGTCGGCGAAAGCTCCCCGCTGGACGGCTTTCAGGTGCATCAGGAAAGAGCGGGATGGGGCAACAACAACCTGTTCTCGAACAACACGGCTCGAGTGGATGCCGCGGGTTACGGCTTCAGCCTCTCAACCGACACCAGCGGCAACATCGTTCACTGCAGCAACGTCGCGTCCGGCGCAAGGAAAGGGCTCGCCAACGTGGCGTGCCAACCGGATTGAAGGCGCGCCGGCGTCATTTACGGAAAGGCGGCCAGTTACGGGATGCTCGACCTCGAGTTCGAAACGGTCGTCGAAGCGTTGAGCCGGGAGATTCTGAGAAAAATCCGCCTTGGACGGCAGCATTGTTGTGTTGTTGGCGCCTTATGCCACGGTGGATCTTTTTGATCCAAGGCCAGACCTAACATTGATCACCTTAGGTCATGCAAGCCTCAGTGCTAGTGCAATGGCATGTTTAAGGAAGCACCACTCATTCGCCTCTGCATCAACGCGTTCTTAGCCTTAGCCTTGGTCGCCGGCTGCGCAGGCAGCGAAACGGGTAGCCCCCGGGGGGCTGAGCAGGCTTGCATTCCCGGAGCAACTCAGGCCTGCCTTGGGCCAGGAGCCTGTAGTGGCGCTCAGCTTTGTAGCGCGAATGGCAGCGGATTCGGCGCATGCAACTGCGGACCTCTCGGCGTGCCGGGTAGCGGCGGCGGCACTGGTTCCCCCGTAGTATCCGGGGTCGGCGGCGGCTTGAACGGCACTGGCGGTCTCAGCGGTAGCGGCGGCGTCAACTCATCAGCCGGTGGCACGGGCAACGCGGTATCAGGTGGGTCGGCGTCGATGCTCCCATCGGGTGGAGCGACCGGTGTGTTCGCAGCGTGCGAGCCCGCGGCCACAGACCCGAAACTCATCGCCAACGCGGAGGGCTGGATTTCGCGCTGCAGCAATCTCGCGCAAGTTCAAGGTGCTACTTACACGTATGCGAGCTCAGATTCGACGGTCACCCCCGCGCCCATGACCCCCTTCGCTACCGCGGGAGACGGAAAGCTCTGCATCAAGGGCACTGGTGCCAAGATTATTGACGACGACAATGATGGAACGCCGGAGTACGCGAAGTACTACGGCGCCGCGATGGGCATTGACCTGTGCGCGACAGCCATGGACGAGACCCCACCCGCCACCAAGTTCACACTAGGAACATGCCCGCTTGGCACCAGCATCAAGGGTGTTCGGTTTAAGATAACTGGGGCTACCTTTCCAGGGGAGGTTCGCGTCGTTTTCACCGAAAAAGGCAGAGCGGAATCGACCTATGTCTTAGCGAATGAGGGGCCCAATGAAGCTCTTTTCGCGGACGGCAAGGTGATCTTCAATCCCATCGCGCCCGGGCCAAACCTCGCTGCCATTGATTCGATCCACTTCATGGTGGCGTCGAACATAACGGCCGCCTCTCCGTTCGATTTTTGCGTGGAAGACCTGGAGGCAATCTACGACCCAACCTCGCTGCCACCTGCGCCAACACCAACTCCGACCCCCACTCCCGGCACCGATGCGTTCGGCACGCTTCCGACGAACGTGAGCGTTGCCGAAGCCAAGCAGGCTTATGACGAGTGGAAAACGGACTATGTTAGAACGTGCAACGGGAGCGCCTATGTCGCGGATCCGCAGCAGAGCGGGCGAGCGGTGTCGGAGGGCATCGGTTACGGCATGCTGCTCGCGGTCGCGCATGGAGATAAAGCTCTCTTTGACCAACTGCTCAAGTTTTACGACGACCATCTCAACGGTAACGGCCTGATGAAATGGAATATCGCCGCGAATTGTGGTGCGGCAGCTAGCAACAGCGCCGCTACCGACGGCGACTTGGATGTGGCAATGAGCCTTATCCAAGCGAGTTGTGCGTTCAATGCCTCGTATTTGGATCGCGCTCGAACCAGCATTGCTTCCATTCGCGCCGCTGCAACCATCGTTCAGGATGGGCTTTCTTTGCTGCGCCCGGGAGATACTTTTGGCGACAAAAATTGCCTGAACCCCTCGTATTTTTCCCCGGGTTATTACCGCGCCTTCGCCAAGGTTGATCTACCCGGCGCCGCTCGCTGGTCTGACCTGGCACGCGACACGTATGTGCTCTTCCTCACCAATAATGTCGCGCACCCCACTACTGGGCTCGTAGCCAATTGGGGCAACGTCAGTGGCGGAGCCAGCACCTGCACCAATGATCCGAACGCAGCGCTGTACTACTACGATGCGACCCGCACTCCTTGGCGGGTGGCCACCGATTATCTCTGGTGGGGTATCGACGACGCAAAAACACTGCTCACGCGCATCACCAACTGGGTAAAATCAGAAAATATTGCCCTCATTGGCGACAAATACAGCGTGAGCGGCACCAAGCTCAATGACTTTCACAGTCCCGCATTCGTTGGTTCCTTCGCTAACGCTGCGATTGTTGATACGCAGATCACGGTGAACAATTTCCACCAGAATCTGAAGTCAACGCGCGTAGAAGAATACTACCCTGAGAGCCTGCGCGCGCTGCACCTGGCTTTTGGTGCAGGGTTGTTTAAGCGTTGTTTGTAGCAGCACGCGCCGATGGCGCCGGAAACAAACCACTTCAGTAGTCTTGGAGGTCGGCGTAGAGTGTTTGCTCCCAACGCGGGACTCCTTCGGCAGTTGCTGAGTTCATCGCCTACCCTCGGGCGCCGCCGCCCAGGACAGCGCGCACCTTGCGCAGGAGCGCCTCGGGCATGATCGGTTTGGCTAGAAACTCGATGCCGGCGTCGAGCACGCCGTGGTGGACGATCGTGTTCTCGGTGTAGCCCGAGATGTAGAGGATCTTCATCTCGGGTCGCAGCGGGGCCAGCCGCTCCGCGAGCTGCCGCCCGCTCATGCGAGGCATTACGACATCGGTGAGCAAGAGGTGGATCTTCGCCGGGAACTGCTCGCAGATTAGGAAGGCCTCGCCGCCGTTCTGCGCCTCGAGCACGTGGTAGCCCTGCCGGCGTAGGATCGTCCGGATGATGGTGCGGACCTGCTCCTCGTCCTCCACCAACAGGATCGTCTCCGCGCCCCGCAACGAGCTCGCGGGGGTGCCCGACGTCGCTGGCGTCGCGACGTCTCGGTCGGAGCGAGGTAGGTAGACCTTGAAGGTGGTCCCGGCGCCCGGTTCGCTGTAGACCCAGATGTGTCCGCTGCTCTGCTGGACAATGCCGTACACCGTCGAAAGCCCGAGCCCGGTGCCCTTGCTCGTGTCCTTGGTAGTGAAGAACGGCTCGAAGATCCGCTCCCGCGTGGCGCGATCCATCCCGTGTCCGGTGTCGGAGACCGCGAGCATCACGTAAGGACCCGGGCGCACGCCGACGTGCTCCGCGGCGTAGTCCGCATCGAGATCGACGTTCCCGGTCTCGATCGTGAGGTTTCCGCCGAGCGGCATCGCGTCCCGCGCGTTGACGACGAGATTCATCAGCACCTGCTCGACCTGCCCGGCGTCCGCGAAGATCCGGCTCTCCACGGCCGCTGTCGAGATCGTCAGCTCGATGTCCTCGCCGAGGAGGCGTTCGAGCATCTTGGTGACGCCGACAACGACCAGGTTGAAATCGAGCACCACCGGCTCAAGGATCTGCTTGCGGCTGAACGCTAGGAGCTGGCGGGTGAGCTCGGTGGCGCGCATTCCCGCCATCCTGACCTGCGTGAGATCCGCGGCGAGCGGGTCCGCCGGCGGCAGATCCGAGATGATGAGGTCCGTGTAACTCAAGATGACGGAGAGTAGATTGTTGAAGTCATGGGCGATGCCACCCGCGAGGCTGCCGACGGCTTCCATCTTCTGAGCATGTCGGAGCTGCTCCTCGGTCCGCTCGAGCTTCTTGCGCTCGGTCAGATCCGTGTTCACCGCCAAGATCGATCGCGGGACGCCTTCATCGTCGCGCACCAAGGTCCAGCGCCCCTCCACCACGACCGGGGAGCCGTACTTGTGCCGCTGGCGGAGCTCGCCCACCCACTCGCCTCGCGCCAGCGTCGCTGCCGTCGCGATCTCGAAATCCGTTAGGTCGTCGTAGATGATGTCTCGCACCGAGCGACCCACGGCCTCGGCGGCGGTCCAGCCGTAGCGCTGCTCCGCGCTCTTGTTCCAGTAGAGGATGCGGTGGTCGAGGTTGCGAACGAGGATCGCATCTTGGGATTTGTCGAGCAGAGAGGCCTGCTCACGCAGGCGGGCCTCGGCCTTCTGGCGCTCGAGCTCCGCGGCCGCGCGGATCGCGAAGATTTGCAGCGTTGAGGCGACGAAGTCGGGCGAACGCACTGGATCTCGGAACAACACGAACACCAGCCCAATCGATTGACCGGCTGAGTCGTCCAGGCGCCGCCCCGCGTACGCCCGGGCCCCGTCGGGCGCGTATGACAGCGCCCGACCGAAGACCTCGACCTCGCTTGAGGCCACGATGCACGCCTCGTGCGAGAGCACACGCTCGGCGGGTGTCCCTGCGAGGTCGAACTCGAACGCAGGCACTGCCTGATGGTCGACGACCCCGGCGATCATCCGAGCCTGCTTGTCCGGGCCCGGTACGACCCGTGCCACGAAGGCGGCCTCTGCTCCGAGCGCCTCGGCCATGCTCGCCGCTAGCTGCTCGAAGAACTGTGCGTCGGTGCTGGCAGAGACGCTGGTAGCCATTTTCTGCAACGCGGTCTGCAAGCGCCGGCGTTCCTCGCGTTCGCGAAGGTTGACGATGCCGAAGGCGAGATCGTCGGCTAGCTCGCGAAGCACGCGCAGCTCCTGATCTTGCAGGATCCTCACCTGCGGTAGGTACAGCGCGAGCACGCCTAAGGTCCCGGATGCACTCTCCAGCGGGAGAGCGACCATGCCGCGGAAGCCGCGTGCCCGCGCAGCGTCCAGCCAGGGCGCGAAGGTCGGGTCCGCGCTCAGATCGGCAATCGCCACGGGCTCCCCGCCCCGGATGGCGCGACCGACCGGCCCTCGCCTTAGCGCGCTTTCGTCCGACCCGGTGATTGGCGTCTCGGAGAGATAGCCATCTTCGACCCCGGCGTGGGCCCGCGGGACGACGGTTTGGGCCTCGTCTGCCTCGACGTAGCCGACCCAGGCCATCCGGAAGCCGCCTTGCTCCACGGCGATCCGGCAGACGGTCCTGAGCAGGTCGTCCTCGCTGTCGGATCGGATCAAGGCCTCATTGCAGCGGCTCAGGAGAAGTAGGGCGCGGTTGGTCTCGGCCAAGTGGAACTCCGCGAGCCTAAGCTCGGTGACGTCAAGGACCGTACCGGCCATGTAGACTGGGTGCCCCTCTGCATCCCGCGTCACCTCACCCTGCTCCAGTACCATCCGCACCGTGCCGTCCGGCGCCAGCGTCCGGTGCTCGATATGGTAGGGCGCGACGCCCTCCAGAGCGTCCTTGACCGCACGATCAGTCCGCTCGCGGTCCTCCGGGTGCACGCCCCGCAGGAACGCCTCGTAGGTGGCACCGAACTCGCTCCTGGGGATGCCGAACAGACCGAAGATCTCGTCGGACCAACGAAGCTTACCGCTCGCGAGATCCCAGTTCCAGTTGCCGAGGCCGGCGATGCGCTGGGCCGTCTTCAACGTCGCCTCGCTCTCGCGCAGGGAGTCCTCCACCCGTTTCAGCGCGTCGACGTCGGTGTTGGTCCCAAACCACTGCACCACCTGTCCGCTGGCGTCCATGACCGGCACCGCCCGGGTCAAAAACGTGCGGAAGCGGCAGTCGGCGCCGCGAAGCAGGAAGTCGATCTCGAGCGGTGCGCCCGCGGCGATCGCTGCCTTCCACGTGGCCAACACCGCCGGGAGCCGCTCGGGGTCGTGGACCTGCTGCCAGCCCCAGCCCTCCATCTCGGCAGGCGTCGCGCCCGTGTAGTCGTACCACCGCTGGTTATACCAATGAATCGCGCCGTCGGCCGATGCAATCCAAGCCAGCTGCGACATCGAGTTGGCCATCGCGCGGAACCGCTCCTCGCTGGCGCGGAGCGACTCCTCGGTCTCTTTGCGGTCCGTGATGTCCCGGTAGTTCACCGCGAAGGCCCCCACGTCGGGGTGGTCCAGCAGGTTGACCTCGTACGACTCGACCCAGCGCCAGCTGCCGTTCTTGTGGCGGATCCTCAGGACCTTGATGTGGGCTTCCGACGGCGGCAGGGTGTCGGGCGTCCTCGCGATCTCGGCCGCGTCGTCGGGATGGACGAAATCCAAAGCGTTCCGGCCGACCATCTCCTCGGGCAGGTACCCGAGCACCCGCATGACCGCCGGGCTCTCGTAGAGGATCGTGCCGTCGCCGCCGACCAGCTGGAAGACGTCCCAGGAGCTCTGGACGACGGTGCGGAAGCGCGCCTCGCTGGCGCGCAGCGCGGCCTCGGCCCAGCGCCGATCGGTTATGTCCTGGAAGGCTCCCTGAATCTGCACGATTCGATCGGACGCGTCCCGCACCGCCTCGCCCATGGCGCGGACCCAGCGCCGGTTGCCGCGGGCTGTGATAATCTCCAGGTCGACAACGAAGGGCGTCCCGTGCTCGATGCACGCGGTCACGACGCGCGTGATCTCGGGCCGACTCTCGGGCGCGTAGAACTCGATCCCGGTCTCGACGGGGGGCCGGAGGCCCACCGGGACCTCGTGGATCGCGCACACCTCGTCGGACCAGGTCGCCCGGCCGTCGGCGAGGTCGACGACCCACCCTCCGAGCTGCGCGGTCGCGCCGGCCATGCGCAGCAGGCGTTCGCTCTGCCGCTGCCGCTCGAGGTGCTGCTCCTGCCCTGTGACGTCGCGGGCCACGACGAAGATCTGGCGCGACTCCGTCACAGGGAGCGCGCTCCACGAGAGCCAGCGGCTGGAGCCGTCCTTGTGGAGGCACCGGTTCTCGAACGCAGGGACCGGCAGGCCCGCGAGCAGGGTCTCAGAGTAGCGCGTCGTGGCGGCGCGATCCTCGGGGTGGACGAAATCGAGCCACGGCCGCTCGACGAGCTCCGCGGCGCTCCAGCCGAGACACGCTGTCCACGCCGGGTTAACCTGCAGCAGGCGGCCTTCGAAATTAGCAACGGCCATCAGGTCCAGCGAGAGGTCGCATGGCCGCTCGCGTGCGGTCGCCTCCGCGGCGCGATCGACGGCTTCCTCGTGCGTGCCGTGATCGTTCACCGACGCCCTCGAACCCGGCCTGCCGCCCCTGCAAGATGCTCGTATGCCATCGACCCTGCCTCCTTTGGAGGTCACACTATGCAGCAATCAAAAGCTTGTAGCCAACCAATGGACCCACCGCGACGCCGCCGGCGTTAGCCTTGATTTGTTGACCTTGAAACGTCGGGATACCGACGCGAATGTACAGCAGCTCAGCGCCGAGTTGCAGGCTCTCGAACTCTTGGAGCGGATAGTCGATCAGCAGGGTGCCGAGCTCGTAAACGTTTGCGCCGCCGCGCTGCTGGCCCGTCGGCTCGTGGGAAAAGCGAGCGCTGGCGCTGCATTTTTTAGGGGCGGATTGAGTTCGCTTCGCGTAACCGTCAGTAGCTCTCGTGCGCGCCAATATCGGGAGCCAGCCCTTTCGGTCGTGCATTGCCCAGATAGTCGGTGGCTGGCGTGTTCGTTGTGCTCGCCTTGTCGATAGCTGGGGAGCCCACCTTCAAGGATGGCTGGCGATGGAGCTACTGATAGCCTGCGCGCAGCTCAAGGCACGCGTGCGCAGCGCAGGCCGATGCTCGGGTTGTTGAAATCTCTGGGGCCCGACGACGCCGCGGACGTGGCCAGGTCGCTCGCGGAAGTGCTACCGAAGTAACCACCACGAATGGCGGGATCGACGGAGTACAGGCTCGCGCAATCCACGCACGCCGCAGGCCCGCCCCCGTCAAGCGTCCATTCAGCAATGTTGCCAGCCATGTCCGCTTGGCCCCACTTGGCGTTGCCGGCCGCTACCGAGCCGGCAGGCGCTATGACTTGCACGCCGCCGCACGAAGAAAGCCCCATGTAGGAGCAGTTGTGCACGGCCAAGCTCGAGTCGTTACTCGGGGCGGTTGGGCCCCACGGATACAGCCGCTGCTCACTGCCGCCCGCTGCCGCGAAGTTCCACTCGGCCTCACTCGGCAAGAAGCCTCCATCCCAAATGCAGAAGGCATAGGCTTGGTGCCAGTTGGGACAGTTGATGGGCCGGCTCTCATTGACCCCGGCGGCTGACGTCCACGTCGCCAGCGAGCCATGACACGACAGCTCGCTCGTCCACGCCGCCAAGTCTGCCTTATTGAGCTCAGCGTTCCAGCCTGCGTTCCAGCCGGCCTCGAACGCGTTCCCCGCCAGGGCCAGGCCCTGACCCGCCGCCAGGTGGTTATGCTTTCCGCCGCCGTTGGCTGGGCGCCAGCCACCCAGCACCGCTGTCACGAACGAGCGAAAGCGGCCCACGGTGACCTCGTAGCGATCGAGCCGAAACTCCGACACGGTGGCCGACTTCGTCGCGTCGTTGCGACGATTGAACGTGCCGCCCGGCACCGTCGGCGCCGCGCTGCAGGTCAAACTCCCGGCCGCGTCGCACACCTTCTCGCCCGTGCAGGTCGCACCGTCGTTGGCCCAGGCACCAGTCGCGTTACATTTCTGCGGCTGCTGAGCATTGCAGCGCAGCGCGTTCGGCTCGCAAGGGCTGCACGCGCCCGCCGCGCAGTAGGGCGTGCCACCCCCACACGCCACGGTAAACGACGCCGAGCCGCTGGCATCGCAGGTCTTGACGCTGCGTCCGTCGCACACGACGGAGCTGGGCGAGCACACCTGATCCTTGCAGGTGATCGTGGGGACATCACAATACTGGCTGGCGCTGCAGGTCTGCGAAACCGACGACGAGAGGCCGTCGGTAGCGCATTTTAGGACGCTGAGCCCCGAGCAGGTCTTGGCGGAGGGTTCGCACACATGCGGCTTGCACTCACCTGCGCTGCACGTGCTGCTTGCACCGCAGTTGGCGCCACCGTCGATGTAGCCTGACCCTTGCGCATTGCACGTCGTGGCCCGAATGCCGTCGCACGCAGGTTGGCCGGGAGCACAAGTGCCCGTCTTGCACGATGCGCTAACCTGGTCGCAGTACTTGCCGGCACCACACGCCTCGACCTCCGCGGACGACAGACCATCAGGGGCGCACTCACGCACCACCCCCACGGAGCAGAACTTCGACTGGGGCAGGCACTGGTGCTTCTCACAGGCGCCGTTGAAGCAAGACTCCGTCACTTCGCACGCGGTACGGCTCAGGATGGCTGAACCTGCGCCGTTGCAGACCACCACGGCGCCTTCCTCGCAGTAGCGCGAGTCCGGCATGCAGGTGTCGGGAGGCTCCGCCCCCGCTCCGCCGAGAGCAGCGGCATTCGTGGCGCCGGTACCAGCGAGATTGGTCGGCAGCCCTCCCGTTCCGAGCCCTGGGGGCAGCCCTCCCGTCGCTGCTCCCGCGAATCCAGAATCTGCACGCGGAGGGCAGGTCCGCGTCTCGACGCAGCTATCGAACCCCTGGGTGCAAGAGTGCATGGACGGCACCATAGAGCCTATGGCAGCAGTGAGTATGAACAGATTTCTAGCGTTCCGTTGCATTGGGTATCCTCGGACAAGTAGCTACCCTGGGTCATGGCTGCCGGCAATCCCCTAGGTTCTGGTTGCTTCAGTGATCCCGGCGTGCACCGTGTCATTGCTGAGGCTCCAGCTTATCGGCGCATGGAGCTTTCGACTGAAGTTGGGGCTAAAGCGGACAGAAAGGTGTTGAGCGTGCCCGCGCTAACGCGCGCGATCGAGCCGACCGAGGCAGAGCCTTCAACTGCAAGCATGGATTAACTCTTAAACCCATTTTCCCGGGTTAGTATGCTCGAACTGGGGTGATCGGGCGCCGTCTTTGGTGACCACGGTCCAGCCGTCATCAAGCCGAAGCACTGGGGGCTAGTTTCGTTGAGCGCCAAGAGCGATTTCCGGCCTTGTGACCTTCGAGGATCTCCTGGAGGAGCTGGTGGGGGACGTGTTCAGAGAACACGACGAATCCCTACCGAAGATCGAACGGGAGGCGGGAGGCTCGGCGCTCGTACGCGGTGAAGTGCCCATCCGAGAGGTCAACCGCGAGCTCGGGCTGGCGCTGGACGAATCCGAGAGTACCAGCACTATCGCGGGCCTGTGCGCAAAGCTTGGAGGTGGTATCCCCAACCGTAACGCCCGGCTGGCGGCTAACGACGGGACAGTGCTCCTGGTGCTGGAGGCTTCGCAGAGGGCAGTCCGAAGGGTGAGGGTGATCCCAGCGCTGGTGGCTTCGGCCTTGAACAAGGTGGACAGGAACGATGACAACGGGAGATCCTGAACACGGGACAGCCGGGCATGGAAGTGCGCTTTGAGCCGGAGGGCGCTGTCAGTTCTCTGCATTCGCGCGATGACACCGGTGTGGGCGTCGGCAAGGCTCGGACGCGTATACTCGATAGTATACTTTCCAAGACGTCGGAAAAAGCGGCATCCGGGGACTCAAATCGCTTGCTCCGTGAACCCCGTGCGGCTCTGTGCTAAGCACTCAGAGTGCCAGTCGGAGAACCAGTTATGCCCAAGACGTATCTTTGCTTATCGAGCCTGTTATTTTTAGCGTTAGCCAGTGGCTGTGGAGGGCAACAGGTTGACGGAGTGTTTGATAGCACGAATGGGCAGAAGCCTCTCGTCAATCAAGAGCCGGCGCCACCACCGGTGAGCCCGGATACGTCACCGTCGACGCCAGCGTCAGCGTCAACGCCAGTGGCATCCACCCCTGGAAGCATGCCGAGCACCGCTCCGAGCAATACCCCCCCGCTCCCTCCCACCTGCGCCAGCGTTCTGTGCGCGCCGGGCGCTACCTGCGTGGAGAGTGCCCAAGGAGCCCAGTGCATTTCGCGCGATCCTTGCCAAGGCTTTGTTTGTCCGCGGGGCGAACACTGTAGCGCGCCTGCCGATGCGCCCATGTGCGTGCCGGATGTCGAAGATCCCTGCGCGAGTGCGATGTGCCAACCAGGGGAGCAGTGCATCGTTGAGCAGGTTGTCTGCGTTCGGGCTCCTTGCCCAGGCATCCCACGCTGCGTGCCCGTCTGTGCGTGCACGAAAGAGTTTCGGCCTGTGTGCGGAGCAGACGGGAAAACGTTCGGAAATGCGTGTGAGGCGCGCTGCGCCGGGGTTGAAGTGACGCACGACGGCGAGTGCATGGCTCAGCCGACGGATTGCCGCCGCACGGGCTGCTCCGGTCAGGTGTGTTCCGATCAAGATGTGTCTACGACCTGCGAATACCGCCCAGAATATGCGTGTTACGAGCACGCGACGTGTGAGCGGCAGTCAACAGGCTCGTGCGGATTCACGCCCAGCGATGAGCTCAAAGCTTGCCTGAGCAGCCAGTAGGGCGCCACTCCGTTGGTGGCCAATCCAAACTACGCGACAGAGTACTTGGTGGATGACGTCCACCCCACAGACGCCGGCTATGCCGTCATGGGCGGCGTCTGGTATCAGGCCGTCGGCTCGCTATTGCGCTAGGCTGCGGGCGGCACGAACCCCCGTTTTTCCACGTCGGCAATCGCATCCTGCAATCGGCGCACAACACGCCACTACGGCGCGCATTTAAACAAGCGGATCTCAGTCATTCCGGGCACCAAGCTCTGCAGGGGGCCCGGCTTCGCGAGGCCGGCGAGTGGCAGTGGTTGGCCGGCGAAATCCATATCGGTTCCGGGGGTGGCTTCGCTTCCGACGCTGGCAAGGTCGATGTCAAGGTTCAACTTGAGCGTCCACGTCGCGCGATTGAGCTCGGCGGTGGCCTTGGAAATCACGCTTTTCTGATCGTGAGGCTCGTTGTGTGAGCTCCAGAATGCGCGCCACTCCTCCAGCGTGAGTCCGACGCCGAGGGAGGTTGTGCGGGGATTCACGGGAGCAGGAAACCCGAGCGCTGTGAGCTCGGTGGCGACTTGCTGAATCAGATTCTCTCGGCTCATGAACGGGGTAGCTGGTTGCATGAGGGCATTCATTGGGCAATGCAAGTTCACGGCTAATGGCCGCAGGACGCTGTCGGCGTAGACGTTGAAATCCGTGCGATTGTTGAGGCTTCCGCCGCATGGGTAAGGAATGCTGAGGCTCCCGCCCTCGTTGCCGATAAGGATGTTGGCAAGGAGGAAATTGGAGCTGGTAGTGGCCACTCGCTCGGTAACACGACGCAGAAAATAGCCCTCCGCTGCTGAGCCCCATTCATCGTTCCCTTGGGTGGTTGCAATCAGATTGTGCACGATGCGTGCGCCAGAAGAATCGTGCATGTAGACGCCGTTGGCGATGTTGTCCACGAAGATGTTGTTATCCACCAGGGCGGGATAATCCGCGCGCCCTAGCTCGAGAAATACGGCTCGATCATTGCCAATGAAGACGTTGCGCGACACGCGCGACTCACGATTGTTGTTGTCGAAATACATGCCCAGCGTGTTGTTATCCAAAAAGAGGTTTCCAATCACGGTAAAGCCAGTTGTTAGGTGTACTTTGATGGCGGCGGGTTCAGCGCCGCCCGGCGGATCAAGATGATTATTGCGCGCAAACACGTTGTTCAGCACAGAAATGCCGGTACCCCCAAAACACATCATGCCGTTGGTGCCATTATCGGCGATGAAGTTATTGGCGATGACATGACCGTCAGTGGCTCGGATGCGAGTCTGATCGACTCCTTCGATATCGTATTCGCCGGAAACTTCGCTTTCGCTGCCGCAATCGATACCTAGGGACTGCGCTTGTCGGATGATGTTATTCTCGATCACCCAATGGTGGCCGCTCCGCGTTCCAACCATCCCCGCTTGCTGCTCAGCAACGGAATTGCGGTTGTAGAATCCACCGGGATAGTTGTTGGCGCAGTGCTCAATGGTGAATCCGCTCAGCGTGATGTAACCCAGCCCGCGGAGATGCGGCGCAAAAACGCGGCGTTCAGTGGTTAATTCCACGACGCTCGTTTCCGGCAGCTTTCCGAGCGGAAAATGGACTTGGATGGACTGGGTGGCCGCGTCGTAATGCCAACTGCCCGGCCGCTGTCGGATATCCGCTGCGGCCGGCATCGCCACCATGCGCTCCCCATCCACGAAGATTTGACCAAGCGTGAGCCCGGGTTTGCCTGACATCATCACCAGCAAGGGATTGGGCCCGTCGATCTGACTTGTATCCTTGAACAGTGCGGGATCGGGGATCGCTTTAAAAATGTTCAAACCAGGCTGGCTAGCCTCCCAGGCTGGCTTCCAGACTTGCGAGCCCTTGAGCGTCACCTGTTTACCCGGCTCAGCTAGATAGGTGATGGGCATCCCTTCCACGCCACCGCGGGGTGGCGCCACGCGGCCCCTGTAGGTTCCCTCCCGCACCACTACAGTGTCGCCTGGCATGGCGAGATCGGCGGCTTTCTGAATAGTTGCAAATGGTTTTGGGTCCGAGCCATCTCCCGTGGTGTCATCACCGGTCATCGCAACGAACAACACCTTACCCGTCGCAGGAATGCTGCGAGCGGGCGCTACCGGACGGCAGGTGAGTTGACCTTCGGCGGCAGGTTTCAAAAGCGCGGTGAGCAACACGGGGGGTTGAGTCGGAGCGGGTGGGCTGTTCCCCGTGCCGCCTGACCCCGTCGTCGAAGCCCCAGCTGCCCCTAGAGAATCCTGAGCGGACGGGGCCTTGCTGTTGCCGCAGCTTGCGAGACTCAGGCCAGATCCCCCCAACATGAACCAAGCGATCAACTTTAACGGGAAGCTCCTCGACATGGCGCCAGCATAGTCTAAACCCAGCCAAACGCATGAGTCCCGTCCGGGTAAACTTGCCCCTGGACGCACACAAGTTGACGTCTCTGCGTCTGACCGCAGCGCGCTTTACCGGACAGCGCCCGTCACGACTTCACCCAGTGCTCCACCGGTTTTCGCAAAAACTCGTCGAGCGCGATCCCATTTCCGCCCACGATCAGCGTTCGCTTCGGCTTGAACGCGGCACTGAAATCGGCCAAACCGGCGAAGCTATCCGGTGAGCGGCCGCTCTTCACTTCAATCGCCACGATGACGCGACCGGCTCGGAACACGAAACCCACATCGCGGTTGTTTTCACGCCAATAGCTGAGCTCACCAACGCCTGAGGCCGCTGCGTTTGCTAAGTGCGCGCCCACGGCAGACTCGATCAACCGTCCGCGAAACTCGCCCTGGGTTCGCGCTTCTTGTGGCGAGAGCCCCGACTGCGCGGTCATGAGCGCCGTGTTGAGCACCTGCAGTTTTGGGCTCGAACCGCGCTGCCATACGGCATTTCCGGCATATTTAGGCAATCCCACCAGCATGCCAGCGCCCCCAAGCAGATCGAGATAGTGCGCCAAAGTCGTCGTGTTGCCCGCATCTTGAAGCTGCCCCAGCATCTTCGTGTACGACAAGATCTGGCCAGAATAACGGCAGCCGAGCTCAAATAGCCGGCGTAGAAGCGCCGGCTTGTCCACGCGTGTCATCAAAAGGACATCGCGAGCGATGGTGGTCTCGATCAGCGCGTCGAGCAGGTAACGCCGCCAGCGTGTCTGCCTGGCTTCGTTGGAATGGCTTGGGCCTGCGGGTACTCATGATCTTGAGTAAATTTACTCAATGTGCTGAGTAGTTTCAAGTGCGCGGCGAAAGGGTGCGCTACGATAGCGAAGCGCCAAGCGGAACACGGGGATCCAGCGCCACAATCAATGAATTCCCCCTGCGTTGGCTCGACACACTCAAGAGTGGTACGCTCCCGGGTCACCATGCAATCAGCCCCTCGCCACAGCTATACGTTTCGCGAATACCTGGCGCTTGAGGAAACGGCCAACATACGACATGAATTCTTGAACGGGGAAATCTACGCCATGGCGGGTGGAACTCCGGAGCATGCTGCGCTCGCGGCGTCTATCGTAACGGCCCTGGTGGTTCAATTGCGCGGCGGGCCCTGCCGCGTGTTTACGGCGGATTTGCGCGTGAGCGTGCAGGAAATCGGCTTGACGACCTACCCGGACGTCACGGTGGTGTGCGGCGAGCTATCGCGACTTCCAGAGGACTCATCGAGCATCACGAATCCCAAGCTCATCGTTGAAGTGTTGAGCGAGAGCACCGCAGCTTACGACCGGGGAGAGAAACTGGGGTACTACAAGCGCATTCCGTCACTCGACGCGGTGTTGCTCTTTTCTCAAACCTCGCGTCGCGTTGAAGTTCATGAACGAGTCGGTGGCGAGTTTCGCACCACTGTTTACGCCGATAGGGAGACGTTCCAGATCTCCGGAGTGGGTGCAACTCTCTCGCTTGCGTCGGTGTACGAGGATGCAGGGCTCTAGGCGTCTCGCTACTCCTGCAAGCAGTACAGATAGTGGTTGGCGGAGTTGTTGCATGGGCCCGAACAGCAGCCGAAGCTGTCCCTCGTCGCGGACTGAACACCGCCGAAGGTGGCATAAGCATCGGTTCCAACGCTCGACCAATCCAGGCAGGTGTCCCCAGGTATACCCATGAAGGCGAAACGGTAGGCATCCGTTGCCAGAAAGGTTCCGTTTGCGCTCATGTTCAAGGCTGTGGCCGCGCCGGTGAAGGTGCTGAGCGTGGTTGGGTCGGGCAACCAGGCAATGCCGTCCGGTCGCACCCACGGCATTCCGGTCAAGTTGAACCGCTGGTGTGCCGGCATCGCCTGCGTGGTCAGCAGGGCTTTATAAGTTCCTGGCAACGCAGCAGCTGTGGCTTCTGCTTGACACTGAAGATCAGCGCCCGCCAGGCCCGTGGAAGCATTGAACGTGGCCTCGGAGGTGAACGCTAGGCGACCCACAGCTTTGGTCACCGTGAGAGGCGTGGTTCGATCCGTTGAGAAGCAGTAGAGCGGGCGCGCTTTGTTGCACAGGGCGTTGAAATTTTGGGTCCAGAGCAGGCCGACGGAATAAGAGAAACCTGTAACGGCGTCGCCGGTGTCGGACAGCCAATCTCCGCAGCTGAGCAGGCCGTTGGTCACGCCTGGAGCCAAAGTGCCGTCCATTTGTGTGGCGCTCCACACCTCACTTTTTTGAGCTGTGCCGGTTTCATCGATCAACAAGGGGTGCAGAAGCTTTCCTTGCAGGAGATCCGCGAGCAAGTCGACGAGGGGCGCACCGTCTGGACGCACCCAGCCTCGAGCGGTGTTGCCGATTCGATCTTTCGCGGCCACGTCATCAGCCGTGCCTTCACCCCCCTGGGTACTCAGCCAGGCCCTCCAACCGTGATCGCCCAGGTCGGCAGCCAGAGCCAAGCGCTTGCAGTGCTCATCAGCCCCGCTCAAGCCGCCGATTTGCTGTCCAGTGAAGTACTCTGACGTCACGAACGCAATATTGTGAGGCCCACTGGACGGCGCGCCTGCGCCGCCACCCGTGCTTGCGCCGCCACTGGTGCTTACGCCGCCACTCGTGTTTGCGCCGCCACTCGTCGAGGTGCCGGCCATCCCGGCGCTGCTCACGCCGCCGGCTCCGTTGTTGGCGCCGCCCACACTCGCCCCACCTGTTGTGGAGCCGCCCATGGTGGCCGCTCCTCCCATGGCTCCCACAGTTCCCCCAGATGCGGCGAGCACACCTCCAGATGCCGTCTCTGCGTTGTCTTTGTTTGGCAGCGCATACTCGAAGATGACGGTGAATTTTTGCGCTTTGACAGTGGCGTCCATGACGGCGAGGGCGCCGGTTAACGCATCTTTACCCAACGTTGGGCCCAATGCCTGGGTTACGATGTCTCCAAACTATGCCTCACGCCGCGGTCACAAGTTCTGCCGCTGTTCCGGAGGCGCGGAGAAGTTAGTAACGGAGTTAGCCACGGCAGCTTGGGCGTGAGCGGCCGGGGTAGGCGTCCCATGGGAGCGCTGGCGCCGGCCCGCGATGTTCGATCGCGCTTCTGTAACGATTGTGTGGCACTCCACGCTCATTGAGCGCGAGGGAATGCTAAACCAGACGAAAACCCGCTTGGGAAAAGTGGGAATCAAACGCAAACGCCACCCGCAATTTATGCTTGCGCATGAGTACGAAGGTCGTGGCGTCGACCAGGCCGAGCTTGTGAAGGTCACGGCGAGCGACATACTTCATGGCCGCCTTGAGCTCTGAAGGGTTGCACTCCAGGCGCTCCAGGAAACGAACTTGATCGAGGCTTTCCCACCAACGCGTAGCAACATCCTCTGACACTTTACGCTGCAGGTACGTGAACGTCTCGAGAAGCACCGGCACGGAGACAAACAGGCGTGCGCCCGCCTCCAGCAACGTGGGCCAGGCCTCGCGAGCGCGTTCGTGCATGGGATCCTGAACCAACGCGAGAGCTATCCACGCGCCGGTATCAACAAAGACTCTTTCGCCCGTGCGAATCACGGCTCGTCAAACGCGGATTCGTGATCGCTGGAAGACCCTGCGAATGGCCCATCCCAAATGGCCACCGGACCCCCCGTAGGAGGGCGCAGGTACTGCTCGCGGATTGCTTCGCGCACCAATTCTGCAACTGGCCTCTTCCGAGTCTTGGCCAGTCGGTGGAGGGCTCTGAGATCCTCAATCGGTAGGTAGATCTGAGTCTTCACCATGGGTGTCATCTTACTGGATTGCCTGACACCCGTCAAACACAGTGATGGGGTACTGCGAAGCGTAGACAGCGAGTGAGCGGGCCGTGACACAGACTCCAAGAGTGGGCACGGGGCTAACTGGGCTGTAGCCCCCGTAATCACGAAATGAAAATGTAACTTTCATTTCGTGATTTAGCTCCTATCCTATTGAAGTGATTGAGAGAAATGCAGCCACTTCGCTCAGAAAATTGGCCACTCAGTACCCCATCTTGACGGTCACCGGCCCGCGGCAATCCGGCAAGACGACTCTCTGCCGCGCGCTGTTTCCGAACCACCCGTATGTGAATTTGGAGCCACTCGACACCCGCGAAGAAGTGCGCCGAGACCCACGCGGATTCTTGGCGGGCCACCCGAACGGCGCTGTCGTGGATGAAGTTCAGCACGTCCCAGAGCTTTTGTCCTACCTCCAAGTGGACGTCGATGCGAACGCTACGTCGGGTCGTTTCATCCTCACAGGCTCTCAACACTTTGGGTTGAGTCAACAGATTGCTCAGTCCTTGGCAGGGAGAACGGCCGTGTTTCAATTGCTTCCGCTTAGCCTGGACGAAGTCCGGCGCTTTGGCACAGCACCGCTCGATCTCATGACAACGCTGTGGACGGGCGCTTATCCTAGAATTTTTGATCGTGGCATCGACCCACCGCGTTGGTATTCGGACTACACCACCACCTACATTCAGAGAGATGTTCGGCAGCTGCTCAATGTGTCGAGCCTGGAGGCATTCACAACTTTCCTTCGCCTGTGCGCGGGACGATCCGCGCAAGAGTTGGTGCTGAGCTCCCTTGGAGCTGACGCTGGCGTTTCTCAACCCACTGCGCGAGCCTGGTTGTCGGTTCTGGAAACCAGCTTCTTGTGCCATCGGCTTCCGCCGTGGCATCGGAACGTGAGAAAACAAACGGTGAAAGCGTCCAAACTGCATTTTCTGGACACCGGCCTCCTGTGCTTCCTGCTCGGCATTGGCAACCCCGAGCAGCTGCGCACACACCCCTTGCGAGGAGCGATCTTTGAAACCTGGGTCGCCTGCGAGATCTACAAGGCACGAGCCAACGCGGGGCAAATAGCTCACCTCTCTCACTACCGCCAGGCGCGAGGGCCCGAAGTAGATTTGGTGGTGGACGCAACGCGCGCGCTCCTCTTGGTTGAAGCAAAAAGCGGCGCAACAGTTGCGGCTGATTTCTTCGCGGGCCTCGATAGCTTGGCCAGCCTCGTCGCTAAAACCGAGGCACATCGAACTACCGAGAGAGTCCTCGTCTACGGGGGCGACGATGCTCGCAGACACCAACAAACGGAGATAGTGCCGTGGAGCAAGCTCCCGGAAGTGCGGTGGTGTGACTAGAGGGTAGAGGAGTGGCTGCGGGGCTTCACACACGAGGCCGAGGGACTTCTGGGAACATTCGACATCTGTCCAAACGCCATTCGAGAGGTGAGCGAAAAGGGTGGCCTCGACGCCACATAACCTAGAGAGCAGCCAGCAAGGCTTCCAACTCTTTCTCACTCACAACCTGCCCGGAAACGACGAACGTCCGCAGACTCCCCCGCCGCGTCGCCGCAGCTCCAAGAGGGCTAAACCTCGATGGCCGATTTTTCGTTGGACGACCGATGAATTTGCGGGGTCGGAGTCTATCCCTTCAAAGCCTAACGAAGGAGAAACTCATGTCTATGTCGCCCGCCGCCACGCTCGACAATGCCACCGCAAATTCCACCTGGGACTGCGCAAGCTTAAAACCCTCTGCCATTATCGCCGCGTGCACCAAGTCTGCGAATTACTTGAATGGTTTCACGACGACCTTCACCCGATTCCGGACGATCGTTGGCGCGAACACCGTCGTTGTTGACAGCCAGGCCGACTATCTCGAGGGTACTGAAAAATCAACAGTTGCATCGTGCGACATCTATGACTTCGTCGACGCGAAGCTCGTGTCGATCACGTCGTACGCGGTAGAGCTGTAACCCTCGAACGACGCATTGGCTCACTGGTGTTGCACCCCCAGGTGTTGCACCCCCAGGTGGGCAAATGTACTAGCAGAGTCTTGCGGTCAAATTGTCGACTTCGCGTTCTCTTCGCGACCACCGATGAATTCGGCGACGTACCAGAGTCTAAGGTTGAAGCCTGAGAACGGCTTTGGCTCTTTTGCTGAGCGAACGGTCGAGCTCGTGCGCGAAGGCACTCACGACAAGCGCTGCGAGGGCACGGTCATAGCCGAGCAAGGCACGCAAGCCCGAGGGCAAGGAGCAAATCCAGTGATGCACGGGTACGCGGGGCAACACCTGCTGCTCCATGTGGACAGCGGTGTCGGCCATGCGGCGACCGAGGCAGGAGGGGCAAGATCCACGGCGTTTGCAGGAGAGAGCTACGAGTTGCGAGTGGACGCAGCAACGGCAAACGAGGTGCAGGCAGCCTGCGGACAAGAGTCAGCACAGTGAATCGTCCCGACTGATGTCCATTCAACTTCACGATGAAGTGATCCTCGCTTGCGACGTGCCTCAGAACGCGCTACCCATGCGTCGCCAGCGTTGCTTCTTAAGATGACTCGAGACCCGTCCAGAAGATATTTTTTTCTCGGCGCTTTTTCCCTCATGGGCGCAGGTTGTCGAAAGAAGCCGAGCCCGTCCGCTACACGTGCTTTGGCAGAAATCGAGCAAACAGTGCGTGGGCGCCTGGGTGTCTGCGCGATCGACACTGGAAGCGGTCGAGAACTTGTTCATCGTGCAGATGAGCGATTTGCAATGTGCTCCACATTCAAGTGGGTACTGGCGGCGGCCGTGCTCCGGCACGTCCAAAGCCGGACGCTGTCGTTGCAGCAACGACTCTCGTACGGCGAGGCCGATTTGCTGGAGTACGCTCCGGTTACTCGCGAGCACGCTGCCGAGGGATTCATGACGGTCAAGGCTTTGACGGAGGCTGCCGTCGCGGTCAGCGACAACACGGCGGCAAACCTGCTTCTTCGGGAGATCGGCGGCCCGATCGGCCTCACACAGTTCATCAAGGCAAACGGCGATTCCGTTACGCGACTGGACCGCAATGAACC
>Ga0163155_10000881_pt1 | contig 36949 bp, 58 predicted proteins | sample OliLakLV19SP4G1_FD_148611 | JGI IMG/M metagenome (GOLD analysis project Ga0163155, IMG submission 148611) | Freshwater microbial mat bacterial communities from Lake Vanda, McMurdo Dry Valleys, Antarctica - Oligotrophic Lake LV.19.SP4.G1 | ecosystem: Environmental > Aquatic > Freshwater > Lake >... | reverse complement strand
GTCCTCGACCGGCCCCAGTCGAAGCATCTGCACATGCCGCAGATGCGGTGGGGCTTGCCTGGCCGCGCTGCCGACTTCGCCGACGGCTTTGGTGTGGGCGAGGCATCATGGGCGTTGGTCTCGACGTCGTGCCTCATCCTGCACCACCGATCTCGGCGGGCGGCCCGATCTCGACGATGTCCTGCAGGAGCTGGAATCGCTCCTGCGTGCCGGACGCCAGCTCGCAGGAGGAATAAAACCACCTCGGCTGCGTCCACCCCAAAGCCTCAGATCGGCGGCCCCCTGAATGCCTCGTCGGAAAGACGATGGACATCCGGCCCGTCGACTCGGCGATCATCACGCCGATGGTGCCGTCGGCGACCATGCGGAATCGCCAGAGCACGCCGGACCGGATCACTTCCACCATCGCCTCGCTCGCGATGTGTGGCTCGAGTCCGACTCCCCAGATGGCGCCGCAATGCGGGCATCTGGTCCTCGACCGGCCCCACTCGAAGCATCGGCACATGCCGCAGATGCGGTGGGGCTTGCCTGGCCGCGCTGCCGACTTCGCCGACGGCTTCGGCCCGGGCGAGGCATCGTGGGCGTTGGTCTCGACGTCGAGTGGGTTCGCCGCTGCGTGGGCCACCGCGACAGACTGCGTGGCGGTGCTCTTCATGCCTCACCTCCCCGTGCGGAGCGGGTGACGGCTGCCTGCCGCACTCCGGCGGGGGAGCGGGTGACGGCGTCGAGGTCGGTCTCGATGAGTCGCCCGAGTTCAGCCTCCGCCAGCCCCAGGGCCTCAGCGAGATCGACCTCATCGTCGGGTAGGAAGGGGGGTTCGCGGCGATCTTCCGCGTCCGTTGCAGCGCTGCGCACAATGTGCGCAGCGCTGGCGCCATCATCATGCGCAAGGACCTGCTGGGCCACTGAGTTAGAATCAGTAGGTCGCGCACTCTTAATCAGCGGGTTCAAGGTTCGAGTCCTTGACGGGGCATTCGTCGTATCGGGACTCATCGGGACTTGTCGGGACTCGTCGGGACTCGCGAGCGAACCGCGTGCACCATCATCAGACCCCGGGGCCGCACCCCTATCGAAACCCTCACTCGTCGTATCGGGGCGTATCGGGACTCGTCGGGCGTTGTCAGGCTGCGCACTAATTGCGCAGCGCTCACTACTGACTGATCCGTCCTCATGCGCTGATTCTGGTGCTGGCTGATCGCCTCGACACTCCTCGCCACGCGCTGCCATCGTCGGCTCCTCGGTCATCAGTGACTGCTCCTCAAGCAATGGGGTCTGGACAATCTGGTCGAGGCCGGAAGCCATCTCCTCGGCGCCGAGCCTGGTGTAGTACTTGGCCGTCAACGCTGGGTCGCTGTGACGCAGAATCCGCTGGGCGAACTGCGTCGAGACGCCGGCACGGGCCAGCCATGTGCCGAGCGTGCCACGCAACGAATGGAAGTCAGCACGGTCGTACACGCCACGGGGCAGATCGACCCCGGCCGCAGCCAGGTCCAGCCGCAGCATCGTCGCCGCGTACGCCCAGTCAGCCATCCGCCAGCATGGAGTGTGCCTGTCGCGGTCACGCAGCCACACCCTGAGCCGCTCGACCACCACACGCATCTCCGGCAGTCCTCGAGGCACAAGCGGCTGCTCGACGTCGCGATTGTTCTTGGCGTTCCGTCCGCGCAGTGTGACCGTGGGCGTCTGCGCGGCGAGATCAAAGGAGGAGGGGGTGAGGCTCGCCAGCTCGCTCACCCTGAAGCCGGTGGCCAGGGCGACGAGATAGAGCATCGCCCGATCCGATCCAGGCAGATCGAACGCCGGAGCGCTGCGGGTCGTGTGGGCAATCAGCTTCGCGACGTCGGCCCGGGTGTAGGCCAGGCGCCGGAAGGTCTCGGTGCCGTCCACCCGCCACTTCGCCAGGCGGCGCAGCGGGTCGAGCGGGGCACGGTCGGTGTCCACGAGCCACGACGTGAAAGAGCGCCATGCCGCCCGGTAGGCGTTCTTTGTGCGGGCGGAGAAGGTGGCTTCCGACTCCGTGGCCACCTGCTCGATCCCCTCGAGGAGCTTCTCCCTCTCGATGTCCGCGACATGCTCCCACTTGACAGCGAGGATCACCCGCTCGAGGCGGCGCCGCGTCTCCTGGAGGTGCCGTGGTGATGGGGCTGACTCCGAGCGGCGCTTCGCGTCGATGAACTTGGCGAGCGCGGCGAGAATCGGTGACAGCGGTGTGCCGTTTTCGGCGACTCCGACGTCGACCCGGGATCCCGCCGGCTGCGACGACGCACCAGCCGCCATCGCCTCGCCCTCCTCCAGCCACCGCGACGCAATCCGATTGGCCGGTCGCTGATGGGTCACCCGAGTTGAGCGCCGCATCCAGCGCCGCCGAAGCTGGTCGTAGGCGTCGGCGTACCAGGGGCCGTCCTCACGCCCGCTGAGGCGGTAGGCCTTGCCGTCTCTGGTGCGACGCTTCGCGCTCACTTGCGGGTCCTCCCGGTGGTGGCTCGCATGCGGCGCCAATCGTCGGCAGGAGGACTACCAGCGAGGGCCCAGGCCTCGAGCTCCGCTCGGCTCCACCGGAGGATCCGGCCGACCTCGATGGCGGGATCGATGATCAGCCCGGCACGTCGCATCTCTGCGAGCTTCGTCACGCTGACCAGCATGTGCCTGGCCAGCCGCTCCGCGTCCCACATGAGAAGGTCGCGGTCCTCCACCGCCAGCTCCAGTGGGAGAGAATCGGAGGGCGGGATCTGGATGGTGGATGATCTCGACGACATCAGCGCTGCTCCTCCTGGACTGTCGGTGTGACTGCCGCCTTCGCGGCACGGATCTCACGCTCGAGCACCTCGACCCGCCACTCCAGATCCATGCTCCGATCCTGTGCACACTTGAGGTCTCGCCGCAGATCGCTCTCCACCTGTCGGATCCTCGCATCCACAACGAGCATCTCCTCCCGCATCGCCTCGGCGAGCTGGACCAGGTCCCGAGCGTCGACCACGCCGCCGCGGTTGGCGATCAGCACGAGATCAACACACAGGAAATGCAGCGCCTCAGTGTTGCGACGCGATACCGCACGGTCGATCGAAGCCAGGATCTGGGTCATTGGTCGACTCCCTTGGTGTTCAACCCCGAGAACGGAACCTGCGGTGTGACTGCCGCCTTCGCGGCACGGATCTCACGATCGAGCACCTCGTCCAGCAACTCCAGATCCATGCTCCGATCCCCTTTACACCCGAGGTCTCGCCGCAGATCGATCTCCAGCTGTCGGATCCTGGTCACAACGCCGCTCAGCTCGTCTCGCAGCGCCTCGGTGAATTGGAGCAGGTCCCGAGAATCGACCGCGCCGCCGCGGTTGGCGATGCGGTCGATCGACTCCTGAAATGGTGTCGTCATTGATTGATCCTTTTGGTGCGCCACCCCGAGAATGGAAACTGCGGTGGGTTGAGCTGGGGGCGAACCCCGAACGACTCGATGCGATTGATCTCGTGATTCACGGTCTCCATGCATTCCCTGGCACGAATCAGGTGCGATTCAGCGGCCCGAGCCTGATCGCCCGCTCCGTAGCACGCCTGTCGCAAGGCCGTCAACTTCCGCATCGCGGTGGCGAGCAGTTGATCCCGACTCCACGACGGCCGCCGGCGCTGCTTCATTTGTGCTTGTGGTGTGGTCATGCGTTTTCTGATGGTTTGGTCATGCTTGCATCTCCAGTGGCGATCAACCGGAGGGTTGCAATTCGGATTGAACTATCCGGAATTTCCGGATAGTTGCCTCGTGGGGAAGCTCCGCCTGAAATGAGTCTTTATCCGCACGCGGAGTCTCACGCTGTCCAGTTCGTGGCGGGCTGCAGCGGGCGTTTTTCATTGGTGGCTCAAACGAATTGCGTGACACCTCGGGAAGGTGAGCGGCGCCGGGGTCGGCGTGCGATCTCTTGAGTGCTGCGGCACAGGATGAATCGCTCCAGCTCGTCAGACTCGACTCTCCAGGTTGCGCGTCCCGGCGTTGCGCCGATATTGATGCCGCGCAGGTGGCCTTCGTTCACAAGCGCCTTCACGGATTTCTCGTTTCGAAGCCCGAGCGCGGCTGCGACTTCACGGAGGGTCAGCATCCGGGGGTGTGTGGTCGTAATCATGGCGATGTCGCATCGCTTGCGAGCGGCAATGAGTTCGGCGTCAGTGGCCGCCGTGGCGGGCGAATGTGCCAGCGCGTGAACGACGCCTCGGAAGATGTAGTCCTTGGCCCGCCACGCCTCGGGCAAATCATCGAACGGCACCATGCAAGGGTGCTGCTTGAGGTCGATCTTCTTTTTGGGACCGTAGACCCACCCATCCGCAACCTTCTGCGCCACCAAGATTTCATAGATGGCCGAAGCGCTGGCGTTGGGGTTCTCGGTGTGCAGCTTCACGCCCCGCATGGCCGAATCACGCTGCCACTGCGGCGCGTCTTCCCATGTCTGCTGGCTTGCGTCGCCAAGCGCTTGGGAATAGGCCCTGTTCACTTCGTAGGCCACTCGGGCAATCTGTTCTTGGTTCAAGGTCGTTCCTTTTGTTGTGCCGGCGTCCCTTCGAGCTCAAACGTCCTAACTGGCTCAAGCAGGGTTGAGCATCTGCCGCACCACTTGCTTGTGCACATCTGCGCGCATCTGTCGCAACTCGACTTCCACGCAATCGGTGTGGCTGTAGCTCATCGCCTGGCCATGCGCCCACGTCAGCTCCAGCGCTATGCCGCCGCCCTCGGAGCTCATCTTCAGCACGCATCCGCCGGTCAGCCACTGCATCTCGTGCAACCACTCAGCAAAGGCTTTCATGTCCATGTTGTCCGTCCTTCCGTGTCATTTCTCAAACAGTTCATGCGCTTGGCACACACTCTGCATGCCCGGCCTCGATCTCCATGTGTACATGCGGCCGTCGTCCACCCCGCACTGGTAGTAGTACATTTGCCCGGGCAAGATGCTGCCCTTGTCCGCCTCGGCCGCGTCCAGCAGTAATTGGTGATCCGGCGTCAGGTCGTTCCGCCCCATGCCGGAATTGCATAGGTAGTCGTGAAACAACGCAGTCGCATCGCACTCGTAGTTCTTTCGCGCTGTACGCAACTCGGATGTCAGAATCGTCCTATCAGTCATGAATTGCACCGCATGGCTTCCGCGCGCCGCACGAGTGCCAGCTTCGTGCCGGCGTCGAAGATGAGCCCGATCACCATCGGCTCGGTCATCTTGAGGCCGCACTTGCGCTGCAACTGACCTTGCACATCGCAGACCTTCATGCCGTGCAGGCGGCCGCTCTGGTAGAGCGCGTGGATGAGGTCGACCGCCCGCTCGTGGGGCGTCCGATCAGTGGTGGACTGGGTGTCGAGTGTCATCGGCGGATGTCCTCTGGACGCGGCTGAGCGTCCCAGGTGAATGGCCGCGGCTCGCAGGCGAGCCCCGGAACAGCCCACCCACTCTGCCGCACGAACTCATCGATGGCGAGCTGAGCGTCCTCCTGGACGCGGAACACCGCCGCCGAGTCGCAGGCCACGACGCCGCTGGTGAGCCAGTGGCCATCCGGCGAGTAGTCCGTCTGCACCCATACCCCCCAGGTCTGTGCGCTCACAGCTCGTACCCGCCTTCCGGCTTCACGGGGCCACTGCGGGATTCATGCGGATCATCGAGCCCGCGGAACAGCGGCTCGCTGAAATGGGTCCACCCGGACGGCTGAGCGACCACGCCGTCGCGACGGCCCTCCTCAGCGATCAGCGCAGACACGGCGCCGATTGCCGCCAGGACCAGCGACACGACGCAGGCGCAGAGCCCGGCGACCGTGCCGGCGAGCCCCGAGATCTCGACGATCCCGAGGCCAAAGGGGATCGACACGAGGCTGATCACGATCAGTGCCGCGATGATCGCCGCGATGCACCGGTCAGTGAGTCGACGATCCATCATGGCGATGGGGCGCGGGAGCGACCGGAGTCGCGTCGGTGTGGAGTGGGTGTCCATCACGTGCCCTCCTGCGGAATCAGGGCGACTCCGGACGACTGAGGTTGAGTATGCCATGTGTTCCTTTTTGCGGGGAGGGGGGTCGAGGTCGTCGGCGCCCCCGCCGAAGCGCCGACGACATGAAACGCGGGGGCAGGACTCGCACCTGCGACCTCCGGCCTTGGAGGCCGGTGAGCTGCTGCTGCTCTACCCCGCATAGGGCGCCGCGTCCGTGTTCCACGGACGCGGCGTGAGAAGGGTCAGTCCGGGGGGAACTGATCTCCGATGAAAAAGGGCAGGATCCAAGCCAGAAACCGCATGAGTGGCCTCGCTTGCTGCGCGGGATGGAACCCCGCCGGCGCTGCGCGTTCGCCGGCGGTGGTGGAAGGAGACGGTGAGGGGGCGAGGCGTTGTGACGCCGCCGCCCCCTGCGGGAGGAGGGGTCGTCGGGGTGCCAGCATGCTCCGCCGGCTCCGGTGGAGGCTGATCGCTGATCATGGATGCGGCTGATCGAGCCTCGGCCGCGGCGTCGGGTGAACGCCCGAAAGCACTACGCACAGCACCATTCATGCTCGCTTCCGTGCTGTGTTCGGCGTATGGTCGCATCGCGGGCCTCTGATACAGGTCTGTATCTGCCCCCTCGTCGTTTGCGCGGCGTGGGGGCGTTGTTCTTTTTGTGCGTGCGGTGAGCCACGCCGTGGTCTGGAAGAGGCCACGCTCACGCGGCCACGAGATCTCAGTGCTTGGTCAGCCCGTGTGGGTGCGAGGAAGGGGCGGGGCTTGGGGCAGCCGCCGCCCCGTTCTGGGGGTCTTGGCTGGGCGCGCCGTCGCTGGATGGCGCTTCTGCTGGGGTGTCACGGATCAACGACGCTGGCACTGGCCGACGCGGGTCGAGGATCGGAGATCCCGCCGCGTCGTAGACGCAAATCGCGTCGTCAATCACCCGGTTCATGGGCCGCTGCTGCTGATTCGAGAGCCTTTTGATCGCTCGCTGAGCTGCGGGGGTGATTCGGATAAACGCGGTTCCCATCGCCATGGCAGGGAATGTACCTCATGTGCACGTCACGTCAACAAGCATGTGCGCTTTTTGTCTCGTCACCAACAAGAGTGATTCGTTTACGCTCCGCGCACGTGAAGAAGCCTGACACCAGCCAGGTCGTCCGGGTGTCGCAAGACACGCATGAAGCGCTTGCGGCCCTCCTTGTTCCGGCGACCGACAGCCTGGGAAAGGTCGTCGCGGCGTTGGTTTGGCACGCGGGCCGCATTGATCGCGATGAGTGGAAGCAGATCGCCACCGCCTGGGTGGCGGAGCAGACCCGATCCCACGACGGCGACCGCGCGCCCGTGACGGCGACCCGCTACCGCGTCGGCAAGGACAAGTCGGTCAGCTCTGAGCCGCTGAAGGGCAGCCCGAAGCTGAAGGTCTGGGAGCCGGAACCGAAGGGCAAGGGGAAGATGGCGTAGATCGCGGCGTGCGTGGGCTGAGTTGTTCACTGACGACTGCTTGTCACTGGAGGCGTGATGCGAATCGGACTGCTGCTGCTGGCCGCGATGAGTGCGTGCGTCACCCTGATCTGTGGCTACGTGCTCTGGCGGGTATACGACGCGGCTGTCACCACCGGCGATGAGCTCGGTAGCCCTGGGGCCGTCCTGTTTGTGGCGGCGATCGGCCTACTGGCACTGGCCGTCACGTCGGTGCTGCACGGGTTGTCGCGGGCCATCGCGGCCAAGGAACGGTCCGCGCGGGCCGCGACAGCCACGGTGTCGACGGCACCCCGCCAGCCACCGATAGACGACCTCGCATCTGAGCCGGTGGCGGTGTGGAAGCTCACGCTCGAGCGCGGGGGCGAGCGCGTCACCAGGCGAGTGGTCGCGCCCACCGAGCAGGACGCACGGGCGAGGGCGACGGAGCGTGGATATCGCGTCCTGGCGGTCTCGCGAGGGTGATGCGTCCCTGAGTTATCCACCGGTGCCGAGCCGATTCCGGGCGGGTCGTGACGATTTCTCGGAAATATTGACCGTCGCCCTTGTGGTGTAGCGGATTCACGCTACAGTATGTCCATCGGTGAGCAGCCGATCTGAGCCCGCCAGACGCGGGAGCACGAGCCCGGCGACGCCGGGAGGACAGGACCCCAGCCATGAACTACGCAGTGACCATCTACGTCGACGCCACTGGCAACCAGGTTCCCGCCTCGAAGACCGACCAGGCTGGGCGCCGCGGCGCCAAGGGGCTCGCTCGCCGCACGCATCGCGGCAGCCTCGTCGTGTCTGCTGGCACGTGGTATCCGAGTCAGATGGCCTACCGGCCGTTCCGGCATGCGGTCCAGGTGGCCGCCAAGGCCGCCGCCCGCGCCGACATGGCCGCCCGCGCCTGACCCCCCCGCCGCGCTCCCCTGCCGGGGCGAGCGGCGTTTGCTGGGCGGCACACTGCCGCGACCGACCACGCCCCGCACGGGGCAGAAATGGACAGACATGCACAACCAGACCATGCACCACTGGGTACACACCGCCGACGCCAAGCGGGTACACGGCGAGGGGAACGGCCGGGAACGTGGGGACGGTGTAGATTTCACCGTGTATTTCAGCGCGGCGACGCGCCGATACATCGTCTCTGTGTACTGGATCTCGAAGGGACGGACGGATTGGTACTCAGCGAGCACGCGGGCTGGCGCAATGAGCGTCGGCGCGCACGGCTGGACCCCGGGTTATGGCCCTGGGAGCTATACGAGACTCAAGCGCCCAGCCGCGTCGCGCGAGGCGCGGCAAACGTCCGCCCGCGCCGCCGCGCGGGCCGCGCAGGCGGAGCAGGCCCGATGAGCCAAACCATGGACGGCACACTGCTGCGACAGCTCGATGGGACGTGGGCATGGTCTGACGGCACGCCGGAGCCGCGCGTGCGCGACATGCACGGGGGGGGCGTTTACAACTATCGCTGCCGGACCTACGGCAGCGGGGGCACATACGTTGAGGTCCCGCTCGCCGCCGCGGCGCGCGAACCTGACCTCGCGTGGGTGTGGGCAGGAGTCACGGCTGGACTGTACACGCAGTCTGGTTCGGGTGATCACACCGGCCCGCCCCAGATCACGGAGGAGTCCGTGCGGCGAATGCGGATCGAGCCGGGCGAGGACCCGCTCCTCGGCCATGAGCCGATCAAGCACAAGCGGGCGATCCCAGGCGTCGCGCTCGTGCCGGGCGCAGAGTGGGATGCGTGGTCCCGTCAGACGATCGTGGGTGTGTGGTGGGATCGAGAGCACGAATCGGACATCCTGGCCATCGCGGGGCGGCTCGGATGGAGCCGACCCGGGTAATCTCCCCGCGCCTGACCCACCCCGCCGCGCTCCCCTGCTGGGTCGCGCGGCGCTTGACAGGACCGGACTGCGCTCAACGCTCCCGCACGGAGCAGAAATGGCCAGACCATGCAATTACAGCAAAATGACCGTGAGCGCATTTTCGATCAAGTGCGGATGGGGAAGATGACCGTAACCCAGTCGCACGTCGAAAAAGTGCGATGTCAACGCGTGCTCCTCGTGACCTCCCGGGTACCGGCGCAGGTCCGCAAGGCCCTGAATGCGGCGGTTCTGAAGGGGGACCTCGGGCACCTGGCAAAGAGTGGGCGCAAGCCCGAAGCGTACTTCTGGAAGACTTTCGAGTGCCTCGCGCATCAGGAGCGAGGAGAGGAGGAGAAGAGGCAAGCGCGGGCGATTGTTGCCGCGCACGCTGCGATCCTGGTACGCCCGTTCGAGGACCTTGACCCGACGCGGGAGTCTGAAGCAGACTGACCCTCCCCGCCGCGATCCCCTGCCGGGGCGAGCGGCGTTTGCTGGGCGGCACTCAGCCGCGACCGACCCGGCGGAACCGGGAGCACTCAGAAGGGACCACCATGAACAACCGCGGTGCCGTTATCGTCGACTACACCAAGGCCGGGCTCGCCGCTGAAGCCGCCGAAGCCGGCCGCGCCAAGGCCGCCGAACGCGCCAAGACCGCCCGCACCGATTCTCTTGCCGCTGATGCCGACTACGAGAAAACCGAAGACGTCGCCGGCCGCGCCAAGGCCGCCGAACGCGCCAAGACCGCCAAGGCCGAAGTCCGCGCCGCTGAAGCCGACCATGAGAAGGCCGAAGACGTCGCCGACCGCCGCAAGGCCGCCTACGCCATCGCCGAGGCCGCCTTCGAGGCACTCGACGATAAAGCCGCCTGACCCTCCCGCCACGCGCTCCGGCAGGATCGCGTGGCGATTGACCGAACCTTACTGCCCCGCATGGGCAGAATTGGACCACCACATGAGCGATCGGCTCTCCAATGACCTGCCCCTCGTTGTCGGCTCGCTGACCTTCCGGTCGGGAGTTCGACGCATCCTCTGGTTCGGCGATTCCAGATCCACACCGAGCACGTTGCCATCTCCATCGCCGAAGCTCGCACTGCGCCTCGGGATCGCCACGGCGGAAGATGCTCGCGTCCTCCTCTCCATCGCCGAAGCCCGCACCGCGCTCGGGATCGCCACGGCCGATGATGCTCGCGTCCTCTCCCTTGCCGGAAAGATGGACACCGACCCCGACACCGACATCAACGCCGACTTCCGCGGTCTCCTCGACGACATCGTCGCGTTCGACGCCACCGTCACGCGCATCACCGCTGGACTCGGAAGCGACGGGAACGACCGATGAGTCACTCCCTTTACCTCACGTGTCGATCTTCCGCAGACGGGCACGTCGACATCGTCGCACGCGTCGTGCCTGACGCAGAGCCATGGGTCGGGCCATACATCATCGACCTGCCGAGCGGCCCTCCGCCCGACGGCCAGGCGATCACCAGCCGGCCTCTTTCTGGAGTCCCCGCGTCGTTCGCTGATGCCATCGGCCGCGGCTACGTCGCGGTGATGCGCTGTGTGGCGAGCGGTGATGAGCCACCACAGGTGCGACCACAGGACGCCCGGAGCATGCTGGCCGTGATCGAGTCAGGCTCGCGCCGGGACGCTCGCGCCTTCGCTCGCGCCAAGGGCTATGGCGGTGGCTCTGCAGACCTCGACCTCGCCATCGGCGCGGCGGTCAGGGCGGTGGGATTCGTCGCAGTCACTCGAGGAGCTGGTGGAGGGTCGGCACATGGCCACTGATCACACTCACATCTGCACCAGCATCGACCGTGGCGCAATCCGCGAGGCAATGCAGGAGGCTGGGCTCGGCATCCGCGCGGCAGCGCGCGAGCTCGGCGTCTCGACGAACACCATCCAACGCCTGCTCGATGGCGACCCGCGCCGCGTGGAAGTGGTGGCGGAGCAGATCGTTGCGTTGTGCCAACGTCGGCTCCGCGCATGAACCACCCCGGCGTCACGCAGCCGGGGTGTGTGTGGCGAACCAGGAGGGTCAGAGCGGCAGAATCGACTTGGGAGCGGAGCGACGCCCAGCCGTGAAGCCGCGGCACTCCTGCAGAAACTCGACGAACATATCCGCGCACATCAGCATCGCACGCGGTCTTGGGTGCGACGGGTCTGCCGGTGCCCAGTGGCCGATCCATAGCCATTTCTCGTGACTGCCCGGCTCTTCGCCCGCGATCGTTGTCACCGTCGGTCGCCAGTAGGTGCCCCCGTGCAGCGCGTACTGCGACGTCGTGTAGGTGCTGGCGGATGCCCACACCCCACCATCACTCAGGCCGGTGAAGTAGGAATCGGTCGGATTGAATCCAGTTGCCTCCAGGAATGGAAGCGAGTTGCACATCCCGAAATTGGGGTCCTCCTGCGACAGCTCCTCGCCGACTCCTCCATACGACTGCCAGAGGGCGGTCCGATCTGCGGTGGCTGCTGAGTCAAAGTTGGTGCCGTGCGGCGTGTACCGCAGATAGATGACAGGGATGGTTGGGTCGTTGACCCATGCCCGGGCCAGCGCTGTGAGTGCACGGAGATTGGTCTTGAAAGTCGCCGCGGGGAGCAGCGCCCCGAAACAATCGTTCAGCTCCGTGGAGATGACAATGGCCGCGTATGGACCCATCGTGCGCAGGATCGGAAAGCATTCCGAATGCGACGTGCCGAAACTCGTGCAGGCATACCCGCCCGCGCCCATCGGCACCGAGCACAGCCCATACTGCTTCGTGGGCTGGGTGGCGCGAAACCCGATCATCTCGATTGCATTTGAGCCGGTGGTGTTGAACATCCCCAGGCCCATCTCCCCCAGCGGGGGCACAGTCAGCCCGGTGAACGACAACTTCTCGCAGTCGAACACCGCGTTTGCCAGGTCGGTTCCGGTTGCGGTGAGGGTCTGGAGCAGGGTTGCCGACGAGGTGGTGACGGCGCCGACTGTCTTTCGGTACCACCGCAATTGCAGCGTGGGATCATTGAGAGGGTTCCTGATGCAGAACGCGTCCAGGCCCATGGTTGCCGACATATCCCAGAGCGTACGGCTGCCGCGATCGGCGATGTGGCCAGCTCCCGAGGCTCGCGTCATCCGCGGATCAAAGGAACAGTACATGCCATTTGTGCCACTGACGGGGGGCGTCCGTCTCACCAGTGCATAGGAGACGTGCTGGGGAAGCGTCTTTTGACCAGTGCACACCAATGAGGTGCTCAACCCACCAATGATGTTTGCGCCCCAGTACCCGGAGATGAACGGGGGGGATGAAGGTGTGTTGGTGCCGGACACGATCGTTGATTCCGGCAGGTTGCGGTTCACTCCGCCAAGAGCCAGTTGGATCGTGGTCACGCCCCCAGAAGAGAACGTGTTCTGTGTGGATCGAGAATCGCCCAACCAGAGGATGCGTCGAACGCCCGACGCGCTTTCACGCACCATGTCGCCGACCTTGCGCCGGAAGGTCGCCGAGCCGACAACAAGGGGCAGGTCATTGGAGTCAGTCATCACGCCACCCCCTGAATCATGACCACTGCCTTGAGCGCAGCAGGGGCGCCGGTGAACGCCGCGGCGGTGCGAATAGAAACCAGAATGTGAGTGATGCCACGCACAGGGATCAGGACCGCCGCGCCCTGCCTGAGCTTCTTCGCGGTCGTCTGGTCGCCTCCAGCGTTCACTGAAGGCAGTGTGATGTCGGTCTCGCCATCAACCGACACAAGCGGACGCCACCAGTTGCCCTGCTGGATCGTCGGGAACGCCGACTGAAGATCCGCCGGCAACAGGTTCGCCGCCATCGGGTCCTTGGCGGCGCAGCGCCCCAGCACTGCGACGACCGGCGGCGTCGTCGCGTCGACCTCTGACGTGTGCGCCCAGGCCAGCCAGAGTGCGATCTGGTTCAGCGCCATGTTCCCCTGCGCGTCCCGCAGATCCAGCAGGCGGACGTTCCCGAAGCCGCCGCTCGTGCTGGCAAGGATCGCGGCAGCGTCGATCTGGATACTCGCGGTCGCGCTGGTCTGCGTGATCGCGTCCGTGTTGGCCACGTCGGGCGCGGTCGACAGTGAGGTGACGATGATGGGTTGGGCCGCCGACATGGGGCGACCCAGAATGACTGGTGTAGTGGCGGTGGTGAGGTAGGCCATGAGGGGAGAGTCCTTTCGGGGGGCGTGGGCGTCATGCCCAGTGGGTGTGTGGTCAGGCCTGCGAGCCGATGATCGCGTACTTGGGGGTGCCCGACGCCGATCTGACGAAGAGCTGCGCCGCGGTGCATGACAATCCCTCGATCATCCGATCCTGTCCAGCGGGCACAGTGATGACTTTTCGGAACACCGCGTTTTCCTGGACGCCAAACTCGATGGCGATGGCCGCATCCAGGTTGATAATGATGAGAGTGTCGAGCGATGTGACGGCCGCGGGGAACGGGACCGCGGCAGCCGTCGTGCTGCACTGTCCCTGCGTGTTTGCAGGCAGCTTTTCAGTGAGGGTGCGGGTGGCCCGGTTCGGCCGATAGTCGATGATCGTGATGCCGTCAGATGTCAGCTTCACGCTGCGTCCGATGTCGAGAGTGGTGGGCATGTGTGTCCTCGCTCAGGTGGTCGGTCTGGTTTGAAGTTGTGTCGGCCGACTTTCCGCATTCGGGCTCGCGTACTTGCGAGGCAGCGGACGCCCCGCTCGGATGATCGGATGATCGGCAGGCGGTGTCGCGGAGGGAGCCGCTCTGGTCTGTGATCCGATCCGCTTGGGCAGCGGCGTGAACCGCGAGGCGCCGCGGAGCACGACGAGTCCGACCTCGCGGATGACGGCGCCGATGATCGTGGCCAAAGCCTTGGCCGCGAGCCCGACCCGTGGACCGGTGCCACGCGAGACGACCCACGTCAGCCGGTTCCGGGGGCACGTGGCGCCGGGCACCGCGGCCTTGACCTCCAGCCTCGCCGCCTCATGTGTGCCGCAGTTGCACGCGGCGCAGAACCCGAACGAGCCGTCCCGGCCAACGCGTCGAAACGGGCACACGTCGCAGCCGTTGAGCCTCGTGTTGTAGGCTGCCTCGGTCGCCTGCCCGAGCAGCACGAGCGACAGTTGCGCACGGACGAATGACTTGCCGCGAGTGTCGGTCATGGTGTGCAGATCTCCCCTGTTGACGACGCGATCACGTCGTCAGGATTCGAGCCGAACAGCGTCTGACATGAGGGGGGACTGTCGGTGTGGACGAAGCACGCATGGTGCGGGCAGAGATCGTCCGGCGTGATCGTTGGGAACTCGATCTGCATGAACACACACATGACGCATGGGTACTGCGAGGACAGGCCGATGTCGAGCGTCCGCGGCATCCACGCCTGATCAACTGGATCAGCACGAATCACGTTCTTCCACGGCACGCTCGCCGTCGACCAGTCGCAGTTGATGCGCACTCGCTGCGCCGTGCTCGTGGTGAACCCTTGGCAGTGACACGGAACGCTCGCGGTGAAGTCGGTGTTGTACTTCCCCCACGCCGACGCAAACACGTACTGGTCGCCAAAGTAGGACACATACCCACGCTGCAGATCGCACAACGGGAGCGCGCTGATGGCGCACTCTCCGTCACAGAAGTTCGTCAGAATCCAGTCGTATTCATCGTTTGGCGGATCACACACGCGCTCCACGCACTCGGAGGTTCGCGGGCTTCCGTTCGTCACCCACGAGAAATCCGTCGATGGCTCAACTCCGCTCTGCGTCCATGGCTCAATGTTTGTGCCGATGCGTCGCCCGCCCTCCCAGTTGTTTTCTGGCCGGAGCGGCTCAACCCACGTCCACGCTGCAAAGTCCCATGAGCCCGGCCAGCAGCGGAAGAACACCGAGCGCAGCGCTGTCCAGAGCGCGTGCTCCGCAGCCTCCGTCACCTCGTTCGGCTCCGCGACGCCGAGCACGTAGGCCGGCAGCTGGAAGGCATCGGCGCCTGCCGTGGTGTACACGTCGTCGGGATCGACATATGGCCATGATGGGATGAGCCGGTATGGGCCGAGGATTGCGAGATCGCCGGGCAGGACATCGACGCCACCAGGACGAGCAGACGCCATCGGCGCGTAGATCGCCGCGAGGGCGTTGATCTCCGCTGCGATGTCGCCTCGGTGGTCCTTCGTTGCAAGCCACCCGGCCTCCCGCAGTGCGTCCATGACCGCACGGGTGGCGTCGAGCGTGCCTTGGTTGATCGTGCCGCACTCGCCCTGCAATCGGAGAGCCGCGATGGCATCGTCAGCCTCAGTCTCGGTAATGATCGCTCGCGCCGCTGCCTCGCGCAATTGGAACTCGAAGATGGGCACGCCTGAGCGGATCGCGATGAACCGCTCAGGCACGATCTCGGAAAGATTGGTCTCGGGATCAAGGTCGCTCGGCAGATCGACGCAGAGCGGGCTGAATTGGTAGTGCGCCTCGCGGTGGACGATGCCAAGGAACTGCCGCGCAAGCGAGGTCGGGCCGGCGTAGAGCACTGCGCCGCTCGAATCCGTGGCGTCCGCGTCGATGATCTGAGCGGCATCGCCGAAGAGGAACACGTCCGCGGCCCACTTGTAGTCAGCCGTGGCCACCCGCTGCTGATAGAGCGTGAGACCGCCCTTGAAACAATCGGGAGGCACGGCGCCGTCGACACAACACGCATTTTCTCCTGCTGTCGCACACGGATACCCGGGGTTCCAGTAGCCCGCGCGGTACGCGGTCGGCTGCCCGACCGTACAGCCGCCTGCGCACTCGGGCTCGTCGTAGATGTTCGGACCGCATCCTGATGTCGTGCCGCTCCAGAATCCGCACTCCGCGTCGTTGCACGCGGGGAATGTGGCATCGCCATTCAACGCCCGCTGCGGAGTGATCCACGTCTCGAAGTTGGCGAGGAAGTCGTACTCGACACGGAGGGGATCACCGCCGGTGAACTGGTTGCTGCCGCACGCGTAGTAGGCGTCACTGAGAACGAAGCAGGACAGATACTGCGTCTCGCCGCCGGGGGAGAACGTCGGCCGGTTGTTGATGACCGTGATCGTGTCGCCTGACATGTGCGACCATCCGCTCGTCGACGTGATCTCGGACGTGTGGATCCCATCGTCGCACACGACATCACCACAGCAGCACGGAGCGCCGGCGCGTGCGTTGACGACCAGCTCGGCACGGCCGACGAGGACCTCCTTACGTTCGCGGATCACCTCGACATTCATGCGGGCTCGCAGTCGTACTTGACTGGCCACTCGACCAGTTCAAGGGTGATGACGACAGCACCCGCGACGTACTTGCGGCGCAGCGTGCAGTCGGTGTCAACAGTGCGGGCCTGAAAATCCTTGTCCGGGTCGCGGTCCACTGGCGTGGCACCAGTGATGTTGATCTCAGGAATGCCGTAGGCCTCGGCGTCGTAGGTCGCGTTTGTCGTGCCGGTGACGAGCGTGATCTTGGCCAGGTAGATGCCGTTGATTCCGGACCCCACGTCAACGGAACGTGGGGCGGTTCGCAGGTCGTCGCGCCATCGCTGGCCCGTGTTCTTGTCGCGGCCGATTGTGATCATGGCAGCACCAGATTGATGCCGGAGAAGTCGGCGGCGGCGTACCGCCGGAAGTAGTTCCAATATGGCACCGTTGTGATCGCTCCCGCGGCGTCCAGAAGCACCGGGCGATTCAGCGGCATTCCGTTCTCGTCGAGCGCCAACTTCAGTTCGCCGTCGTCGAGGTGCCTGAACCCCTGGTTGAGGCGACGCTCGAACCACGCGCTGGCTGCGGGCGCACCGGGGTCGGTGAACGCCGCACGGACTCCGAGCCGAAACTGCACCTGCCAGTAGGCGGGCGTGTCGTCGGTGGCGTAGACGTAGGGCACACGAGGCGCGCCGAGCACGAGCACCCGCCCAGCGGCGAGTCCGTTCCAGGTGGCGGCGTTCACCTTGTTTGCCAGGGCGACGAAATACCCCGGGTTGATTGTGCCTTCCGGGGCGTTGAATCCGTAGCTGATGACCACGTCGGAGATGGGCACCGCAAGCTTCTGTTCGTACGGCTCGCCGGCGGTGGTTGCAACCGGCGCGTTGTCGAGATCGGTGTCGAACTCCTCGATTGAATCCTCGACGGTGTACTCGATAGATGGCGGCGCCAGTGTCGGGTCCGCAATGTTCTCCAGCGAGAAGCTGTTGGAGAACAGGGCGTCAAGCTCCCATGTGGTCGGCCCGGCTCCTGGACGCGCTGACCCGCCCGAGCATCGGAAGCCAGACATCAGCGGGTGACCGCTACCGCGGCGAGGGAGTGTGCCCACGTTCTGCGCGTCCCGGATCATCTGCCTGGGATCAACACCGGCTTCATGCTGGATGAGGACCTCGTAGACATCCCGCAACGTGAAACCGCTGACGCCGAACTCCATCGGGCGTGACGACCATTTGAGGCTGACGCTGATGACGGCCATTAGCTTGCTGCCTCCTGGAGAATCTGACGCTGCTGCCGCGCCTCCTCCAACACCCGCTCCAGCAGATCGATCTGACGTCGAGCCAGACGGTGGGCCTCTGACTGGCTGCCGTTGCGAGCGAGGAACGCTTCATTCCGACCGGTCGAGAATCGCGAGGATTGTCCTGTCGCCAGGCTGTCGCTTGCGGCTGCGATCGCACGAGAGCGATCGCTGGCCGCTCTTGCCGCGTCCATGCGCTCTCGCTCCATCTCACGCTCACGCCGCTCCGATGCACGCCGATCGTCGGCCTCGCGACGCTGCTGCTCTCGCTGCTGTGCCTGCTGCTGTTCCTCCGCCATCTTCCTTCGCTGCTCGTCGGCGAGCCTCATGGCGTCGCGCGCCTGCCGGTCCTCGAACTCCTTGCGCAGCTCCTCGGCGACTCGCTTCTGGTCGCTGGGGCGCGCGCCTCGCAGCGCTGGCCCCAGCTGCTGATCGAACTCCTTGCGCTTGCGCTCCTCGTCGGTGATCGTGTCGTCACGCAGGCGATCGCGAATCCGCTGCTGGTTGTCGTCCGCCTGATCCTGACCTGCCTGTCGCCTCTCCCCATCCTGCTGCTGCTTGTCGCGACGGCCCTGGAATCCGATCAGCCAGGCGCTGGGGCTCATGCTGGTCATCGCTTGCCCGATCGCTCCGGCGACCGGCACGGAGCGCAACGCGTCGACGATCGACTGCCCGATGGTCAACCCGATCTGGGTGCCGGTCTGCCCGACATTCACGCCCTCGATGATCTGCTCGAGCGCACGGTCGATGCCAGAGGCGGCCAAGCCTGAGATCATCGCGCCAGCCAGTCCGTTGGACCATTGTTTGCCGGCCCGGGCGAGGCTGTCCTCCGTGTCCTTCCCCATGCTCGCCATCGACCGCTTGACCGACGCGGCACCGGCGGCGGTCTGGTCGACCACCCTCGTTACGACGTCGACTCCCTGCACCGTGGTCGCCACCGATCACTCCTCGAGGCTGAGCGGCGACTGGAAGGCCGCCCTCGCCGTGTTTGCCGCTTGAATGTGGGTCACCGTGAACAACGTCTCGTCCTTCATCCCGCCACCGATTGGCCACTTTCCTCGCCTCGCCCAGTCGGCCATCTCGAGCACCTCGAACGCTTCACCCGCGATCCGTTTGGGGCACTCGCTGATGACCATCCGCCCGTCCTTGCACCCGTCACACCCATCTCCGCCGCAGAGCGGGCACTCGATCTCGAGCGGCGACTCCGGCGTCGGCGCGTCTACGCACCGACGGGCGCGACACTTTCCGCAGACGGCGCCGCAGCGCCAAGCCGCGCCGATTCTGATTTTCCCAGCATGGATTCCGACACCCCCTGGGCAGTGACGATGCCGCCGATCCATGCCGTGACCTGATGGGCGGTCAGCAGGTCGACGAGTGCCTCTGGTCCACAGGAGCCTTCGTGCCCCGGCACGTTCTCGGCCGTGGTGATGACGAACCTGAGAGCATCACCCAGTGCCCTGCGGAGATCCGGCTCCGTCTGAGCCAAAATGAAGGCGTCGACTCGCTCACCGAGCTCCCACCGCTCCATGGCGCGAATGAACCTGCAGTGCAGCACGATGCCCCCACCATCAGGGGGGCGGAACTCGAACGTCTGACTTGGGTCACAACCTCGCAGCATCGGATCCTTTCTGGTCTGGTGTGGTGTGGTGTGGTGTGGTGTGGTCTGGTGTGGTGTGGGTCAGGAAAGGGCGATGGTGATCTCGTCGTCGCCGTCGCCGGAGAGGTCGTCGCGGAGAGCGACCCAGGAGAGAATGTCGTGCAGCTTGCCGTTTCGGTCTGCGCTCTGGACGTCGGTGAGCTGCATGTCGGGCACGCTGATGGCCACTTGATTTCCAGAGGCCCCGAGCGTCAGTGACAGTGCCCGCACGGTCGCCGTGAGGTAGTCGGCCATCGGGGCGTACGTGGCGACCAGTTCCGCCTCCTGGTTGAGCGTGCCCGCGATTGCACGGTTGGCGACGTAGGCGTGGAGGATGCCTGCGGCTGAGCTGATGTCCTCGCGGAGCTGCACGTCGTTGCCGAGCGTGAGCGAGAAGTCGGCGACCTTGGGCGCGAAACTGGCAATGGTGAGCGCTGCCGCGGCCACTCGGATCGGCAGGGCCGTGGGCTGGCTGTACGTGGGCAGAGCCACGTCGGTCGGCGTGTCGAGCCGCCCGGTGAAGCTCCACTCTGCGACAGCTCTCTGGCCCGCGGAGCCGCGGATGGTGAGATTGCCCATCGCGCCGCGAATCACGTGACGCCTGCCGTCCTCGGAGTAGTACATGGACAGCGTCTTCGATGTTGCGCCCACCGCGCCGGGCGGCAGTGAGGTGGGCCTGTACCCTCCGGTCAGGAGTGAGAGACCGCACGCAGGGAGCAGCACACTGGCCCACGTGGTTGACGCCGTGCCGAACAGCGGCGTCGTGAATGAGATGGTCCCTGCCTGCTGGCCAGGTGTGCCGCGAATGGAGCCGAAACCCCCGAGCCCCTCTCGAGCCTCGAAGGGAACGGAGCGCGTGAACGAGGGATTCTCGATTGCGAGCGTGGTGTATGGGGCCGCGCCGATACTCTCGGCCGTTCCTGCGGTCGCCTCCTGGATGACGTGGAGGACTCTCCGGCGGGTGATCATTGGATTAGCCATCAGTGCGGCCCTTTGTGAGGTCGTATTCGTTCATCATGAAGTTGGCGCTGTACGTGAGCGACATGCCTGCGACTTCACCGGGCACCCCCTCATAGCGGTTGATCGCGTCGAGGGTGAGGAGATCACAGAGGCCGAGCCGATCCTCGACTCCGATGGCCGCGTGCACGTCGCGCTCGGCGACTGCGCAGGTGGACTCGACCGGGTCTCCGGTTGCGCTTGCAGGCACGCTGATCGACACCTTGATCTCGGCCTGACATTCGACCCACGGGGACAGCCCTGCGTCGATGCCGGTGATGCGGGTGATGGTGTCGAGAGTGAGTTCGACGGTCCCGGGCAGGTAGGCCGGGGTGTCGCCGATCTTGCGCCGGAGGACCGCCGTGACCTCGAACTCGTAGCCGTTGGCCGGTGTGCAGCGTGCCACTCGTTCGGCCATCAGGGCCATGATCCGCTCATAGACGGGGAGCGTCATGCGACCCCCAGGAGGAGCCCGCCGGCGTCCTGTTCGATGATGGCGATGATGCGTCGCTCGGTGGCGAGACCGCCCGCGCGAAGCGGGAGTGACAGTGTGTCGCGGGTGGTGTCCAGCTCGGTGGCGCTGATGCCGCCGTATGTGTCGTCGGTGGTCGAGGTCTGTGAGTTGCGCACCCATACGGTCAGTTGTGCGGTGAGCAGCAGGCCGTTTTCCTGCATCGCCACCGGCTCGCCGCGGTTGACGACGGCGACGATGTCGCGGTCCGCCATGCCCGGACGCCGGAACGTCACGGCCTCCCCGAAGTGGTAGAGGTAAGTGGTGTTGTGGGCGGTCAACGAGAATGACATGCGGCCTCCCTCTCAGCGAGCAAGAAGGCGGCCATCCGCAGATCCGCTTCGGTGTCAACGTCGAAGCCCTCCGTCGAATCGATTTCAAAGAGCAGTGGAGTCGTTCCGTGGAAGTAACAGTTCTGCGCCATCGCCATTCTGGTCTGGATGAAGATCGCGCCGTCCTGAAACTGGATGGGTTCGAGCTCGCCCGCAAGCTGGTGCCGTGGGCTGCGTGGATCGTGATTGAGGGGCCGGCCGCGGAACCATGCGTGTCGCTGCACCGGGCCCACCGAGACCAGGGAGTCTGCGTCGGTCTCGTCACTCTCGAAGACCTCGACGGCCCGGGCGTAGGTGGATGGCAGGACCAGTGGGTTTGTCGGGTGGGCCCAGCACACCGTCTCAGACAGACTGACGTCGGAGAGACGATCCATCATGTCGCCGATCATCTCGTTCGCCGAGCACCGGGTTTCGTCGCAGTGGTAGTCGTCGCGCTTGATCGCGATCGCACCGTGCCGCTCAGCCTCGGCCAGGATCTCGTCCCCGTCTGATCCGACGTAGACCTCCCTGAACGCCTCTGAATCAAGGAGACGCTCCACGGCCCAGCCCACCAGCGTCGTGCCCGCAAACGTCCGCAGTGCCTTCCTTGGCACCCTGCTGCTTCCTGCGCGCGCGACGACGACGGCGATTGCGCTCATGTCGCCACCTCCTCCGACAGAGGTGACCGATGCACGGTCACGCCGGCGGCGCCGCACAGAGTCAAGGCACTGTCCCATGACCTTCGCTCACGGACCCATCGCTGCTCGTTGAACCGCTTGTGGGCCCGGCCGGCGAAGTCGGCGGAGCCGATCATGTCGACACCAAAGACTGCGATCGTGGTCGCGCCGAGGTGCACGGCGAGGACCAGGGCCGCAGGGGCGGACCACTGATCCCAGCCGCTATGGGGAGCGCTGACCGAGTCGCGGAGCTGCTCCCATGTGATCCAGTCCCGATGTGCGTGCACCGCCGGATAGCTCTCCTTGATGCGGTGCATCGATGGGGACATGGTCGAGACGTGCGGACGTCCGACGACTGGATCATCGGCGTCGAGTGAGTGCCGCAGGATGGTCTGGTCGTCGCCGATACTCCACCAGTCGCAGGCGTGCCGACATGCCGCGCCGTTGACCCCGATGACGAGATCACCGCGCCGCGCGTCATCGAACGCGCAGAGCGAAGGACCGCAGCTCAGGAGGGAGACCAGCATGCAAGCGGACCGAGGTGCGTGTCCGCGCCTCGGTCCGTGGAGGAGAGTGAATCAGGGAAGGTTGATCTTGACCAGGCAGGTCGTCGCCGAGGTGGTCGTCAATTCAACGCACCGCCCAGCGCGAACGTTGCCGGTCGCGGTGTGCTCGATCTGGTTGCTGGCGTCGTCCCAGTACACCAGCTGGCCGACGGCAAAGTCGGTGCTGGCGCCAGTCGCCTTCGGCAATTCAAACACGCCCTCGATGAGGAGGACGCCAGTAGCGGAGGCGGCGTAGGTGTCCAGCCAGACACCAAGGAAGCCCGTGGCTCCAGTGGCGAGGGCAAAGACGTCCCCGCCGGTGGCTCCGCCGGTGGGGACAACGCGATTGATGCGCTGGCCCTCGTGTCGGTAATCGTTCATCTGCAAATCCTTTCGTTTGTAGTCGGTGAATCAGTGTTGGGCGGCGCGCCTCGCGGCGCCCACCCACGCATCTGCTGTGGTGCTTAGGCGCCGGAAGAACGGACCATGCCGCGGTGATCGATGGCCTTGGCGGCGACGTGGTGTCGCGCCTTGATCTTGATCGTGTCGGTGTCGAAGTCCTCTTCCTGTTCGACGACCAGCCCCTCTTCGCCTTCGAGGAACGACAGCTCCACGGTGTCGATGTCGTCGAAGGACGCGAACCCGTAGTAGACGGTCGCACTCGTCGCATCCAGACGAGCGCTCGACACGACCTCAAGGCCCTTGAATGGGTTCGTGGTCGCGTTGTTCTTGCCGGGGTCGACGTCACTGGCGACGAGCTGCCGAAGCGCGGTCTCCAGTGCCGCAGGACAGACGATGACTGCGAGATCGAGATCCAGTGGATTGGACGAATCGCCGCCCAGTGGAGTCTGCTTCCGCAGTGCCGCACGCATGGCGCCCAGAGCGGTGACGCTCGGGACGCCGGTGGTGAGGTTGGAGTGTCCCGTCGCGAACAGGTTCACCGCGTCCGACATCGCGGCGTTAGCCGTCAGGATGGCGTAGGCGGACGTCTCCTCGATCCGGACACCAGCGCGACCCAGCGCCGTCGGAATGCGGTCGAACGCACCGAGGTCGTCATTGATCATCATTTCACGGGTGAACGACAACCCCTTCCCGAACTTCACAAGGCGGTAGGTCTCCTGTGATTCGCTCATGGTGCCGTACTTGTATTCCTCCCCCGGCTCCATGCTTTCAAGGGTCGGGGCCTCACCGAGCTGCATGCGACTGATCGCTTTGAAATCTGGAGCCGTGGCGCGACGGGCCCACCGATCCCAGGTCCGCGGAGCGGTCACGTAGGCCGCGCGAATCGACTTGCCCATTGCATCACTGAGAATGAACGGGAAGTCGCCGGTGGCGTGTGACAGAGCCACACCGTGAAGTTCGGTGAAGCGGCGGAACTTGTGCTTGTTAAGCAACACGCTGGTCACTTCATTGCGCGAGAGCGTGGCGGCCTTGTGGCAGCCGAGCTGCACGAGGTATTCGCGGCCCATCTCGATCAGCTGGCGACCGCGGAAGCGGCTGGCCAGCTCGTGGGCCGGCCGGGTCTCTGGGCGACCGTCTGCGCTGAGCACGATCTGGCCGCCAAGCGAGACGTTCTCGGCGTCGGTGAACCGATGCAGGGTGTGCCCGCCTCGGGCCCGGAGCAGCAGAGCGTCACTGACAGCCTGGGTGAGGGCAGCGCCCTTCTCGTAGCGCCCGACGTTGACCCGAGTTCCGGCGGTGGAGCTGAGTGCGATCGGGTCGCGGGTCGCGCCGGTGGCTCGCTTGCGCGCGAGCGCGATCTGGCGTGCTTCGGGGACGGTCTTCCCGGTGATGGCCATTTCGGTGGCGAAGTCGCCGCCGAGACCGGCCAGCTGCGCAATCTCGTTGAGCTCGGAGAGCCGGGCCAACGAGATGGTGGTGCCACCTGCCGGGGCGGCGGATGCCGACACGGGCGCAGCAGCGGCGCCGCTGTCGATGGTGGTGGTGGTGGCGGCGCTGAGCGCCGCAGTCTGCTCCGGAGTGAGCGTGGCGACGAATGCAGTGACTGCCTCGTCGGACGCGCCCTCGGGGAGCCCGATTGTCCGCAGATATGCGATCTGCTCAGAAGTGAACATGACAACTCCTTGGGGCATCGCTGCCCCGGTCGAGGGCGCCAACGCGGCACCCGGGTGTTCTGTGGTGGTGGTGGCGGCGCTGAGCATCCCCTCGGGGTTGCCCGCAGGCTCGCCGACCCAGTCGACTGCGCGAAGCGTCCCGATCCGCAGGACGCGACCAGACTCGACGTCTGCCGGGGCGAGCGTGGCATCAGGCGAGTAGATCGAGACACCTGCCCAGGCGGAGGCATCCTCGGCCAACCCGAGGATGAACTCCCGCAGATTTCCGGTGGGGGAGTGCGCTGCATACGCGCCGAGCGTGAAGTCGGCGACGACACGGTCGCCGACGATGCGAGCGTTCGACCACGCGCCAACGACGCGGTCGAGTTCGTCCTCGCCTGTCAGTTCCACGTGGGTCACGCGGGAGCGGACGGGGGACATTGGATTGTTGATCGCGTCTGCAATCTGCTGCAGCGCAACCGCATCAACCATGAATGGCGGGGTGCCGCCGCCACTGGTCTTGGTCAATCCGGCCGTGAGGACGGCCACGTTGCGGATCACACCAGCGATTCGATCGACCTGGAGGCCAGCGGCGCCGCCACATGCTCGCAATCGGATCGCGTGCACCGATGGGATTCCGGCGTTGATGTGGGTTGTTGTGTTCATGGCATCGTTCCGGGTAGGCCGAGGGATCGCTCGAACTCGATCTCCTCGGCTCGCTCTCGTGCGATCTCGCGGTAGTCCTCTCCGCGTCGTGCGAGCACGCGGGCCTTCGTTGTCAGGCCAGCATCGAGCTCGAGCGTGGTGGCATCGGCCTCGTTCTTCGGATCGATCCACGCCCAGCCATCTGGTCGCCAGTCTGCGTAGGACCAGACCGACCACCGGTCGAGCAGGTTCGCCGCGCTGATTGGCAGCGCGAAGTTCCACGCCTGGATCTTCAGCCACGCCTCGTAGACCGGCCGGCAGAGACAGTCGATGACGAGCTGCTGGAGCGGCTCGTACTCGCGCTGGTCCTCGAGCATGCCCTGTCTCTGGCTCGAGTAGGTGCCCTGCGAGAAGTCGCGCATCGCCTGGTCGAATGAGATCCCGGTGCCTGCGGCGATCACGCGAGCCTGCGTGCGATGGAAGGGCTCGTACATGCCGCCCGGGCGGGTCGGCGTGAAGGCGGTGATATCCTCTCCCTCGTTGAGCCGCGCCACCATGAGCGGCTGCATGGCCAGCTCGTCGTTCCCGTCGGTGTCCTTGCGAGTTGCGCCGCCGTCCTCATCGACCGGCTGAGCCATCCCAAGGAGATTCGGTGTCGTTGTCGGGCTCTTGATGACCAGACCGATGCAGGCCTCTGCCTTCGCCGCGAGGACCTGCGCAAAGTCGTAGTCGTCGAGGTTTCTCAATCGCCCGAGGGACGGCGCGAAGCGGGTCACGCCGCGGGTCTGGCGGGCACGCTCTGGGTCCGCGACATGGCAGACGCGGTCCGCCATGATCCGGACGCTGTCGTTGCCGGTGACGCGCAAGCCACTCTGCCGGCCCCGGAAGTCGTGGGGATTCTGCGGGTGAATCCAGTAGGCGACCGCGGCCCCATACTGGTCGACCTCGACGCCGCCACGAACGTCGCGGGTGATGTCGTCGTCGTCGTCGTGGTGGGTGATCCTGTAGCGATCGAGCTGCTCGCTCTCGACGAGCTGGAGCACGAGTCGCTTGGACCAGTCGGGCTGAGTCACCTCCGACATGACGATGAAGGCGTCACCGGCTTCAATCATCTCGCCGACCGCCCAGCGCTGGACCTGCGCGAAGGAGCGGCGGCGCTCCATGTCACAGAGCTCGCGCCGCGACGACCAATCCCAGAACGCTCGGCCGACCTGTGTGTCGTACAGCTCGCTGCCGCCGATTGCCAGGGTCGCCGGGTAGCAGCCGATCCCCTTGCCGACGACGTTGCGCACGAATGCTCGCTTGATCGACGCGGCGAGGCAGTCGTCGCGGGTGGCTGCTCGGGCCCGCTCGACCAGAGTCGAGAGGTCTGGCAGGATCGCGCTGTCAGCACTCGACGGCTTGGTTCGCCAGTCCCTGTTGGTGCGGTTCTTTTCGGCGCTGCGGTAGGTCGACAGCGCGACGCGCCGCATCTTCAGGGCGTCGCGGCGGAGCTGCGTCTCTTCGAGGAGCAGTTGCTGCTGCGCTCGCTTCACTCGGGCTGCGAGCGTGAGCAAGACGGGCTTGGCCTTCCGTTTGGCCATCAGCGCGAACCCCGGAAGGTGCCGGCCGCGAACATCCGGCGAGTGCCGGAGCTGACGCGGCGCTCATAGGCGGAGATGGCGGTCTCCAGCGTGGAGACGTTGTGGGCCGTGAAGGTCCGGCCGTTCACCGAGTATGACTGCGCCTGGCCAACGACGATGGCGTGGAACGCCGTTCGAAGGCCGTCGAGGATCTCTTGGTCCGTGGGGACTGGCACATTGCGATCGTGCCGTGACCGTGATGTGAATCAATGACCTCGTTACCCGCTGCGGGTAACGACTTGCATTTTCACACGGCGCCGCTCACCGAACTCGAAGGCATTTGAATCGGTGGTTGCAAGCGTCGCAGCGGTAGTAGCGAGTGCGCCCCTTGGTCGAGTAGCCGACTGTCTGCGGCGCGTGACACCGTGGGCACGGCGGCCGACGGATCGGGCCCATGTATCTCAGCACGGTCGGGGGCTCCGCTACCGGCGCTGCCAGCCGCCGCTCACCTTCTTCCGTGGCTGGGATGCGGGACGCCCTTGATGGCTCTTCCGCGCCACCACCTGCGCGCCCTGGCTCCGTGGTGTGACCCGGACTCCGAGCGCGCCTGCCGCGACGGCTGCCAGCATCGTCGCATCGCCCCAGTGGTTCGCTTTCGATCTGGCTTCCCATCGCACCACCATTCCTTTCCGAGGGTTGAATTCCTCGATTCGAGATTCTGCCGTCAAGTGCCGGGCAAACGGCATGAGTTGACGTTGCTCACCCGCGAAGAGTGACAGGGAGCCCTCCTGGCCTGGTGGAGTACGGATGCGATCGTGCACCCATCCCTTCCACTGGTCGACGTTCACCTCGACCAGCAGGACTCCACTGGCCTTGAGCCTGGCCAGATGCCACCCGTCGCCGATCTGGACGACCACTGCGCCTGTCGTCTTCGGGGCGTGGTAGCCGCGGCCCGAGGTGCCGCCGCTGCCGCTGTCGTACTGCCCCACACCCACACCCTTCGCGGCGCGAAACATCGGGCCCTGCTCGGTCGCGAACTGGTACACGGCGTCAGGCCACGATCCCGAGTCGATGAATGTGAGCGCAGGACTGCGACGCTTGCCGCTGGTGTCGGTTGCCCATCCGGCGGCGCAGAGATCGCCGAACTCTCGCATGCCGAGCATCAGTGCCGCCTCGATGGTCATGGCGTTCGATGGAATTTCAATCTGACCGAAGTCAACGATGTGGGTGCGGCCGGCAGGTGAGCAGGCCATCACGGTCCAGTGGGCGAGCCACTTTCCGAGGTCGATCCCGGCGGTGAGCACCGTCGCCCATGAGGGGATGATTCCACGCGGCTCAGATGACACGCGGGCGAGAATGTCGGTCGCCCGCATGTCGGACTCGCCCTGATTCTCAGGCTTGAACGCCCGGCACCACACGAACTGGCAGAGCTTCCGCTCTTCGTTTTCCCGGTTGGGATGCCGCGCGGCAAGCCACTCCTCACGGGCTGCTTCGGCGACTGGCACCAGGCAGTTGTTGGCCGCGTTCCAGCGGAACCCAAGGGTCGTCGTCCTCTTCGGCGTGCCGGCAATGTTGCCGCTCTCGTCGATCTCCTGACCGGCGTGGATCAGGACACCGGCGCGGTTGGCGGCGATCCGCTGGGCCTCGGTCCAGATCACTCCGCAGCCCGGGCAGGCGATAGCGCCGGACTCGATCGCGGAGACCTCGTCCTCTGCATCCTGCCATCCAACGAGGTGCTCGCGCTCGGGACAGACGAGTTGCTGGCACGCGGGGCATGGGATCGCGATGCGGCTTGCGGTTCCGGCCTGGTACTCCTGCCACGCGAGACCCTCTTCGGTCGTGACGGTGCACTCGATGTAGCTGCGGCCCAGCGCGTGAGACGCGCGGAGACGGGCCTTGAGCTGCGCCAATTTGTTCGCCTCACGGCTTTTCGCCGAGGAGAACTCGAAGCCCTCGGCCTCGGTCACAACCAGCGCTGCCGCGGTGAAGGACGCGCGCCCCTTGTCGTTTGAACCCGCCGTCATGAATCGCAGCACGGCGCCGTTGAGGAAGTCGACTCGGCTCTCAACCGATCCTCCGCGTGTGCCCTCGCCGCTTGACGGCAGGAACTCCCGGTATCGGGTCGCTTCGATCGCTGGCAGGATCCGGTCTCGCCACAGATCGTTGACCAGTGCCAGATCCGGCACCCCCGCGACCACCGTCTGACCGCGCTCGAACAGATGCCAAAGCAACGGGATCGCGAACGCCACGGTCGTCTTTCCCGACTGGCTCGGCCCGATCACCACGAACTCGCGGTATCCGCTGTGCGCGATCGCCTCGAGGAGCAGCCGGTGTGCTGGCTGTCTTTCCAGACGGTACTTCGCAGCGCCGTAGACCGGCGTCGACGCCGGCAGCACGAACTCCTCCTCGGCCCACTGGGGCATCGGGCGGTAGATCGCTGGCTTCATCGCGCGGCGCAGCATCGCTCTCGCCCAGGTCCCCGGGGAGGTCCCCATCTGTGGCGTGATCGGTGTGGTGGATCTCAATTGTGCGCTCGGTCTCTTCGAGGATCTCGGCGAGGATTGCCGCTGCGTGCGGGCCGACCTCGTTGGTCATCCGCTCCATGCCGGTGGCCAGCACGCTGCCGATGTGGTTCAGCGCCGTCCTGACCCGGTCCGCCCGCACCAGATGGCCCTGCGACTCCGCGAGGGCCAGCTCCGCCTGCAGCGCCTTGGCGCGGACGTGCCGCTCCTCCCAGTCGTCGAGCCTGGACGCGTCGAGCCACTTCGTTTGCTCCCGACCGATCCTCGACCGCCAGACATCGGCGACGACTTCGGGGGAGTACCCCGTCCGTTGTCCGCGCGGCCCGATCTGCACGAGGGCGTCGTCGCACTCGCGGGTCTCCCGCTGGAATTGCCGCTCTCCAAGACCGCACGCTTTGCTTGCCTGGGCGAGCGTCAGAAACGGCTGCTGCATGGGTCAGGACGACGACACGCTTGCAATCGTGGTGCGTGTGTGAGAATTGTGCGACTCCACGCACCGCATGCAAAGGGATCGGCTAGGAGGGACCCACGAACTTCGGCCTGCTGTCGGCTCGGCGGCGGTGTTCATGTCTTTGCGGCCCTTGTTTTCATTTCGCGCTCAAGCCGCCCGATGAACGCGGCCCGAGCCCGCTCGGTGAGTCGTGCTGCGGCCCTGTCTGGTTGGCCGATGCGGCTAGCGACGGCGCCCACGGTGACGCCCTCGACTTTTGTGATCGGCAGCGGTGTCCTTCCGGCCCTCTGAAAGACGTGCGATTTTGGTGCTTTGAAACCGCGGGCCCACGGCGGGATGAAGGTGGGTCCTGCTTCAATCGACGCCACGAAGCTGCGAGGCACGCTTTGTCTTTGAGACCCGGCCATCAGACCGCCCACCCCGAAGGTGACGCCCCGACCACTCCTGATCTTGCCCGCGCTGGTCAGTCCACCGGAGCGCGCGAACTGCCCTCGATCGGTCCGCGCTGGTGCGGTGACGGAGTATTCCGGCCGCATGTGTCGTGGGCGAATGAAGCCCGAGCCCTTCATTCTGCCGAGCCCGAGGAAACGGAGGCGACCGACCTGCCCCGTCTTGTCGGCGTTGCGCCACTTGATGCGGGCGCGGATGTACTTCAGCTTGACCGGCAGCGCATCGCGAATCTCACGGGCTGAGCGGCCAGCCTCTGACTTGCCCTCGCGATTGATCGCCTCCTGCAAGAACGACAGCACCCGCGGCTCGGTGATAGTCGTTGCGGCTGCTGTGGCAGCGGCGATTCCCCGGACGTCGATTCCAAGAGTGATCGACGCGTGTTGCGCCACCGTGCTGGTGCGTGAGGTGAAGCGACTCACGCCGTCCTCGCAATGTCGGTGTTCCAAGGTCGCACTCTGATCTTGCGCGTGGTGACGGCGATTCCAACCACCTGCGAAAGGTCCCCTGAGCCGAGGTCTGCGTCCGGGACCAGGTTGCCGGCCGTGAGGCCGCGGCCTCCGAAGTAGACATCGCCGACGACCATGACATCGCCCGCAGAAAGCGTGACATTGCCTGAGGTCGCGACTGATACTGGGCATCCTTCTTGCGCCGGGTGAAGGGTGATGCCGAGCACAGTTGTCACCACACCGCTTGCGCGGCAGTCGCTGGAGAAGGCGCGGCCGTCGGGGCCGAGACCTACGACCAGACCGCCTGCGTTGAAATCCTGTCCAGCCAGCGGCCGCGGCATGTTGCTGGGAGCAGCGGTTGCAGCGTCAAGCAGCACCGCGTCTGATGTGACGACTACTGCGGTCATTGTGTGTCATCCTCATGCTTTCGCGCCTGGGCCACGCGTGCATCCCACGCGCCCACGCTGACCGCCGCCGCGATCTTGATCTGCTCGATCTCTGCCGGCGTGATGTCCTCAGGCCGCTCGATGCGGCGACCGCTCGCTGCCAGCGATTCCGCCAACTTGATGCCAGCAAACACGAGGCCTGCGATTGTCATTGGGTCCACGTGAGACTCCTAGACCGCGCGCCTGCGGCCTCAATGCGTGCTCTGTCCTGTGTCGCCAGCTCGGCCAGCGCGATCCAGAGTGTCGTCATCGCCTGCTCGAATGCTGGTCCGCCGTCAGGCAGGGACGCCGCAGCCACGTCCAGCGAGGACTGAGCGGTGCGGACAATGGGATCGATGGCAATGAGTTGCTCGTCGGTGACTGCCTTCCACTCGTGCATGTCAAGAATGGTCTGTCGGGTGACGGTCACCACGTCCTGTGCCGCAGCCCACTCTTGCGTCGGCGACGCCTTCGACGCCGCGCCGCAACCCGCGGCGAAAACGAGCACGAGAACCGCGAGGACCTTCATGGCGTTGGCTCCTTGGGTGGCTCAACTCGGATTCCGGACTGCTGCGACGACACGTCGGCGTCGCGCGACAGGAACCCGATGCCGGCAACGATCAGCATGACCGCGACCATGCCCCAATTGGGGGAGTCGCTCAACGCCTGCTCGACGCCGATTGCCAGCGCCACCGCGCCGAATGCGGTCGTCTTGCCGGACCGGATGTAGGCGATCAGGTGGCGGTTCATCGACCCTCCTCACGCGGCCGGAAGAGTGATCGGTCCTCGAGGATCGACACGCGGGATTCGACCTCGCCAACGCGGCGATCGTTGGCCTGGCGATACTCGCCGGTCGATCTCAGCAGCGCTTCGTGCTGGATCTTCCGCTCGTTCATACTGTCCATGAAATATCGGAGAGTCGTGTCGATGGAACCGAGCTGCCGATGCACGCTGGTCATCCACACTGCGGCACTCACGACCGTGGCGAGCACCGCTCCGCCGCCGATCGTGCTGATCCACGCCAGCGCGGCGCTGGCCTTGGGCTCCGCGGCGTGCATTGGCGTCATCTCAGCCGCCGCCCTTGCCGGGCGACACCACCGGGCCGCTGGGAAGACCGAGAATCCGAGGCATTGGCGGACATGTCTGGCCGGGGATTGCGCACGCGAACTCACACGTCCCCCCGCCGATCACGGTCACCCGCACCCAGCAGACCGACCCCTGCCCGCACGTGTCGATTGCCGCTTGCCGGCACTGGTTGATGGGGCTGTTTGGGTCGGTTTGGGCGCGAGTCGCGCCCTCGGCGATGGTGCCCGCGTACAGGTCGCGGCCACGGTCCGACCAGTCGCCCTCAACGCGGACTTTCTCGCCGCGGTCTGACTCCAGCATGACCCACCACGTTTTTTCACCGAGGTGTTGCGCCACGGTAGATAGGGGCGGAAACTGGTCCCCAATGTCCGGCGACCTTGTGCCCAGATCCGTGGCAGACACGGCGATTGCAAGTGTGACGACCAGTGTGAGCATGAGGCGCCTCCGTGCGCGGTTGAGGTTCCCTGAGTGCAGTACTTGGCAGCTCCGTCTTAGCATCATGCTGGGCATTCGTCCTATTGTGTGCTTGGTGGTTGTGACAAACCCACTTCATCCCATCTTTGCCTATTGAGCACATACGCGGGCTGCCGTGCTGGGAAGTGCTCCAGCACTCCCGCAGCAGCGAGTCGGTTGAGGACGTGCGAGATGCCCGCCCGAGAGCGCCGGTTGGTGGCTTGCATGATCTCCGCCTGTGTCGGCGCGGTCCCACGCTCTCGCGCGAAGCGGAGGAAAAAATCAACCACTACCTGGTCGTTTGGGTGGAGGCGTTGGTGCATGATGTTGAATCCGTTCACCTTGACGTGTCCCCGACGGACTGGTGGGCGAGCCACCACAGCCCCAGGCCGATCGCGTCGGCGACGTCCGCGCCTGGATCCTGCCTCGGGTCGTACGTGGGCGACGTCGCGACCGCCAGAGCGACCCGTTGCCGCTGGGGCCGACCACGCGTCCAGGTGCGTTCATCTACGCACGTCAGGCACACCTCTGGCCTCGCCCGGAGGGTCTGCAGCACGGCGCCGACTGCTACTCCGTAGATCGCGAGATGGCCGGTGGCTCCTCGCTCAGATCCCTTTCCGCGTCGTCCACTGGGCACCTCGATGACAGCGTGCTGCGGCGCACACTCGACGAGCAGGGCCGCGACCTCCCCTGTGATTGCTTCGACGCGGTCGAGGTAGTGGTCGCGTGTGCGTCCGGGTGTGATGCGACCGATCTCCGCGATGTGACCGTCTCGCCATATGGCGTAGCCGGTGCAGGTCGAGGATGGGTCGATCGCGAGCAGGTCAGCCACAGTGGGCGTGGTTGTTGTCATTGTTCATCGTTGGTGTTTGTGGTCCGATGAAAAGCGGAGCCGACTCCTGAATCCGTCGCCGCGACATTGCCGCATACCCAGGGTTCAGTTCGATTCCGACGTACTTGCGGTTGAGATTCGATGCGACGAGTCCCGTCGTCCCCGCGCCACTGAACGGGTCGATCACGGTCCCGCCCGTAGGGCATCCGGCGAGAATGCAGAGCCTCGCCAGCTCGGGCGGCATCGTGGCAAAGTGCGCCTCGTTGCACGGTTGCGACGCGATAGTCCAAACGGAGCGGCGGTTTCGTCGGCCGTTCGACGTGTAATCGTCGTTGCTCTTGGTCCGGTGTTGTGGGTTGGTACTGTCGTTGTACTTTTTGCCGCCGATCGGGTTTACCCTTCGTCCGGGCCTCTTGTTGGGACGCTGACCCAATGGTGTGTCCTCTGGCCGTCCCCACTGATTGCACGCAGCCGTGTCTGGAGTGACAGCCGTCTCGGAGATCGCCTTTGCGTCGAAGTAGTACCGCTTCGACTTTGCAAACAGAAAGACGTACTCGTGTCCCTTCGTGCATCGGTCAGTCACAGACTCCGGCATCGGGTTCGGCTTCGACCAGATGATGTCCTGTCGCAGCCACCATCCGTCGGCCTGCAATGCCAGTGCAACCCTCCAGGGGATGCCGATCAGATCCTTTGGCTTTAATGACTTGTCTTGCAGCCCAAACCCTGTTGGAAGTTTTGGCCGTTGTTCTGTTTTGTTCTTACTCAACTTCGAGCCTGGACCGGCTCCGCCGTTGTAGGCGTTGTATGTGTCTCCGAGGTTCAACCAGAGCGTGCCGTCGTTTCGCAGCACGCGGCGCACCTCGCGGAACACATCGACCATTCCAGCGACGTACTGCTCTGGTGTGGATTCCAGCCCGAGCTGGTAGTCAACTCGGACCGCACCGCACGGGCAGTCTTTAGCACTTGCGGTTCCGCCGCCCCGCTGTTCCGGGGAGTGGTTGCACGCTTCGTCGCCACCTTCCCACATTGCGGTCCCGTAGTCGCGCAGCTTCCAATACGGCGGCGACGTGACGCAGCACTGCACCGACTCGGCATCGAGCGAGCGCAGAACCTCGCGGCAATCGCCGACGATGATGCGGAGCGGGGCTGGCGCGGTCATGGCGTGCCGCCAATCATCATCTGCTCGTGCTTCACGGTGCCGCATGGCGAGACGCAGGACGGAGTCATGGTGCCACCTGATGCGACCATTGCAACCGCGCGTTTCGTCGTTCCTCGAATGGCATGCGTGTCGTGTCGTGCCGCCCGTCGAGCCAGTGGTCGCCTTCCTCGACGCACTCGGCGCAGACCACGTGGCCGCATCCGAAGCAGGTGTTCTCCAACCGCGTTACTCGCTTGCGGCATCGGACGCAGCGGCGGTTGTGATTGATCGCGCTCATGCCGCACCTCGCTGTTCGGTCTCGTGTCGCCACTGGTCAGCGAGGGTCACGATCGCGAGTCGCAGCAAGCGCGACTTGGCTGGATCCGCGACCTCCAGGAGCCGCCGCTGGAACGGGGTCGCCTGGTCGATGGCCAGCACCCGGAATCGCTCGATCTCCTCAGCCGTCAACGAGCTGAGCACCCCATCGACTCGCTCACGCTCGCGGTCCGCGGCTGCTCGGTCCGCCTTGTCGCGGCCGACCATGGCGCCGCGTTGAATTTGGGCCATGGCCGTGGCTTCTGCCACCGCCCTGGCCTGGAGCGCCGCGGCGAAGTACCCACGGTGCTTGGCCCAGTTCCTCGCGTACATCGGGCTCGCGGGAGCCGCCTTCCGAACCGCGGCCGCAGCGGCCTGGATCTCCTGCCACGTGAACCGCTCCGGCATCGACTGCTCGCGTTCGATCGCTTGGGCAATCGCTTCAACATCGCGGTCGTACACGTCGTTCCTGGTCGGCGGGTAGGACTCGAGGATCGCGAGGGCGGAGTCTCGGTGCGGCTGGCTGCTGGTGTGCTCACCTCCCCCCCCCCGCTGTTCTCCCCCCGTGGGGGCTGGGGGGGGTTCTATGGGAGGTTCTCTGGGAGGTTCTACCTTAGAGCGCCGTCGTGGCTGTCGTGTGATCGTGTCGTGGCTGTCGTGTGATCGTGTCGTGGCTGTCGTGTGATCTGATGACTCTGTGACGTGTGACTCACCGATTGTGGGTGCTCGATCAGGTGACACACTGTCACGTGACCTGCTCCCGCCATCTCGGCACTCGTCGAGTGTTTTCCAGTCGATCGTGTAGACGTTGGTCGAGCGCGGTTTCGCCGCTCCGGCCTGGTGGTGTCGTCGCTCGACCCGGACCAGTCCCTCAGCCTCGAAGACTCCGATCACCCGCTGCACGGTCCTGATGTTCGCCTGGCTCTCGACGGCGATCAGCTCGAGCGATGGATGGCACACCCCGTCCATGTCGGACCGGTTGACCAGCGCGAACATGACCGCCAGTGCCACGCACGGATTCACGGTCGTCTTGCCGGCCTTGAGGCGCCGTTCCATGACCCCGGAGAACCGAGCATTCGCCAGCAAATTGAGCTTGTCCGTGAGCCTGATCCTGGTGTCGTTCACGCCACCCCCTCAATCTGTGCGAGCACTCGCACCACCAGATCGCGTCGTTCCCGGGCTGGTCGCCGCAGCCACCTCTGGTACTGATCCCACGTCGCTGAGTGAGACCGGCGACCCATCGCTCGGGCGATGTCGGGGAACGATGCCTGGGCCAGCTCTCGGCAGCATCCAGTGATCGATTCGCGAGCCGCAATCAGCTCCGGCCACCGGTGCTGACTGAGGAGGTCACTGCACGTGATGCCGTCCAGCTCACAGACGGCACGGACGACGCGTGTGGGGTGGGGGTAGATCCCCCCCCATTGATCGAGTTGGGTCGCGGGGAGGCCCTGGGCCCCTGTTGCAGTGGTCATGTGTCACCTCTAAGGTCGATTCCAGCGGCGTACGCATGTGCCGCGGCGCACGCAGTCGGACCGACAAAGACTCGGTTACCAAGCTCGACGCGGTAGGCGAACCACGCCCCATCCGGACCCGCCCCATCCGGACCCGCCACGCAGTAGTAACGTTTGACGTCGTCGAACTCGCGGCGGCAGAGCGCCTCGACGACGAGCTGCGCGCAGGCGATATCGCTCCTACCTTCGACACACGCGACGCGCAGCAGTTCTGGCCGCTGACCCTCGATCGTTGCGACCAGCTGCTCCCACGTGACCTCGACGGGCTTTCGCTTCATCCCGCACCACCGAACTCAGCGGGCGGCCCGATCTCGACGATGTCCTGCAGGAGCAGGAATCGCTCCTGCGTGCTGGCCGCCAGCACGCAGTCGGAGGCAAACCACCGCGGCTTCGTCCACCCCGGAGCAGGAGCTAGGCAGCCCCATAAATGCCTCGTCGGAAAGACGATGGACATCCCGCCCCACGACTTGGTGACCCACAAGCCGACCCTGGGCTGGCGTGGGTGGCCTTCAACGACCGCGATGATTCGCGCGAGCACGCCGGACCGGATCACTTCCTTCATCGCCTCGCTCGCGATGTGGGGCTCGAGTCCGACTCCCCAGATGGCGCCGCAATGCGGGCATCTGGTCCTCGACCGGCCCCAGTCGAAGCATCTGCACATGCCGCAGATGCGGTGGGGCTTGCCT
>Ga0163155_10000876_pt1 | contig 37031 bp, 24 predicted proteins | sample OliLakLV19SP4G1_FD_148611 | JGI IMG/M metagenome (GOLD analysis project Ga0163155, IMG submission 148611) | Freshwater microbial mat bacterial communities from Lake Vanda, McMurdo Dry Valleys, Antarctica - Oligotrophic Lake LV.19.SP4.G1 | ecosystem: Environmental > Aquatic > Freshwater > Lake >... | reverse complement strand
GGAGAGGGAGAGAGGGAGAGGGGGGGAGATTACATTCATCCACAAAACTTAGTTACTATGAGATTCACCATCTTTTTTTTGATTTTGGGGCTTGCATTGCCGGTTGACGTTTATGCCCAGTCTACCACAGCAAAAGATTTGAAAAACAAATTTACGAGCGCCAGCTCCAGCATGAAGCAAAATAAAAGCAAGACAAAAGATAAAAAACAGAGTTTGAGCAACCACGTGCGGCCGGATAATATCGAATCTGTAGCCGTAAAAAATGCATTTAAAGAAATAGAGGAAGGCGATTATGACGATGCGTTAGCACAACTAACCGCCTATTCCAATTCAGATGCTGATGCCGCTTTCGGCCTGGGACTCATTTATTATGAAAATGACCAGCTCGACAATGCCGTAGCCGCTTTGCAGCTTTCACTCCAGCTCGATCCCAACCAAACGGAAGTGCTTTACGTGCTGGGGCTCGTTTATGCGGAACAAGGCAACTACGACAAAGCAGAAGATGCATTCATTGCTTTGCTGGAACAAGACCCCCTCGATCCGGATGCCTGGTACGAGTTGGGATTTCTGTATTATGATGCTGGCTTTACAGAGGATGCGGATTTATGCTTAGCCGTCATCCGGGAAATTGATCCCAACTATCCCAATAATAGTTACGAGGATTAATAAGGGCTAACGGCGCAGTAACGTCTTTGCATCGTCCAGCAAACCCATCCTGGAGAGAAATGCCGCCTGCGTATCGCGCACCAATAAATTGCCGGCATAAGTTTTCGCTGCTGCTGCATAAGTCGTAGCCGCATCGTAAAATAAGCCGGCTTCTTCAAGCGAGTAGGCTTCCATCAGGGCTTGTTCAGCAGGGGTGGCGCTTTGGAAATCCTTCAGGTTGCGCAGGTCGGCTAATACCTGGCTGGCGGCAGCAGGATCATACACAAACGACGTTTTCGCCGATTTCGCAGCGCCGGTTTTATCGTCCACAATCATCCATTCGCAAGCTGCACCGGAGTCGAGCGCTAATTGCGACAAATCGAGTGAAAACAGGCTGTCGGGTGTAAGAGCCATCGCGATGACCTGGCCGTCGGCTTTTCGGTTGAGCTGGAACCGGCAGACTTCACCAGGCATGGCACCCGACCAGCGAAAAGTAACGGACGAAACGCCCAAAGTTCCCTGGTAAAGGAGGCTGGCTTGAATGGGGTATGTCTTTTCGGAAAAACCGCCAATTCCGGCTTTTGCTTTTTCCATATACCTTCGGTGGTTTTTTTCTAATTCTTTTTCATTTTTGGTTTCTTTCATACTGCCGGAAAGGAATTTAGAAAAACGGCCCATAAAGCCCACATTGGATCCGCTTTTTGATTGCGGGTCTAACTCGCTCAAAATATACAGCTTACTGCCTTTCAGCGTGAATATTTCGCCATTCTGCAGCAGTTTGACCGTGGCACCGGACTGGCACCGCACCTTACCACTGGAAGACATGCGCAGGCCGGGATATACATTTTGTTCTGTGTTCTCTTGCGACGCGTAATACAGTGCTTTGCCCGAGATGGATTGTACCACGATATCGTCCTGGGTCATCGCCAGCTGGCCACACAAGAGGCCGGTGAACAGGAGAAAAAGACGTTTGCTCATAGTGTACATTTTTTGTGATTTAAATATTTGACATTGAGGTTTATTACTCGTTTTTTTCTTTTTTAAAAATCCTGGGCAACTTATTGATCAGCCGCCCGTGACGGCGTTTTGAAAAGCCTTCATAACTCAACAAGACATCGAAGTATAGCGCTAATCCGAGTAAGCCATAGGTAAAATCCAATTTAAGCCTAAAAGCATAGAACAACACCGAGATGATAAAAAATAGCAAGACCAATTCGATGACTTGTATGACCCGCGTAATGGGGTGGTAGATGCGGGGGTACTTGTCTTCCACCCAATCAACTAATAATACATTGTAATAGCAACAAAGTACGGCAAGCAGGAAGCTAAGCCACCCCGGCACATTACGAATGTACCGGCCATCCAGAATCATTTGGATGATGTTGGCATGGATGATGATGCCATACATATCCGGATCACTGCGACCGGAATAGCTTGGATTCAGTGGCGTATAGAATTTGTCGAGCAAAGGACAATCGCCTTCCTCGTCAATACTATACCCCATCAATACGATTTTTCCACTCAATTGAGCGGCCAGGTCAACCGTTGTATCGAGGATTGTTTCCGGTTCAAAATGAAGATAGCTGGAGGCATTCGAAGAGTAGTGTATGGTTTCCAGGTCTTTTCTGCGTTTTAGCAATTTTTCAAACGCAGCAGGGTCGTACAACCTGGCTATTTCAGCGGCAAAACTAAATGCCTGCCCTTCTGCAGTTTCTTCAGTCGGGCTGAAATAGCGGATCGTTCTGGTTTCTGTGCTTGGAAAATTGATATAGCCGGTGCGGGCATGTTGATTGAAAAAAGAATCCACCCCACTAATCGCCTGAAACTGACCGATATCTTCCCGGTAATTTTCCAGCTCTGAAGCCAGTACCAGGTTTTCTGACTGAATAACACCCGCCAGCAAAAACGAATCTCCGGCAGGTTCCTTACGTTTGGAGAACAAGACATCAATGCCGATGGCTTTGGGTTGTGCGGCATTGATGCGTTGAAGCATCTGTGCAATTTGAGTGCGATCGGGCCTGCCGGTATTCACGATTACGATGCGGTCTTCCATTTTGATTTGCTCGTCGCGCATTCGGGAATACACAATATCCGTGATCTCGTAATCTTTGAGGCCATAACTGAATGGATTGAGGAAATGCAAATTCGGCCTGACCGTTGATAAAAGCCAGATGAGTATAAAAACGTATAGAGTAATAATGGCGGCGTAGGGTTGAATGAGCTTTCTCCACATGATATTCTTTGTTTTCTGCGCGCTGTTTTCGATGATTTAACCGGTAAAGCTATTGCAATTGGCCGGGCTTTGAGCTTACTGTTCCTGCACCAAATAATTTCCCCATCGTTCCAGTTTCCCGGAGGGGTTGAGTAGGAAGATCATTTTTTTATTCTTTTTATACACCATAATTTCACCCCGTGGTGTTTCGATCGTATGGCCGGGTTCACCGTAGACCGCTACAATGGCAGTGCGGTCGTCGCCGAGTCCAATCTGGCGCGCTGTTTTACCCGCATAGCCGGCACTGGTGAGGTGAAGGTAAGTCGTTTTTTTGGTGTAGCTATTTTCACTCACAAAAAGCCGGGAGTGAGGCCCTTGCAGCGGGTTTTGGTAAAAATAGAGCTGTTTAGCCAGGGCAATCGTTTTGGAATCGTCCACCTTTCCTTCTTCTGCTACGCGAGCCAGGACTTTTTCGTCTATGCGTTCAGGTTTGTCGGGCGCTCCCTGAGCACCAATCTCCGTTTCGATGCGTTCGCCGAGTAAAATACGAAGGTTCTGCGCTGCAAGCGGGCTGCCGGCAGAAGCGGCCGCTTTAAAAGTGGTTTGCGCTCTACCCTCCTCGCCTTCAAGTGCATCCAATATCCCGTTGAGGACATCGGCCCCGAGCGCGGTTTTGGGATAGTTGTTTTTCAGAGCCGCTTGATGGGCTTCCACTCCGGCGTAAAACCTGGCGCGGTTGTAGTCTTTCAACAAGGCATAAGCGCAGGCTTTGTTGAGATAGGCCGGCGCGTATTGGGGATCCATACTAATGGCGGCATCGAAATGCAACAGCGCTTGGCGCAACAGGCTGTCCCGGTTTGGCGCTAAGCTGACATCCCTGGTCGCGGTGGAAGTTAGGTCAAGCTCAATGGGAAACCTGTATTTTAAATCTGCCGGGCTGAAATACTGCATCGCATCGAGCACCGCTGTAACGCCCAGGTTATTATAGATCTCCCTGCTTTGGTACACCATTAATACCTGGTAGTAGAAAGCATAAGCATCGGTGTAATTGCCAATGGCCGTGAGCAGGTTGGCCATATCGAATACCTCGACGAGTTGAGCCAGCTTTTCCGCCGAACGGCGACCCATAGACTGGCGGTCGCTCAGCGAAGGGTATTTGTCCGATTTTTCAACCGGCATCTCATAGGCCTGGTAGAGCTTGGCGAGCACCTCGGGGCCTTTATCAAACAAGCCATAGCCTGCAGAATAGACCAGAAAGCCCCCCAGATAGTCGGCTTCGGTTTCTTTGGCGGCATTGTCGGTAAGGCTGTCAAGGCGCAACCCAATGTCGAGGTCTATGTTGTCTTCTACAAACCCTTTGCGCCAGCCGTGTTTTTCGTAGTAGTGCGTCAACTCGTGGGCGAGCAACAGCGCAAGGGCAGCGTCGGATTGATTGCCAAAGCTGCTGCATACCTGATAGGCTCTTTCCTCAAGGATGATCTCGAGTTTGGAGTAGTCCATAGCAGCCATCTGCTTCACCTCCTTGAGCAAAGCCAAGGCGGGCACGGGGTAGCGAAAATCACCACGCGCCTGCACCAGCCGGTTGTATACCGAAAGGACTTTTTGGTATTGCGGCGTTTCTTTTCCATACATTTCAGCAGACCGGATCGCATTGGGTTTTTGCGCTAAAGGAAGTGTAGCAAAGCTCCGATCCTGAGCAAAAAGGCTGGTTATCCCAAAAAGGAATAACAGAGCAGGAAAGCATATTTTTTTGCGTTTCACTGGGAAATAGTTAAATTTATACGGCAAAATGAGTGAATCGCCTGATTTTATCACAAAAAGAAGCCGAAAGCTCAAATTTAATAGATAAACTAAGCGCTTGTTCGGGTTTTCGTGATCGAGCGAGGGCGAGGAAATTTTATTTTAGGCAAAGCGATTTTTGCAGACGTAGCCGGCAGCTACGGCGAAAAGAATCAACGCAGTATAAAATAAAATTTGCCGTCCATAGCCGATTGACGGAAATCCGAACAAGCTCTAAACCCTGTGACGAGAAACCTTTCTTTTTAAAGAAGTCTTCCTGCAAAGTTAGAAGAAATGGAATTTTTTTCCCTCCCTTTTTGTATACCTCCAACAAACAAAACCATGGATCACTACAAAACGACTTTCCAAACCTGGGACAAACCATGACCGCTGAACGCAATTACCTTGAGGTAAACAAGCACTCCTGGAACAACAGAACAGATGCGCATTTGAAATCGGATTTTTACGACCTGGACGGATTTTTAAAAGGAAAATCCTCTTTGAATTCAATTGAACTGGATTTACTTGGAGACGTGAAAGGAAAATCCATCCTGCATTTGCAATGCCATTTCGGGCAAGACACGATTTCGTTGGGGCGATTAGGCGCAAAGGCGACGGGGATTGACTTAGCCGACAAGGCCATTGAAAGTGCGAAACAACTTGCCAAAGAAACTAGGGTAGATGCCTCCTTTATTTGTTGCAACCTATACGACCTGCCCAATTATTTGGATCAGCAATTTGACTTTGTTTTTACCAGTTATGGCACAATTACCTGGTTGCCAGACCTCGACAAGTGGGCAAAAATTATTGCTCATTTTTTAAAACCCGGCGGCAAGTTTATCTTCGTTGAATTTCACCCGGTTGTTTGGATGTTTGACGACAATTTTGAAAAAGTAGGGTATAATTATTTTAATTCCGGCCCCATTATAGAAACGGAAACCGGAACCTATGCCGATAAAAGCGCCAATATTGAGCAAGAATCCGTCTGCTGGAATCACAGCACGAGCGAGGTTTTGAACAGCCTGATTTCAAACGGGCTTGAAATCAATTCCTTCGACGAATTTGATTACTCTCCCTACAATTGTTTCAATAAAACAATTGAAATTGAACCCCATAAATACCGAATTGGACATTTGGACAACAAAATACCCATGGTTTTTTCAGTTGTTGCATCGAAGAAATATTAGACTTGTTGCGATGGGTCAGCTTGGTGGAAAAAACGGGCTATCTTTATCCAAACAACGCTGATAAACACCGCAAGCTAACATGACACTACTGATTATCCTCTTTGCCATTATTTTCCAGGTATTTCTGACTGCAAAAAAAGTCAGCCCTTTTTTATCGCTGTTAATCGTTGCAATTCTGGCTGGGCTGATGCTGGGCATGACACCTTCAGCCATCCTGGTATCCGTGGAAAAAGGCGTGGGAAGCACGCTGGGCAGTTTGGCCCTGATCATTTGTCTGGGCGCTATCCTCGGCAAAATCCTGGAAGAAAGCGGCGCAGCGGAACGGATTACCACCACCCTCATTAGCAAATTTGGAGAAAAAAATATCCAGTGGGCGATCATGCTCACCGGTTTTTTGATCGGCATTCCGCTGTATTACAATGCTGGTTTTGTGATTTTGGTACCCCTCGTTTTTTCGTTGGCTCGAAAAACCGGCGTGCCGCTGCTGTTTGTTGCGATCCCCATGGCCGCTGCTTTGTCCACGACGCACTGTTTTTTGCCTCCGCATCCCGGGCCGGTGTTTTTGGTCAACGCATTTAAAGCCGATTTAGGCAAAACCCTGATCTATGGCCTGATCATTTCGGTGCCGGTGGTCATCCTTGCTGGTCCGGTATTGGGCGGATTTTTAAAATCCGTTCAAACAGGAGCGCCGCCGCAGGATATGCAAAATGAAAACAAGCCCAAAGCGGCGTTGCCCGGCGCATTTCTAAGCTTTTTGATTGCCTTGTTGCCCGTTCTGCTCATCGCAGTGTCGGTCATCGCCAACAGCGTTTTACCCGATGGTTTGTTCAAAAAATCCCTGCTTTTTCTGGGAGACGCCAACATTGCGCTGCTGATTGCGGTGCTACTCGCCATTTATTTTTTCGGATTAAGAAAAGGGGAAACCATGGAAACGACCATGAAATGGCTCAATAGCGCCATCGCAGGCATTGCGGTTATCCTCCTGATCATTACAGCCGGCGGGGTGTTCAAACAAATCCTGACCGACAGCGGCACCGCAGCCTATATTTCTTCATTCAGCAGCAGTTGGCAAATGCCGCCATTGCTTTTTGCCTGGATCATCACCGCCCTGCTTCGGGTCACCATCGGATCCGCCACGGTAGCCGGCATCACGGCCGCAGGCGTGGTTACCCCAATCGTGCTGGCCGGACAGGTTTCACCGGAACTCATGGTGCTGGCAGTAGGCACGGGCAGTGTATTTGGTTCTCACATCAACGACACGGGGTTTTGGATGTTCAAAGAGTTCTTTAACCTGACGCTCAAGCAAACCTTCCAATCCTGGACCCTAATGGAAACCCTGATTTCAATGCTGGGTTTGATCGGCGTTTTAATCTTAGATTTGTTTGTTTAAAACCTCCACAGCATGACGAATTCTGCCCATCCTGAACAAACGCACTACGACGTCTTAGTCATTGGAGTCGGCTCTATGGGGGCTGCTACCTGCTTTTATTTAGCCAAACAGGGCGTCCGGGTGTTGGGGATTGAACAGTTCGACATTCCGCACGAGCTCGGGTCTCACGCCGGGCAAAGCCGCCTCATCCGCAAAGCCTATTTTGAACACCCCGATTATGTGCCTTTGCTGGAGCGGGCCTACGAAAACTGGTACGAGCTGGAAGCCCTGACCGGCCATCAGGTCTACCACAAAACCGGGTTGTTGTACGTCGGCCAACCCGACAGCGACCTGATGAAAGGCGTGCAGGAATCTGCCGCTAAGTTCCAGCTCCATTTAGACCCGTTGTCCGACTGGCAGTTGGCTGCCGCTTATCCGCAGTTTCGGGTTCCCGAAGGTTACGAGGCATTACTGGAGCCCGATGCCGGATTCATCACGCCCGAAAAAGCAATCCTGTTGTACGTGGAGCAAGCCATACAGCACGGCGCTACCATCCGGACCAAAACAAAAATTACCGGCTGGCAGCAAACCCGAAAAAACATTGTTGTGGAAACCGATCGCGGCCAGTACACCGCCGACAAAATTGTGCTGACCGCGGGTGCCTGGGCAGGAAAGCTACTGCCGGGTCTTGCTTCAAAATTGACCGTCACCCGGCAGGTCATTGGTTGGGTAAACCCAAAAAATCGAGCGCCTTTTGAATTGGGAAATTTCCCGTGCTGGGTCATCGCGGACGCCAGTAAACCAAGCATCTATTACGGTTTTCCGTTGCTACCCACCGGAACCTTCGGCGGCCCGATCGGACTGAAACTTGGGCACCACGTGCAGGGCGTTGTTTCCGACCCCGACGCCGTGGATCGCAAAACGGATGCAGCAGAAGAAGCCAACCTGATTCAGATGTTGAACCAGTTTCTGCCCGACGCGTATGCCAGCACCCACGTGTTGAAAACCTGCCTGTATACCAATACACCCGATGAAAATTTCATACTCGATTTTTTACCCGACACCGACAACAAGATTCTAATGGCGGCGGGTTTTAGCGGGCACGGTTTCAAGTTTGCTTCGGTGGTGGGGGAAATTATGGCAGATTTGGCGCTGAAAGGGAAAAGTGAGTTGCCCATTGGTTTTTTGAATGTTGGGCGGTTTTTGTAAAACGCTGATCTGCTCCATGTTTATTTTGTTCGGTAGAATAAGTTGATGCAAAGTTAGGCGCGCAACCTGCGCGGCGAGCGGTGCAAAAACGACAATTCAAAAGGGCGATTGCGACAGGCGAAAAACTACAGGACAACTTTCCGCGCGCGCGCGATGGCTCCGCCTCGCGTGTTCTACTTTAAGGGCTCCGCCCTCCAATTACAACTTTCCATTATCCACCCTTTCTTCTCACCAGAACTCCTTATCTTTGCCCCGCTAAAAAAAAAGGATACGAACTCAATATGATGGAACAGCCCACATTGTCCACACGCTACAACCCGAACGAAACAGAAGCCCGTTGGTATGCCCACTGGATGGCCTGCAATTATTTTCACTCCGAACCCGACAGCCGGGAGCCGTTCACAATCGTCATTCCGCCGCCGAACGTGACGGGTCTGTTGCACATGGGCCACATGCTCAACAATACCATCCAGGACATCCTTATCCGCAAGGCTCGATTGGAGGGCAAAAACGCCTGCTGGGTACCGGGCACCGACCACGCATCCATCGCAACAGAAGCCAAAGTCGTGCAGTTGCTGCGCAAACAGGGCATCCGCAAAGCCGACATTTCGCGGGAGGAATTCCTGAAGCACGCCTGGGACTGGAAAGAAAAATACGGGGGCATCATCCTCGATCAGCTTCAAAAATTAGGCGCTTCCTGCGACTGGCAACGCACGCGCTTCACCATGGAAGAACCCCTGAGCCGCGCAGTAAACCATATATTTGTGGATCTGCACCAGAAAGGCCGCATCTACCGGGCTTTGCGTATGACCAACTGGGATCCAGAAGCATTGACCGCCCTTTCGAATGAGGAAGTTATTTATAGGGAGGAACCTGCGCAACTTTTCCACTTGCGCTACTTCGTGGAAGGCTCAACGGAAGAAGCCATCGTAATCGCAACCCAGCGCCCGGAGACCATCATGGCCGACAGCGCAGTGGCGGTTCACCCGGATGACGAGCGCTATCGCCACCTGATTGGCAAAAAAGTGCTCATCCCCCTCATCAACAAAGCGATCCCCGTGATTGCTGATAGCTACGTAGATATTGCCTTTGGAACAGGCGCCCTCAAAGTAACGCCTGCCCACGATCAAAACGACTACGACATTGGGCAACGCCATAAACTGGCCGTGTTAGACATCCTGAACGAAGACGGCACGCTGAACGCCCACGCACAAATCCTGGTGGGTGAAGACCGCTTCATTGCCCGCAAAAAGATCAAAAAGCTGCTGGAAGAAGGCGGCTATCTGGCGAAATTAGAAGACTACATCACCAAAATAGGGCGCTCGGAGCGTACCAATTCAGTGGTGGAACCCCGCCTGACGCTCCAATGGTTTCTGAGCATGAAGGAATTTGCCCGCACAGCCCTGGAAGCTGTACGCAGTGGTGAAGTACGCTTTTTTCCGGAAAACATGTGGAACATGTACAACAGTTGGCTAAACGAGGACAATGTACGCGACTGGTGCATTTCCCGGCAGTTGTGGTGGGGACAGCGCATTCCGGCCTGGTACTACGGCGAGCATGTTTTTGTAGCAGAAACAGCGAAAGCCGCGCTGGAGCAGGCACGTAAAAAAACCGGCAATGACGCACTAAGCCTGAACGACCTCAGACAAGACGAAGATGTAGTGGACACCTGGTTCTCTTCCTGGCTTTGGCCTATGTCGGTTTTCGACGGCTTTGACAAGGCGGAAGAACTGCGCTACTACTACCCGACCAATACGTTGGTTACAGGCTGGGACATCATGTTCTTTTGGGTGGCGCGCATGATCATGGCGGGCTACGAATGGGCACCGGGCTTGTTGGGCGAAGAGGCCACAAAAGCAAAAGGCGTCCAGCCTTTCCGCGATGTGTATTTCACAGGCATGGTACGCGACAACAAACGCCGAAAAATGAGTAAGTCGCTCGGCAATTCGCCAGATGCGCTGCAATTGATTGAAATTTACGGCGCAGACGGGGTGCGTTTTGGCTTGCTGAGCTGTGCGGCCGCAGGTAACGACATCATTTTTGACGCACCAATAGACCCCAAAACTGGCGAGGTCATCAACGAAAGCAAGCTGTGCGAGCAGGGTCGAAATTTCTGCAACAAGCTCTGGAACGCCCTGCGTTTGATCAAAGGCTGGGAGGTTTCCGAGGCGCCAACGCCCGCTGTGAACCTGCTGGCGGCTCAGTGGATGGAACATAAGCTGAACCAGACCATCGAAAAAACAGATGCGCTGATGCGGGAATACCGCTTGTCGGAGGCGCTGATTTTATTGTATAAATTCATTTGGGATGATTTTTGCTCTTGGTATCTGGAGATGATCAAACCAGCTTATGGCACGCCCGTCGTTGACTCGGCGACCATGGAAAAAACCATCGGCCTGTTCGAGCAATTGATGACGCTGTTGCATCCTTATATGCCTTTTGCCACCGAAGAAATCTGGCACCAATTGCGCGACCGTCTGGAAGGTGAAGATTGTGTCGTGAGCGCCTGGCCCATAGCCGAAGACTACGATTCTGAATTCATTGACCGGGTTGAACGCGCCAAAAACATTGTGACCGGCATCCGCGAAGTACGCAGCAGCAAAGGCATCAAAATGCAGGAATTGCTCCCGGCTTTCGCGCAGGAAACGCCCGCTACCAACGCGCTGCTGCATACCCCCGGCATCCGCGACATGGCGATCAAGATGGCCAATTTAGAAAGCCTGACGCTGACCTCTGCCCTGGAAATTTCGAGCAGTGTGTCCTTCCTCTCCGGGCCGGATAAATACTATGTCGTGCTGCAACAAACGATTGATGTGGAGGAAGAACGACAGCGCATGACCAAAGAATTGGCGTATAACCGCGGTTTTGCAGCCGCTACAGAAAAAAAACTGAGCAACGAACGTTTCGTGAGCAGTGCGCCGGAACAGGTCGTGGTGATGGAGCGCAAAAAATTAGCCGACGCAGAAGCGAAGATAAAAAGTCTGGAAGAAGCGCTGGCGCAGTTGGGTTAGAGAGCCGCTTAAGCTTTTGCAGACATCACACATCATCGGTTGTCAGTCCCGTCAGGGCGTCTGCAACAGCACGTACAGCCTTGCTTCTGTTGCAGACTCCCTGGCGGGAGTGACAAAGCCAGGTAGGTTGTGAAAATAGGGATAACGGTCAGTAACGCAAATGCGTCGACAAAATATGCATAGCAGACGCTCGCCAGTAGCGGGAATGACAAACCAACAAAGAGTGGAGTACAATGCAGAGCATACCTAACCAGCAGGCAGTTTGGCAGCAGTAGGATACCGCCGATAAGCTAAGGAAACGCCCCATCCGATGAAAGTGCCCAAAAAGGCTCCGCAAGCTACATCCAACGGATAGTGTACGCCAACATAGACTTGTGCGTAGGCAATGGACGCGGCCCAAAGCAGCAGCGGCAACCGGATGCGCCGGTACAATCGCCCCAGCGTAAAGCAAAGAAATACCGCAACGGCAAAATGGTTGGCGGCGTGTGAAGAAGTGAAACTGTACCCGCCGCCACAATGCACCAGTAAATTAACCTGCTCCTTAATTTCAGGTTCGTTGCAGGGGCGCAGGCGTTCTACGTTTTGTTTGATGAGCCGGCTGCTGGTCAGATCTGCCAGGCTGGCTGCAACGATGACGGCTAAGATAAAAAAGGCTCCTTTTGCTGCTCCAAATTTCCAGACGACAAAGCTTGCCAGCGCAACATAAAGCGGGATCCAGAAAAAACGGTCGCGCCAGAATGGCATCAGGGCATCTAACCAGGCGTTGTGCCCGACGTCGTTGATGAGAAAAAAAAGCGCGCGATCGAATTGAAGCAGTTCGGTCATAGTTTTTTACAGTAAGAAAATAAGCCGGGACTGGAATGGCGCAAATATATGACCCACAGTGTCAGAATTCCTGTTTCAAATCTTAATTTTGTGTCTTACTTAAGAATACAAGACGAACAGTGGCATTAATCAAATCTATTTCCGGCATTCGGGGCACCATTGGAGGCCAGGCAGGCGACAATCTTACTCCGCAAGACATCGTGGACTGTACCGCCGGGTTTGGCGAATTGATCCTGAAAAGCGGCGCCCCTGCTTCCGTAGTTGTCGGACGCGATGCCCGCATTTCGGGCGAAATGGTAAGCCACTTAGTCATTCAGACCCTCCTTGCACAAGGCATCTCAGTTTTGGATTTGGGACTGTCCACCACGCCTACGGTAGAAATGGCCGTTACCCATCTGGGTGCCGGCGCCGGCATCATTATTACGGCGAGCCACAATCCGGCTCACTGGAACGCGCTCAAGTTTTTAAACCAGGAGGGTGAATTCATTTCTGCTGAAGCGGGTCTGCAACTCCTCCAATTCATTGAAGCAGGCAATATCCGTTATGCCGAAGTTGAAAACCTTGGGCAATACCGCGAGGTGGAAGGTATGATAGCTTACCACATCGAACAAATTCTGGCCTTGCCTTTGGTGGAAATAGAAAAAATCAGACAGCGCAGGTTTAAGGTGGTGGTGGATTGCATCAACTCTACCGGCGCTATTTCGGTACCGCCACTTTTGGAAGCACTGGGCTGTGAGGTAGTTTTGCTGAATGCCGAAATGAATGGCCGTTTTGCGCACAACCCGGAACCCCTGCCGGCTCATTTGGAAGAACTGTGCAAGCAGGTAGTCGCCGAAAAAGCAGACCTGGGCATCGCGGTTGACCCGGATGTAGACCGCTTAGCTTTGGTTTGCGAAGATGGCAGCCTTTTTGGAGAAGAATACACCTTAGTCGCGGTGGCCGATTACGTCCTGCAAAAACGCCCGGGGAATACCGTGTCGAACCTTTCTTCTTCCAGAGCATTACGCGATATGACCCAAAAACACGGCGGACAGTATTTTGCCGCCGCAGTGGGCGAAGTAAACGTCGTTGCCAAAATGAAAGCAACAGGCGCAGTGATTGGCGGAGAAGGAAATGGCGGCGTGATTTTACCGGATTTGCACTACGGGCGCGACGCATTGGCCGGAATTGCACTCGTGTTGAGTCAATTGGCTGCATCCGGTCAATCCCTGCTTGCGTTGAGAAAAACCTATCCCGATTATCAAATGATCAAAGACAAAATTTCGCTGCCCCCCGGCACGGACATGGCGCAACTGCTGTCGAACCTGCATAAAAAATACGCTGCTGAAAATTGCGATACCACCGACGGTTTAAAAATTGACTTCCCGGAAAGCTGGGTACATCTGCGGCAATCCAATACAGAACCAATTATCCGGGTGTATGCGGAAGCTTTAGAAGCAGCAACGGCTCAGGAATTAGCCGACCAAATCAAGAACGATGCAAAAACGCTCTTATGACCAAAAACTTTTAATTAGATAACAGTTATAAACAAAACATCCATGAAAAAAGTCATCCTATCCCTTGTCGTTCTACACACCCTTGCTTTTCAATGCGATCCCGGAACCGGTATTTACGATCCATCGCCCCGCGACATGGAGATTATTACTGGTTTGCAAGTACGCGCTGCCAACGGTGTTGAACTGCAAAAGCTTGGAAATCCAAACTCCAAAACCAGTACCATAAAAGGGTACCCGAACCCGGCAAACACCTTCCTTTATGGCTTGGGGCCGGACATTGTAAGAAGAATATGGTTTGTTCCCGGAGAGCTGGAATACGACTACCACGGTGTAGAGTTTGATGTTTTATACCAAAACTTACTTTACCCCGAAGCGGACATTCAGGCGGAGCAAGTCAAATTCTACACCCCAAATTCATCATTCTTTGCAATCAATGTCAGCGACGTTCCATCGGGCTATTACCGCGTTTTTTACATCCTGGATAATGGCGACATGTATTGGGACAACATCTCCATTGACCATGAAAAGCCTTTCCAGGAAAGCGTAGACCAGGTAGCTGCCGATTGGGATTAGTCCCTGAGGGGAACCTTACTTCGCCTTAACCAAGACATATATACAACATGAAAAGAGTTTTTTTAGACAACGCCGCAACCACTGCCCTTCACCCTAAAGTGATTGATGCAATGGTAGAGGCCATGGACGGGCGCTATGGCAACCCTTCTTCTATCCATGCGGAAGGCCGCGCTGCCCGGGCAGCATTAGAGCAGGCCCGAAAAACGGTAGCCCGGTTCATCGGTGCTTCCATTGGCGAAGTTTTTTTCACATCAGGCGGGACGGAGTCGAACAATATGGCGCTCAAATGTGCCGTACGCGACCTCAGCGTGGTGCGCATCATCAGTTCGCCAACCGAACACCATTGCGTACTCCACTCTTTGGAAGCCATTGAACGCAGCGGGAAAGCGCGGATTGATTTTGTCAATATTGATGAAAAAGGGCATGTCGTAGTCCCGCATTTGGAAACACTCCTTCAGCAAGACGCCGGCAAAACACTGGTTTCACTGATGCATTCCAACAACGAGATCGGCTCAATGATTGATCTGTACGAAATCGCTGCGCTATGCCAACGCTACAATGCCTTGTTCCATACCGACACCGTACAAACGATGGGTTATTTCCCGATCAATGTTTCCCAAACGCCAATCAGTTTCCTCAGTGGTTCGGCACACAAATTTCATGGCCCGAAAGGCGTCGGCTTTATTTACATCAATAAGGAAAACATCGTGCGGCCCTTTGTGGACGGCGGTTCTCAGGAACGAAACATGCGCGGGGGTACGGAAAACTTCTACGGCATCATTGGCCTTGCCAAAGCACTGCAAATTGCCGGCGACAACATGGAGGCCAACTGCCGGCAAATCACCGAGGTGCGCAACTATTTTGCCGACCAGCTCCAGCAACACATCGAAGGCGTTCGGTTCAACGGCGATCCGTTTGAGCGGGGGCATTATAAAGTGCTCAGCGCAAGTTTCCTGGCTTCGTCAAAGTCCGACCTGCTGCTGCTTAACTTAGATGTGGAAGGCATCAGCGCTTCCGGTGGCAGTGCATGCAGCTCGGGCGCCGATGCCGGCAGCCACGTCATTGCTGCGCTGGGGGGCGACACGACCAGAATAACGGTTCGATTTTCTTTTTCTGATTTGAATACGCGGGAAGAAGTTGATTTTGCAATCGAAAAACTGCGCAAGCTATTGCCCGCCACGAAGCAAATGGCCATCGTTTAGGGTCTGTTTATTTATTTTTTTGATCAAAAAGGGCTTTTTTTTTGCCATTCACCCCTTTAAAAAGCACATTTTTTTTGGTCAAAAAAAATAAAAAAATCACAATTTCAACTAAAATACAAACACAATTATTTGATTTTTAATTGCTTAATCAATAGATGCTGCATCAAAAGCATTTCACAACGACTCTTTTTTGTCTTTGTCCCATGCAAAATACTGTCGCATATTTGTATCGTGAATGAGAGACAAGTGAGCTGGAAAGCAAAGCCAACAAAAAGATAAGTTGGCAAATAAGATTGACAATGTTCATGGGATTATAAAATTGGCCGGTGCAGATCGTCTCGACACCAACACTCCGGGACGATCGGCACACTTTTATCCGGCTCACAAAACGATTCGCGCCAACAAAAAAAGAAGGCGAACGCTCTAACGTCCGCCTCCGAATTAGGTCACATTCATGGGATTATGTCGTCTTTGCGACGAGAGATTACAATTTTGTTCGATATTAGGTTAAAAGTAATTCCGATGATTATGGTGCGAATTTATGCCAAGTATTTGTCATATTCAAAAAAATGACAAATAATTTTGGCAGAAATTTTCTGACGATTTGGATATGTTCATGGGATTATAATGGAAAGAGCCGCGCCATCTAAGCGCGGCTTTTTTATTTTCCATCTCAGACTTCGGTTTTAGAAAAAGTCACATCTGTTCATCGAAGAGCTCCTTTACATAAAAAGCTTCACAGGAATTATGTCCGGTGCTTCCAATCGGGCCGTCAATTTTCCGGAATCCCATACGCTGGTACAACAAATTTGCCTGCCACATGCGCGCAACGGTTTCCAGATAACAGTACCGATAACCCAATTCCGCAGCTTTTTCTACACAAATCGCCAACAGGCGCTTGCCCAACCCAAGTCCGCGAACAGCCGGATAAAAATACATTTTTTTCAGCTCACAGGTTCCGGCCTCACCGCCCGCCAATGCTGCCACTCCACCACAGCCCAAAATTTCTTCGCCTTTTGCAATCACATAAAAAGCAGAACTTGGTGCTTGGTATACTTCATACATGCGGTCTACTTCCGGGTCGAGGATGGAATAGCCCTCTCCTACTGCGCCGAATTCAGTCATCACAGCCCGGATAAGGCGGGCCACTTGTTCTTCATCTTTTTTTTCAATAGGCCGGATCACATAATCTGTCTGCTGACGGCTATGTTTCAGAGCTCTGGCGTACAAGCGCATCCCGTGAATAGCAGCTTCCCGTTCTGGATCATCCAAAAGCCGGAGCGCGGCAGCAACCTGATCGTCGGAACGGCAATTATTGCGTGTAACAGCAGCAAGACCCTGCTCTGTCAGGCTCAGGCATTTTTGGCGCTTATCATCCGGGCGGGGAATGATTTGTACATGCCCCTGATCCATGAGTTTGCTGACAATCCGGCTTATTGTAGATTTGTTCAACTGGATCAATTCGGATAATTCCATCATATTCAGCAGCTTGTGCTCATTCAGTTCAAATAGCACGTGGCATTCGGAATAAGAAAAACCAGTCTCCTGGAACTGTCCATCCAGAATGTTCAGCTCCCGAACCAATTCGCGGGTATGCTGGCGAATATCATTGATTGTTTGTTGCATTTGAAGCTACTTAGTTGCGTAGATCAATTATTTAGTTGCAAGTTGCAACTTTTTAAAATATCTTCATACAGGCACCAACAAAAAGCCTCGAAAAAATGATGGCTTTTGCCGAATATGGCTTATTTTGCTTGGGAAAGTCAATTTTTCACAAAAAACATTCAAAATGGAAAACCAAACTTTAATGGACAACTCCTTTGGAGAAGACATGCGCATCACGGATCGCATGAAAAGTATGATTGCTGAAATCGCCAAATGGGCCAAACTACTTTCGATTATTGGGTTCATCGGGATCGGGTTGATGGTTCTTATTGGCATCTTTGCCGGATCCATGATGGCTTTTATGGGAGATGCCATGGGCGCAGGCGCAGGCATTGGCGGTGGCTTTATCACCATTATTTACCTGCTCATGGCGGCGCTTTACTTTTTCCCGGTTCTTTATCTCTACCAATTTGCGTCCGGCGCAAAAAAGGCTCTGGCATCCGGAAGCGAGTCTGGAATAGAAGTGGCGTTTGAATCGCTGCGGAAGCACTACCGCTTCCTTGGAATCATGATGATTGTCATCTTGTCACTTTATGCCCTGTTTATTGTCATCGCCATCGCCGGCGCAGGTATGGGCTTAGGAAGCGGCATGTTCTAATGAAAAAAATAGGCCTGCTCTCTGACACCCACAGTGATTTGGACGAAAGTATTTTCAACTACTTCGCCGAATGCGACGAAGTGTGGCACGCAGGCGATATTGGGAGCCTTCAGGTGACAGACCGCCTGGAGGCTTTCAAATTGTTGCGCGCAGTACATGGAAACATTGATGGCAACGCCATTCGGGTACGTTACCCCGAAGACCTCCGGTTCAACTGCGAAGGCATGGATGTCTGGATCACCCACATTGGCGGCTATCCGGGGCGTTACAGCAAACGCGTGTCGGATCAGTTAAAGCTGAATCCGCCGGATTTATTCATCTGCGGGCATTCACACATCCTGAAAATTATGCCTGACAAAAAACACAACCTTTTGCACATCAATCCGGGCGCTTGCGGCAATCACGGTTTTCACGTCATGAAAACTATCGTCCGGTTTGCGATTGATGCGGGGAAGATCCGGGATATGGAGGTGGTGGAATTGGGGAAACGGGGCGTGATCATAACCTAAAACCCTAAAACAGATGTCGGCAAAAAAGAGTATTCCATTTTTTACTAAGATGGAACTTTTTTTCTGCCGACATCCCTCCTGGAGTTTGGCATTGAAAGGTGATGGCTCTTGAAAATTTCATTCAGTTATTACCTAAGTAAGTAACTCATGATCATGACAACAATTCCAGCAAAAGCCATAACTTCGAATGCCGTAAAGAATAAACGCAAAATTGCTTTGATGCATGACCCTAAGAAGAACAAGGTACCTGCAATAGATGCAATAAGGAGCAATTGGAATACAAAGCCTTCGTTCATGAATTCTGAATTTTGATGTGAGTAATTAAAACTCACACTCGAAATTCCGTTTCTGCTAACCAGAAATAGTGTATCCTGAACAAAAAAAGTGTATAACGGAAGATTATTCCATCCAGAACCTCCAGGAAGGAGCAGGAATATCTGCTTTTTCAGGGTCGTAGCAACAAAGGCTCCCTAAAGTAATCGTTTTTGTAAAAAAGGCTTTTGCCTTTTGATGCGACATGGTTCCTATGCTTCTTTTGATCGCTTTTGTGACGTTCTGATAAATTTTCTGCGCTTCTTTATCTTTTTCCGAATACCGTCGTAGTACGCCTTTAAGGATTCGCACACTTTCGTAAAAAGTAGTGTTTTCCTGATCAGACGATAACACTAATCGGTTCTTTTTCAAATGATCCCTGTAATGAATTAAACGGTCAAAATTCGTCCTCGAAGGATTGATGTGATACAATTGTTCGGCAACCGCCAGGATGTATTCCTGCAGTTCCAAAACGACCTCCGGATCAGCATCGGCCAAACTATCTTCTATGCATTTAATTGACTTTACCAAACCTTGTTCGTCTGTCGGAAACAGCTTTTTCCCTTTCAATTCAGAGAACTCCTGAGTAATGGGGAATGCCTTTTCAACATCTTTGGGAGAACGAAGGTATAGTTGACGGCAATGAATTTCTTTTTGAGGACGCATCATTAATTGGTGCATATAGATCAGCCCTAAAACATTCCCTCCTTTCTCCATTTTTATCATCTCCCCCTCGAAACGAAGGTTCCAACTTTGCGTACCGCGAAAGAACTCAAACTCGGAGTGCCCTCCCGGCGACACCAATTGCTCTGCAATGCGCTTCATGTCAACAATTTCCTGATGCCGCAGCGTGCTCTTCTCCAACCATTGCTGCAGGAGTTGCCGATCCGACTCGGCGGACCTGATCAAAAGTTGCATTTTGTTCGCAAACAACTGATCTTTTCTATGGCATAATTCCCAGGTTTGAAAAATCTGTCGGTAGCAGTGTTCGATGTTCTCAGCGAACAAACCAATCTGCCATTCCGGAGCAATTTGTGTTCGCAGATAGACCGGCATACTCCCCAGATTAATCTGGTAATCGCCCGTTTCTATTTGCGGAGGATAAAGTTCTTGGGCATAGGGCGTCCATAAAAGCGCGTCAGGACTTTTACAAAGGGCGGGTAACAACAATTGACATAGTTCTTCAAAAAAAAATCCCGCTAACCGGTGTACCGGGTCAACTTCCTGCAGACTCTGAATCGTGAACCTTTCTGACAATCCGCGGCAGAGGAACGACAAAGCCAGCAAGGGAACTATGTGATGAATTTCTTTCTCCGGCAAACGCTCTCTTCCTCCTATAAAAGCAAAGGCGAGGTGAAAACCACAAACGGACAAAGGAATCATCAGCGTTTCCAATGCCCGCCATTTATTCAGGCTGCTGTGGCCATTCAGCCAACCCAGCATATACTCATCCGGGATCATCCTGGCATTCAACCCTCCTACCCCATCTTGCCAGTCTGCTTTTTCAGGCCAGTTCATCTGCCCTATATATATAGGTCTATTTGCACTTTTTAGCTCATAAACCCGAAGATGTAACTCACGATTTTTTCGCACCGGCAAAGCCAATATCAAAACTGCATCCGGTTTTACCAAACGGATACCCAGCGCTATTTGACCAGCCAAAATTGTCGTAAAATCGGTTTCCATAGTATCTTTTCAGGTGTTGTTCAATACCAAATCCTTTAACTCCTTGTTATTTATCTAAAAAAAATAGGATTTTTGTTGTGTTTTTTATAAGATTAAGTCATAAATTCAATAAATTTTAAAAAATGCAAAACAAGAAACGGCATTTCTATTCCGAAGAAACGTTTTTTCTTCCGTATAGGATAAATGTAAGGCAAAGTCTATAAAGTCAAGCACAATTCCATCAAAACTTTAATTTTTTTGCTGGCTACATTTCACAAAAGTTATATCTTTACCTCGCTACCTCTACCCATTATGATGTTTAGCTACATATCAAGTACAAAATATTTGTTGAAAAACCCGATAGAAAATACGTGCCATGAATTTTCAAAGAGCGGCTGAAGATATCAAAGACGACCTTCTAAAAGAGCGATTGTGGAAATTGTTGAACCGTTGGAGCATTGAAAAACTGAATGTCGTCAAAAACCTTACGCAGGAACGCTTTCTGGGCGACGCTGAAATGGACTACCTCCTGCGTCGCCTTGCCGATTTTCCGGACTATTTCCCTATACCCGATATCGAAGATGCTCTAAGAAGAGAATTCTACAGTTGGTTACAACTTAAAGGAAAACCTGCCATCTTTCCTGAAGATGATTACCCTTTGCTCGGCGTCGCTATCCCTTATGAAAGATTAGAAGGCCACTTTATGAAGGAATACGGAACTATTTTTCCTTCCCGGGAGGTTTTTGCCCGATTCATAGATGACATCACCAACCAGGTTCACCCCCATGTTTGGCTGAAGAGGAAAAAATACGATCACCTGCGCATCAAACCCGATTATCAGTTACACTGGTTTTATTGGGAAGCAAGCGGAAACTATACTAATCCTTTGGCGTTATTTGATACGGGGCAGCAAGTAAAAGACGGATTAAGATTGCCAGAAATTTCTGCCCGTTATGACCGCCAATTGTTGTTTGCGTTTAGTACAGACCGGGCGCACAATCTGGGTGCAGACTTGGCTCTTTTCCGCCCTACCTTTTGCGATGCGGACTTTATGGCTGAGTATGAACCAGCTCACTTGGGAGAGTTTCGCTTTGGTGTAGTTAATCGAACTTACCAAGTGCCAAAAGTTGGGGCAAAAGTGGTTCTTGCCGAAGCTGTAGCCCGAAGCGGGTATTTGAAATTGGCTTATTTAAAACAATGCAAAGCATTGTCATAAAAGAAAATCATGAAAACTCAATATTTAGAAAAGTTGCGCGACCTTACCAAAAAGCAGAAAGGCGAAGTTCCTGTTCAGCCTGCTGCTTCATTTGAGGGGGACAACTTGGAATCTTTTATCGAGCACATCAAAAACGTGCCTCGTCAAAAGCCCGTTTACCGTCCGGAAAGAAGCGGTCAATTGAAAGAAGTGGTGGACAATTTCGACCGGGAAGAGTTGGCCGAATTTCTGGAAGCCGCCCTGCTTGAATCGCCGGAATTAACCGCTTTGCCGTTGTTCGAAGTCACAAAAGCCTTTTCTGCTGCCGATGCCGCGTTCGATTGGTTGATGGACATGTCCTACACTACCCTTGTCAAAGCCGCTGCTACTTTCGAAGTTTTGTTCGAACGCGCTATGGATAAAGACGCTTATGGCAGCAAAGGCTATATGGTATTGCAAAAAATCATGGCCATTACCGCCAGGAATCATGCCGGGCTTCCATTCGGCTATCTGAAGCGCAAGGTTCAGAACGCAGAAATCAACCCGGAGCTGCAATTGAGAATGGCTCTGTTGATGCTCCAGCACCAGGATTGCAATCTGGATGTCAAAGAACTGACAGAACTGTTTAATGTGCAGCAAAGGCCCTGGCTTTTGCCAGCTCAAATGGAGGCACAACTCCCCTTGTCTGGTCAGCAAATATCCGATCGCGAGAAAGCGGCAAACCAGGCGTTCCAGGCGCTTGAATTGTTGCCCTATTTCGATAATAAAAGTTTCCCGGTAAAAGACTTCGATTTGTTCCACCCAATGACTTCCGTTTTGGAAATCATTCTTGGCATTCTAAAAAACGCTTATCGCAACGATTGGGAGGAGCAACTCAAATCGTTTTATGAACGACCCGGTTTTGTCATCGCCAATGACTGGTTGCGCAACAGGGTTGAGGAAACGTTCTTGTATAGTAGTATGAAGGAAATGCATACTGCTGTCAAGGTCGCTCACGATAATGAGGTCATGGTAGAATTCACACTGGATATATTGACCTTTGAAACCATCCCGTCAGCAGAAGAAATTAAAGATTGGGTGAATAGCGCATTGCTCAGTAAAAAGGGAAAGGAGGAGCTGATTCAAAGTATCGTATTGGCTCTTCAATACCAAGGCGAATTGGCTGCTGCCAATATGAAGCCACTGTTGGAAAGTTTGAAACAAAACCATATTAACATGGAAGAGGAGTTGAAAGCTTGGCGGGTGGCAGTGAGGGTTGAACAAGCCAATTACGAAGTAGAAACGGCCAACATGCGTTATCAGAAATGGGTGTCGGATAATGTTGAGCCAGCTGATTTAGAAATTAAAGCTTCGATTAAAAGCTATGTGCGCTCAAAACAAGACCAATTCAAACCATCCAAAAAAGTGATCAAAGATGTTTTGCTATTGGCAGATGATTACAAGAACTGGTAGAAAGCATAATTAATATCCTTATCAAAAACTTAGATATGCAACGCAGCGATAATAAAGACTATACTTCTACGCCTGGTTCTCCTACGGATGATAGAGATGTGGGAGGACAATTTATAGAAGAAGTAGCCAGCAGCTATGCTATTCAGGAATATGAAGAGCGTCTGCGCGACGAAAACCAACTGACATTAGCCTACTATTTCGACTCTGCAGATGTCATTAATATGTTGCAGGGAGGGTGGGCCTACGAATCGTCAACAAAGTTTGATGAGGAAGCGCTAAGACGTGATAGAGAAAAAGTACTCGTATATGCACTCGCATTTGAGGGGTTGCTCGGCACTATCCATCTTCTGGATCCACATTTTCTCGAATTGATGAAGAAGTTGGAGCAATCCGATTTTTTTCTTAAATCCCCTTCGCGAGAAGAATACAAAGACTTTGCCACTCAGGTACTCCACGCTCATAAGCTTCTCGTATCCTCGAAAGTTAGGCCTGTATCTAAGCGCAATGTGGAGGCCTATGTAGAAGAACTGGTTGAAGAAGGCGCTGATCTTTTTAGAGCTAATTACTTGCTCCGGGAATTTGCATGGCCCCGACGGCTGAAATACCTTAAGGATGATACCAAACGCCTACTATTGGACAATGGCCGTATCCCGGAAATATCTGATCTTGATTTGTTTGTTAAAATCAGAAAAGGATTTGACGTTGTCAGACCTGCACGCTCGGAAAATAACAACCAGGATGCACTGGCACTGTATTTCCTGCAAGAAAAGCTGACAGTGCATCTTCAAGATGCCAGACAACCATTACCCGTTTTTTACGGTAGTTCTTCTTTCATACGCCGGGCAGTAAAAGAAATACAGAAAAATGACTCTGCCTTGTTTACCTATCCCTCTCAGGAAGGTGGCCCCCGAATTCCAATTGTGCGTGATGCTTTGTTTTTCATACTCGAACCCGTCTTTAAAATAGGCGATAAAACAGAAGCTTTCTTTCAAGAGCTTCAAGACGCAAAAGGAGGCATTCGCGCTTTGGTTCGACGTGAATATGAACGCTACCGCAATAGGAACTTCGCGCTTGTTTCTGAAATGGATAAGGCCAGAAAAGAATTTGAGCACAGTATAAGAGAAATTATTAATGTGAAATTTAATCAGGAAATCTGGATTAAGCACCAATTTCACAAAAACATGGTAGATGATCTTAAACAATCACTACACTGGCAACAAGAAGAAGAAACCTCTCTCATTGAGCAAGAACTGCGAAAGGGTCTGGAAGAAGCACTCCGAAGCGCCCAACAGGCTCTGCAACGTTCGATTGAGTGGAGTGCCATTGTACGGCATTTTGATGATCTAAAGACTGACGTAGAAACTTATTTGCCCAAAAGTGCAGCAAAACTGGATGTCTTTCGTGATTTTGCTTTGATACGATTCGGTTTGGATAAACAAAAATTGACCCGAATACAAGGTATTACAGAAGCAATGATCGTCCGCCTTGATGACAGACTGCCCGATGCGGAAATCATTTCTTTATTGATGACCAAGCCGGAAACCGAAGATAAAACTGAGCGGTTACTTTTAGGCTTATCCATTGCATGGCTGTTGGAAAAATATAAGCTGATCGTTACTTTATGTGACCAATTTACCAATCAGGATATGCAGCGTCGTTATGAAATTGCTTTGTTACTGGGTGCCTCAACTATCTCTTTAAATAAAAATACGCAAGGCATTGAACGGACACAGGAAATCATCAATTGTATTTTAGACAAAAAAGATAACTATCGAGTTTGGTTGGGGATAGCATTTCTCTATTACCGGATGTGGGAAGTTAGTTCCAAGCAAGCTGGAGACCTGCCAGAGATGGATCCAGAAAAATGGAACATATTACAAGATAGTGAAGGTTACAACAAATATATAATAAAAGGCAGTATTCATTTTGTGCAAAAGGCTTATGACTATCTTGAAAATCGACTTCAGGAAGAGAAAGAGGGGGGCTATCGCCTGTTGAGCTATGTCTATGCGCTCAATAACATTATTTATTATGTAACAAAAAGCGCCGATGCAGATGCTTTCAAAAACTTAGAACCGCTCTTGGCCAAGCTTCGCTCTTATGAGGGCGACTCACTCGTTTGGCAAGGTCGTTTCTATGATACTTTAGGATGGTATTTCCTCAGAAAAGCCCTATATAGTGAAGATGGTTCGGATCTTTTTAAAGGATACATCAAGATGGCCAATAACTTTTACGAATTGGCCGATTCCCATATCGCTTCACCACGTGACAGGCTTTTGTACCGGTTACTACTCGAGGGCATACAAAAAGTAAGAGAGCGTTCAAAGAACAATAATTAATTCCACCCTTGAAACCTATACACTATGGAATACCTTTCTACAATATTGTTGACTTATGCAAATTCTGATTCTTCACCGTTAAAAATATTGGATGAAGAAGAGCGAAAAGTATCTGATTTGCTTGAAGAAGAAAAACTACTAAAATTAGGATGCAAAAAAGAAAGTGACCGTTTTATTGCAAATAATGTGGAACGCTTGATAGAAAAAGTAGAAAAAGCAAAAGACAGTTTGCTCTTTTTTTCATATAGCGGTCATGCAGATGATAAGACTTTTCATTTAGATGGCCAAACAGCTCATATCTCAGGCTTTTCAAACATCCTCAAAGATTGTTGTCCCAATCTTTGTTGTGTCTTATTGAACGGGTGTAACACTTACGGACAAGTCAAGTTCTTTCATCAAGCTAATATACCCATTGTTATCGCTACCCATTATGAAGTAGGAGATAAAAAAGCAACCAAGTTCGCTGTTCGGTTTTTTAAAGAACTCATAAATGGAGCAACAATTGAAGAAGCTTTTGATAGCGCAGCATATTTAATGCAAACCAAAACAGGTAAAGAATACATCAAACAATGCCTTCACCCGAGAGGCATTAACATTAAAACTTCTTTAAATGAAAATGATCCTAATGAAAATAAAAAGATGTTTGGCATGTCTTGTTTGGAAGGCCATGAGTTTAAATTAAAATTGGGTTTAGAGCAATTATCAATAAGATGTAATACTCATCAGGTATTTGAAAGTAATTTGCAATATCATAATATATTGGTAGTTGACTGTAGTCATCGACATTTACCTGATCATGTTGATTTTGCAACTGACCTCCAGTCAAGACTATATAGTCGAAAATTACCTTATTCAATTGGTTTTTTCGACCCGCTTCATTACACAATTAATTCATTGTCAATTCATGGCTTAAGCATCTTTAATAGTTTGGTAAGTAAAGCCAATAAGATAATCTTTTTGCTACATACTCAAACCAGCCGCTTTTTTGATTGTATTGACCTATTCGATGGTGTCTTAAAATCAATTCAACAATCCTCAAAACCTGTTTGGAATATCTATTTAGAAGACTTTCGACATGATGGATTAGAACGCTTAAAGGTTAATGAAAATGAAGAAAAAAACAGGCGATTTCCAATAGATAAAAAAGAATTTTACTTCAATGGAAATGGTAGTCAAAAAAATGCTCCAGATTTAATCAATCATTTACAGGAAGCACTTGAAAGTGAAAATAATCTTATCATAGAGCATTTTAGGAGTTTAGATTTAAAGACTCAAAAAGACTCAATACTGGATTTTTTCGCTTCAGACAGCCTGCCTGATTCCAACCTTTTCTTATTGGATGGAGGGAATGAATCAGGGTGGAAAATACTTGTAGATTATATACGCGAACAAATCAGAGCATTTAATACCCAAAGACTCCCTCCTAAAGCGGAAGTCTCTTATAAAAACGGATATTCAGAAAGCAGTGATTTATTTGCCCGAATGTCTTCTTTGTTGTCTGAAACAACAGATTTTGATTTTTTTGAAAACGCTCAACAGAATTTTATTGAAGTAGTTAATAAAAAACTTAATTACCAATCCTTATTATGGATTATAAAAGATATTCAAATTGAGTCAACTTCAGCAAATGCACAAGATATTCCAATAGATATTAAGCTCTTAATGGACTGGAGGAAAATCATTAATTATGAACTTCAAAATAGGAATCGTTATTGTCGACTATTTATTATTTTTGTTTCTAATAAGGGGTCTTTTCGGCCTTATGTCGAACACTTTGCCGGCCACACTTTACATTTAGAGCAGTCCCATGTCACACCCCAGGATATTAGCCGGTGGCATCACCAGTTTAAGACCAAATTTTTCCCCATCACATTGCCAGAAGAACTTCTATCTTCTGATTTTACATTCCGTCAAGCGGTTAATCGTCTATGTAAGGCTCTCAAAAACCAGGAAAAATTAGAAGCAGAACTATTTTAAGAACTATCAAAACCTTTTATGAATGCACAAAAAAGAAAACCGTACTGAATATAAAGGGACTGCACTTAATGAATACAAGTATGGAGCACTCCCTTATTTCCCTGGAGAAGAAATCGTAAGAGCCGTTAACATCGCCCTGCGTTTGGGGCGTCCTCTATTAGTACGCGGCGAACCGGGATGCGGAAAAACTCGGTTGGCAGAAGCCGTTGCAGTGGAATTGCATGGTGAACATTGGAAAGACTCCCTTTTTCGCTGGTCTATCCGGTCAACCACCAAAGCATCAGAAGGCTTTTATACATTCGATCATTTGGCTCGATTAAGAGACAGTCAAATTGAGGCCAGAAGTTATGTCCAAGAGCAAAAAGGTAAAAAAAAAGAAGGTGTCCAAAAATATATCAACTATGGCGCTTTGGGGAAAGCAATTATCAGATCTGAAGAACAACCTGAAGGTAATCCGCCTGTTTTATTAGTGGATGAGATAGATAAAGCTGATATTGACCTGCCGAACGACTTGCTGGAATTATTAGAAGATTACTCCTTTGTCGTTACAGAAACTAATGATCAACACAAATCGCCTGAAACCAATCGCCCCTTTATAATTATCACTAGCAATAATGAACGGGAACTTTCCGATGCTTTTTTGCGCCGGTGCATATTCTTATGGATTGACTTCCCGGGGGAAGATTTATTGAATGCCATCGCAGAAGCAATCTTTACTGAGCAGGATGATCATTGGAAAAAATCCCTGCCTGGTTTAATTGATAAATTTCAGAAAATTAGAGACTTTGCCCAAAAAAGCCCGCAGACGAAACATCCTTCGACCAGTGAAATGCTGGACTGGCTCAGGGCTGTTGGGCACTATACCGATTGGGGTAAAAATCGGGATGAACTCGACCGAATTCTTGAAAGCAGAGATGGCATCTACAGAGAAACACTCATTAAAACTCAACCCCAAAATAAAAGATAGGAAATGACAGAAGGGCTTATCTTATCATTCTTTCTGCAATTGCGCAATAACCCTGGGTTCTTTCATTTAGAAATGAGGCACTTTGGGGATTTATTGCTCTTGCTTCGAGAAGACGAAAGCCAAGAGAGTATGAAGAATTCAGATAGTCTGAAGAATTTATGCAGAACCCTATGGTTAGCTGACTCCCGACGATATGGAAGCCTATTTGACCATTTATTCAAATCAACCTTTGAAAGTAGTTCCCAGGAGTCAACTATGATTCCCCCAGAGCATCCGGAAATTTCAAAACCCAAACCAAATCCAATCCAGGAAATAAGACCGCGAAAGCCCTTACAACAACCAGAACAATTTAGGCGAGATAAAGTAGAGCCACTAACAACAGAGCCTGATCCCGTAAAGACGCTATGGATTTACATTGAAGAAGGAGATGAGAATACAGAAGCCAAACGTGGTTCTTATATCCATAGAGAATTTGATCTTTCCAACAATTTTCATCCTGTTAGTTCCCATCTTTTGCAGCAGCGCTGGCGTATGCTCTTCCGTACAGAACGTATCTCCTCGGAAAAGAATGGCATGGATGTGGCAGCAACGGTTTCCGCTTTAAACAATGGTTATATATTGTCAAGCCCCCTGTACAAAAAGGAATGGACTTACTCCCCTTGCATTGTGCTCCTTATTGACCAATTAGGCAGTATGGAACCCTTCGAAGAGTTAGGAGAACTTATTCGGGAAAGTTTAGAAAATGCATTCCCAAAAGATAAAATCAAAGTGTTTTATTTTTATAATGAACCAGGTTCTGTATTATTCACCAATCCTTCTCAAACAGAAGCAATCAGCAATGATGATTTTTTTCGCCGATATGTGAAATCCGATAATTCTATAGTCATTTTTAGTGACGCAGGGGCATATCGCCGAGACATGGATCCGGATCGCATCATAAATACGTTACATTTTTTAAAAGAAACACAATCTTTTCGACACAGGATATGGTTGAACCCGGTGCCCAGGAGTCGCTGGAATTCCAAAGCCATTGAAGCCATTATGGCTGTTATTCAAATGACTGAAGTATCCCATACAGAGATATCATTGTTGCCAAAACATTATGGGCACATCTATCCGACGCCCTATGACACCGATACAAAACTGATATCTGCGGAAGCAATAGAAAAAAGTGCTGCCGAAGTCCGTCCCTATTTAATGTGGTATAATGACAGATATGCGGCTGAGAGTTATGAGTATTGGCAGTTCCTGGTTTTGGCAGCATTTATGCCCGCTTTTTCGACGGATATGCTTTACAAACTGAGGAAAAACATGGCTGCCCTCACCGGAAAAAAGTATGATCCCGGAAAGCAAATCCACTATTCAGTTGTTGCTGATCTGATTTTATCTCCACTGTGCAGAAAATTAGGGATGGGATTGTTCGAGGTCAGAAAAGAACTACAGGAAAATATTTGGGGACAGGAAACCTATAAGAACAATCTAATCGAGTTGAATAGCCTGCGCTTGTCAAGGTTCTTAGAAGAATATGCGAAGGATAGTGAGAATAGTTATTTGCCAACAAAAGTTTATTGGGAAGCCCTTATGCATCGGGTCGCGTTGGCAACAAATTATGAAGAACTCTTAGGCTCTTTACTTGCAATATCTGGCAACAACGGTTCCTTTCCAATAGAAGAATCGAGTATAGATGAACACTTTGAATACCTGAAGGGTAAAGATGGCATGGATGCTGCAAAAAAAGAAGGAATTCGCGTTACGCTGGCATGGGCAAAAGCATTAAATGCCTCGAAAAGCCCCCAAAGGAATGAACAACTCCTGGAATTAACGAGGCACCTCCGGGAGAAAAAACCGCAAGAAAGCAACAAGCTTAACACTTTCTGCCTACCTGTCCCTATGCCCGATGATGATTCTCTGGCTGAATTAATAAAAACCAGTATGCTACCGTCTGTTACAGTTGAGCCGAAAAAGACTGATGAGAAGTTTATCGGGGAGTTAATGGATAGTTATGCCATTCAGCAATACGAAGACCGTTTGCGCAAGAATGGGCAGTTAACATTAGAATATTATTTCGATTCTGTAGATGTCATCAATCTGATTCAGGGGGGATGGGCTTATGAGACAGGTATGGAGTTCAAGGAACAAGCCTATCGGCGTGATCGAGAAAAAATCACCGTGTATGCTTTCGCTTTTCAGGGCTTGTTAGGGACAATACGCATGTTAGAACCCCATCGTTTGGAAGTTACGAACAAATTGGACCGGCATGAATACTTTCTGGGAAACCCGACCAAAGTAGAATACAAGCAATTGGTTAAGCAAGTATTACAGGCAAATCAATTAGATCATAACAAACCGATTGTTTCCCTCAACGTACATAATATTGATGACAACATCAAACAATTGATCAATGAAGGTGCCGATTTGTTTCGTGCCAATTACTTACTACGGGAATACACCTGGGAAAAGCGGCTCAAATACCTGATCACGCGAAATCCCGTTCGTTTATCTTTTGACGGGTATGGATTTCAAGAAATATCTGATTATAACCTGTTTACAAAAATAAAAGCTGGCTTTGATAGCATTCGCCCCCAAGCTCAGATGTCTTATAACAATATCCACGATGCCACATCTCTATATTATCTACAAAAAAAATTGTCTGCCCATATTAAGGATAAAAAGCAGCCTTTGCCGGTGTTTTTTGCAAGTTCCTTTGCAATCTGGCATGCAGTAAAATTTATCCAAAAACAAGACCCGGATTTATTTACCTACCCTTCAGAAGGCGGCTCATTTCGGCGTATCCCCATCATACGGGATGCCCTGTTTTTTATTTTAGAACCGCTTTTCCAAATTGGCGGCCAAACAGAAGATTTTTTAAAAAAACTGCAGGATTCAAAAGACAGCATCAGAGTTCTTATACAAAGAGAATACAACCAATATAGAGACATAGACAGGAAGATAGTTTCTGATATGGAGACCGCGCGTAAGGATTTTGAAAATAAAGTAAAAGGTATTATTGAGGCTAAATTCATACAGGATATATGGATAGGACAAGGTTCTTACCGCCATCTAATATCTGATTTAAAGCAGTCCTTCGAGTGGAATGACGAAGATATTCCTTTAGTTGAGGAAGGTCTAAAAAGTGAACTTCAGGAAGTTTTGGAAGATGCAAAAAAAAGCCTGCAAAGATCAAAAGAGTGGAGCGCCATCGTAGAAGCCTTCCGTGAAATAAACCAGGACGCCAAACGTTATCTTCCGAAGAGTGTCGGCTCTTTAGATATATTTCGGGATTATGGATTAATACGCTTCGGTATTGACAAACAAAAACTGGATGGTCTTCAAGACATCATAGAATCATTGATTAATGTGCCGGAAAGCCGGCTTCCGGAAGCATACATCATTTCCCTTTTAATGACCCAGCCCAAAACTGAAGCCAAAACGGTAAAACTTTTATTGGGGATTACAGTGGCCTGGATACTTGAAAAAAACGACCTCATTGTTACCTTATGTGAACAATTCAGCGGCCATGACATGCAGCGACGGTATGAGATTGCCTTAATATTTGGTGCCGCTTTTATTGCAGCGAAAAAAAATGCACAGGGAATTAACCGAACCCAAAGTATAATCAACGATTTATTAAGCAAAAAAGATAATAACTACAGGATTTGGCTGGGTGTCTCTTTTCTGTATTACCGCATGTGGGAAGCTGACTCAAAGCAACGTTCAGATATTCCTGAAATAAACTCCGAAGAATGGAAAGCTCTGGAAAAGCGAAGTTCTTACGAAAAATACATCATTTACGGAGCCATATATTATGCTGATAAAGCTTGTAGCTATCTTAAAAAACGACTAATGGAAGATGAAATTCAAGAAGGTTATCGCCTGCTTAGTTACCTCTATGCACTCAATAACGTCATTTATTATACCACAAAAAGTGGAAATACCAAAGCGTTTTTGGCATTAGAAAATCTTGTTGAAGAATTAGAAGGTCATGAATACAGGACTGACGTCTGGCAAGGCCGCTTCTATGATACCCTTGGTTGGTATGACCTGCGCAAGGCTTTTCTATCCAGCAAAAATGTCGAGTTGTACCAAGGTTATCTCAAGAAAGCGGAAATGTATTACAATTCGGCCATGGAAAACATAGCATTGCCAAGAGATAGAACCCTTTATCGCCAATTGCACGACGGTATCCAAAAAGTAAGAGAACATTTGATAAACTCTTAGTCACTCAATCCCCCCGCGCGTCATCATCCGGGTTCCGAAAATCCCCTACCCCATGCAACCTTCCATCCGGCAATTTCAAAATGGCTTTGATGACGGCAATCCTTTCTACTTCCTGGAAATGGTGGCCCATACCTTCAAGCACCTGGCGGGTAGCCTCGTTGAACGTGCCACGCTCCGTCATAATGAGGTCGGGCAGCCATTGGTGGTGAAACCGCCCGGCATTGACCGCTTTTTCGAGATCCATGCCAAATTCGGCAACGTTCAGAAAGACCTGAAAAACGGTGGTGATGATGGTGGAACCGCCCGGCGTGCCGAGCACCATAAAGAGTTTTCCGTCTTTTTCCACGATGGTAGGCGTCATCGAACTGAGCATGCGTTTGTTCGGCTGGATGGCATTGGCTTCCGCGCCAACTAAGCCAAATTGGTTGGGAACGCCAGGTTTGACGCTAAAATCGTCCATTTCATTATTGAGAAAAAACCCGGCACCATCTACCCAGACTTTACAACCGTAATTGGAATTGAGCGTGGTGGTCACCGAAACCGCGTTGTCATCTGCATCCACCACAGAGGTATGTTCCGTTTCAAAACTTTCTATAGCTATTTTGAAATTGCCGGCGCCTACGGCTTCGCTGCTGGTTGCTTTGGACGCATTAAAATCCCCCATTCGCTTCAACAAATAGCGGTCGTTGAGCAGGGAATCAATCGGAACCGGGAAAAAGTCGCTGTCGCCCAGATACTGGGAGCGATCGGCGTATACGCGCCGCGAAGCTTCGACCATCACATGCACGGCTTCTTTCGACTGAAAGCCCCATTGCTTTAAGGGATAAGGTTCTACCATTTTTAGCAATTGGAGCAACGCAACGCCGCCGCTTGACGAAGGCGGCATAGAAATAACTTTATAGTCTTTGTATTTACCAATCAATGGTTTACGCCATTTCGATTCGTAGTTTTCAAGATCCTTGTGCGAAACTATGCCGCCGCCGCTTTGCATCTCAGCTACAATCTCGTTGGCGGTTTCGCCTGCATAAAACCCGGCCAACCCTTTATCGCGAATCAACCGGAGCGTTCGCGCCAGCTCTTTTTGTACCAGCAGATCATCTGCTTTCCAGTTGTCTTTCAGAAAAGGATTGGGCTGCGCGTTGAATTTGCGGAAAGCGGGCTGAAAGCTATTCAGGCGGTCAGCTTCGGCGCTGCTGACGGGGAACCCTGCTTCTGCAAGGCGAATGGCAGGTTCTACGAGTTTTTTAAAGTCCAATTTACCGTATTTCTGATGCGCTGCGATTAACCCGGCCACCGTTCCGGGCGTACCCGCAGCGAGGTGTCCATCGGTACTGAGCCCTTTGATGACCCCCCCAAGGCTGTCTAAATACAGGTCACGGTGGGCGCTTGCGGGCGCTTTTTCGCGGTAGTCCAAGGCATCCGTTGTTCCATTTCCCAGGCGAAGAACCATAAACCCGCCGCCGCCAAGGTTCCCGGCGCGGGGGAAAACGACGGCCATCGCAAAATGAACGGCAATGGTGGCATCCACTGCATTCCCACCCTGTTCCAATACGTCGAGTCCGGCTCGGGTCGCCAATGCATGCGGCGTCACAACCATTGAATTTGCGGCAACGGCACTTTTTTGGGGAACGTACTGGTTCGTAACCCCGGGTAAAGCGCGCTGGCAGGCGCAGGCCATTCCTAAAACAGCCCCTAAAATCAAAATACTTCTTGCGAATTTCATTTTTGGTATGATAGTTGATTTAATAATACAAATGATTGCGGGGTTGTGTAATAAGGTGCAAGGTGCAAGACTTGTCTCGCTAAGCGGGAAGGCAAGAGGCAATAATTTCGCGAGGTCGTTCTGTTTGTTTCCGTAAACATGAAGCATTGCAAAACAAAATTGCCTATTGCTCCTTGCCCTTTGCCTCTTTACACAACTCCGTGTGCAAGTTTGCAGCAATTTAGCAATCTGAGATCAGACTATCTACATAAAAAATCAAGGAGTGCGGCAGCCTCAACACTGAACGAAGGGGCAGGCAGTGAGAAAATGGGGACCTCGTTATAAAACTTTGCTTTGGCCGCACTCTTTTTATTCCTTCTTTATTGCACTTCATTCGGGTTTATCTGCGCTTCGGTACGGATTATTTGCATTCCACTTGCGGAATGTTGCATTTTGTGGGCATGTTCATAAAAACATGGTTTACATGAGACTGCCGTTAACCCTTACGTTGATACTTTATTGCCTCCGGCTGATCTCGCAAACCGGAACGCTTTCCGGATCCGTGAAAAGTACGGATGGAGCGCCGGTCATCGGTGCCAATGTTTTTCTCAAAGACACCTACGACGGCGCTTCTACAGATGGCGAAGGCAATTTCATCTTCACAACTGACGCAACCGGCGCGCAAGTGCTGAGCGTTTCCTGCATCGGGTATGAAAATCACGAACAGCCGGTTACCCTGACGAGCGAAATACTCGAAGTTCACATTCGTATTTTACCTGCGGCGACCGAACTCGACGCAGTTGTCATCACCGCAGGCGCTTTTGAAGCCAGCGATGAACGCAAAGCCGTGGTGTTGCGGCCACTCGATATTGTTACGACTGCGGGCGCGCTCGCCGATATTGCAGGCGCAATGAACACGTTACCCGGCACTCAAATTGTGGGCGAAGAAGGCAAAATTTTTGTACGTGGCGGCGCTGCCCACGAAACCCGCACATTCATTGACGGCCTGAATGTGCAGAACCCATACAGCAGCACGGTGCCCAACATCCCGGCGCGCGGTCGTTTTTCGCCTTTCCTGTTTAAAGGTACCACCTTTAGTACGGGCGGTTATTCGGCAGAATACGGCCAGGCTTTGTCATCCGCGTTGCTGCTCGAAACGCAGGATGTTGCGCCAGAAACTGTCACCGGTATTTCCCTAATGACGGTTGGCCTTGGGCTTTCGCATACGCAAAACTTAGGCAAAGCTTCCATTGCCCTTTCGGGCGATTATACCAACCTCGCGCCTTATACGCTGCTGGTGAAACAGAACATTGAGTGGGTCCGGCCTTTTCAGGGATTGGGCGGGCAATTGGTGTTTCGCTACAAAACCTCGGATACAGGTATTTTGAAAGTACAAGCCAGCGGCAGCGGCAACGGTTTCACCATGCAGTATCCCGATGCAACTCGTGTAGACCAGCGAAATGAACTGACCTTGAACAACGAAAACTACTTCGCCAATGCATCCTGGAAAGAAATTGTCGGCGAAAACTGGACTTTTTTCGCAGGTGCGGCGCTGTCTCAAAATACCGACGACGTCCAAAGTACTTTTGGCCTGCATAGCCGCGAAACCGCTGCTCAAGGTAAAATGACGCTCAAATATTCGGGCAAAGACATCAGCGTGAAATTTGGCGGCGAATACTGGGGCAGTCGTTTTGAAGAAAGCTTTCAGGAAGAAACGGGTGCCCTTTACGAAACGAACCTGAATGACGATTACAGTGCCGTTTTTGCAGAATCAGAAGCGAGTATATCACCCAAACTTGCGCTGCGTGCCGGGTTACGGCTGGAATACAGCGCTTTGATTCAAGACTGGAGCTTAGCGCCCCGTTTGTCGGCAGCCTTCAAAACCGGCGATCACAGCCAAGTTTCGCTGGCGTATGGTACGTTTTACCAGAAGCCCGAAAATAACTTATTGCGCTACAATACGAACATTCGCTTTGAACGCGCAGCGCACTATATCCTTAACTATCAATACATGCACAACCGCCGGACTTTTCGGGTAGAGGGTTATTATAAAGGCTATAAAGATTTGATTCAGTTTGCTGAAAATCAGGCTACGCAAAGCAATAACGAAGGTTATGGAGATGCCTGGGGAATGGACGTTTTCTACCGGGATCAAAAAAGTATTCAATACGGCGATTTCTGGATTTCGTACTCTTTTCTGGATACAAAAAGGAAATACCTTGGCTTCCCCATTGCGGCTACTCCAAGTTTTGCGTCCCGGCATAATTTTGCAGTGGTATATAAGCACTGGATCCAGCGCCTCACGACTTCAATCGGGTTTACCTATTCGCATTCAAGTCCCCGCCCTTACGACGATCCAAACCAAGACGGTTTCATGGCTGGGCGAACCTCCCCTTACAACGACCTGAGTTTCAACGCGAGCTACCTGACCCATATCTTCAGCAATTTCACGATCCTTTATATTGCGGTGAACAACCTGCCGGGCTTCAACAATACGTTCGGGCAGCAGTTCAGCAATACGCCCGATGCAGAAGGTAATTTTACCGGAATCGCAGTAAGACCGCCTGCAAAGCGCTTCTTTTTTGTGGGGTTGTTCATTTCGATCGGAGAAAAATTTGGCGGCATTTAGTGTCTGTCTTTATAGTCCGATAGCTGCGTTATGCTCAACCCCAAAAACGGTCAATTACGCGAGTAAGCTCCCATTTTTGGGGTCTTCGCATGCCTTGCTCTCGAACTCTAAAGAACAGACACCCGGCTACTTTTTGATAGCTGCGTTGTAGACACCCGGCTACTTTTTGATAGCTGCGTTATGCTCAACCCCAAAAACGGTCAATTACGCGAGTAAGCTCCCATTTTTGGGGTCTTCGCATGCCTTGCTCTCGAACTCTAAAGAACAGACACCCGGCTACTTTTTGATAGCTGCG
>Ga0163155_10000872_pt1 | contig 37069 bp, 60 predicted proteins | sample OliLakLV19SP4G1_FD_148611 | JGI IMG/M metagenome (GOLD analysis project Ga0163155, IMG submission 148611) | Freshwater microbial mat bacterial communities from Lake Vanda, McMurdo Dry Valleys, Antarctica - Oligotrophic Lake LV.19.SP4.G1 | ecosystem: Environmental > Aquatic > Freshwater > Lake >... | reverse complement strand
TATAGGAATAGAAAAAGAAAAAGAATACTGCAAGATAGCAGAGTCACGGATTAACTATGCCCTCGCCTCTCTAAATAAAATAAAATGACCCGACAAGAAATAGACAACGATATAGAAAAACGCAAAGAGCTTTTTATGAAAGACGCAGATACTACACCCTTGACCATTGAGGATAAAGAAAGGGTAAGGGCTTTGTTGATTAAGTATAAGCCGCCTTACTTGTAAGGGTGTGGATAACTTCCTTGAAACTTGAACCACGATAATATATTATAAAGGAAGTAAACACTGTGAAAAGCGAAGACTCACAGCAAAGTAATCGCCTCTCCGGTGTTTCATTAATAAATAATAAATAAATATATGACAAGAGAAATAAAGTTTAGAGCGTGGGATAAAAAAGAAAATAAGTTTGAGGGCCACTTTCAGATAGCTCCAAACGGAGTGCTTGCGATGTTTGACCCAATGACCGCAAGTTGGGGAAAAGCAGAAGAAGATAGATTTATCGTAATGCAATACACAGGACTCAAGGATAAAAATGGCAAAGAGATTTATGAGGGGGATATTATTGACAATGAGGGTGCTCGACAGAAGTATGAAGTTATATTTCATAACGGGTGTTTCTGTATTAGCCGTGGTCTCGGTTATCACATCTTCAATGAAAAGAAAGTAGAAATCATCGGCAACATCTACGAGCACCCTAATTATTAAATATATGACCGACCACATCACCAAAAAAAGAAGAATGAGCAAGCCAGAGAAAGACCCTACCGACTTCCTAACCCTACTCACAGCCCTCGCCATCGGTGTCGCCATCGCAACAATTATTCATAGTTTCTTCTTCCTCCACCTGATCAACCTTTGTAAATAAATATATGACCAACACAGAAAAAGTATTAGAGGAGTTTGAGAAGTTAAGAATTATTAGTGTTACAGTTTCAGATGTCGATGATGACACTTATATTCACGATGAAGGACCTGAATACATCAAAGCCTTCATCTCCACCTCAATCGCACAAGCAGTAGCAGAAGAGAGGGAGAGGGTGGTGGATAAAATTAGAAAAGCACCAATGTGGAAACTTGTACCAAATACTCCGAGAATGATTATGTGTAGCGACAAGGAGTTTGACAACTTCCTCTCCTCCCTAGACAAACCATTGACAGATAAAGAATAAATATATGAAAACAAAACAAGAACAAAAAGACGAGGCCTGCGAAGAATACGAAGCAACACAAGCACCAGCACTCAAAAAATACGAAGTAACCACAAAATTAGCACTCAAAAGATACGAAGCAATCATAGCCCCAGCACTTAAAGCATACGAAGAAATAATAGAGCCAGCGATCAAGGTATATCAAGCAACCATAGAGCCAGCATACAAAGAATACCAAGCAATCACGGAACCTGCGCACAAAGAATACATTGAGGCTCAAGCACCAGCACTTAAAGTATACAGAGCTAAATTATTAGAAATAAATAACAGATAAATCTATGAGTATAGTATATTGCCACAAGTGCGACACCTACATAGACACTGACTTTAACGCAGAACACTTTGACGAAGAAGTGAGAGGTTGTGAAACCTCTTATCAGGAAGAGCTTAATAATAAAGAATAAAGATATATGAAAAAAGCTAAAATAAAAATGACATTTGAAGTAGTAATAAAGTTTGATCATTTCATGGATGAAGAAACTTTTGCAAAAGAATATAAAAACAATATTACAAAACTTTGTAAATATATGTGCAAAAATGAGGGTATACAGGGTTGGTATGACGAAGAATTAAAATTAACAAAGGCGGAATTATTACTAGATAAATAAAGATATATGACATCCACAGAAAAAATATTAGAGGAGTTTGAGAAGTTAAGAATTATTAGTGTTACAGTTTCAGATGTCGATGATGACACTTATATTCACGATGAAGGACCTGAATACATCAAAGCCTTTCTCATCACATCAATCGCACAAGCCATAGCAGAAGAAAGGGAGAGGGTGTTAGTAGATTATACAGACTTTCTTCTTAAGTATGGTTATGTAGACTCTGATGTTTACACCGAAGAACCAAAGGCAGTTGAAAGATACCTCTCTTCCCGAGACAAACCATTAACAGATAAAGAATAAAGATATATGAAAGATAAATTAACAGATAAAGAATAACCATGAAAATGCTAATAGCGTGTGAAGAAAGTCAAACAGTTTGTAAGGCGTTTAGAAAAAAAGGACACGAAGCATTTTCCTGTGATATTCTTCCTTGTAGCGGTGGACATCCCGAATGGCACATACAAGGAGATGTGTTGCCCGAACTTAAAAAAGATTGGGATATGATAATTGCATTTCCACCTTGTACTCATTTAGCAGTTAGTGGAGCAGCGTGGTTCGCTGAAAAGATAAAAGATGGGCGACAACAAGAAGGCATAGATTTCTTTATGGAGTTTGCTAATACAAAGTGCTCCAAAGTAGTGATAGAAAACCCTGTAGGGATAATGTCCACCCACTACCAAAAACCTACACAGATAATTCAGCCTTACGAATTTGGAGAACCATTTTCCAAGAAAACCTGTTTGTGGATAAAAGGGCTACAACCGCTCAAAGGAACAAAACTTGTGGACAAAGGGGAACGAATAACTTTCGCAAGTGGAAAATCAATGCCGAAGTGGTATTCAGACGCTTTTAGACTTCCACCAAAGGAACGGTCAATTGCACGAAGCAAAACATTTCAAGGAATAGCAGATGCGATGGCAGAACAATGGTCATCCTCCTCTTTAGACAAACCATTAACAGATAAAGAATAAATATATATGAGCTACACAGAAAAAAGATTAGAGGAGTTTGATGAGAGGTTTAATAAACCATTGAGGAGTGATATTAACAAATTCATTAACCGAGAGGGCGACATACATACTTATTTAGACTTATCAGATATAAAATCCTTCCTCGCCACCTCAATCCACCAAGCCATAGAAGAAGAAAGAGAGAGGGTAAAAAAGGTTATTGACGAACCTCTGAATTTTGACTCAAGGACTTCCGCCACATTGCGAGATGAAATTGTAAAAATTATCAATCACGAACGACAGAGAATCCTCTCCTCTCTAGACAAACCATTGACAGAGAAAGAGATAGAAGAAATGCCTCAAATGAAGGGAACATTGGAAGCACTTAATAATTTAACGATAATTAAATAGAATGAAAAGCAACTTCAAAGAATTAGACACAGTTTACTATGTAGACTATGAAAAAAATAAAGTAGTTAAAGCATTGTGGTGGAATTGGTCAAGTAGATGTGGTGAACCAGAACTCGATGTTATTTGTACAAACTTAAATCGTAAAGACTCAAAATCTGGTTTCAGGTTGGAAGAAGATGAATTATTAAGAGTAGATATTAAGAAAATACTTAAGACACAACAAGAAGCTGACACCCTCCTCTCCTCCCTAGACAAAACAAATAAATAAAGAAATATGCGAAAATCTTACGAACTAAAAATAACAGATGATAAGTATTACGAAAAAATGCGATATGTTGGAGAAACTACAGAAGATGCCAAAATAAGGGTCGAGGCTAAAAGACTCAAAAAAAAGATATCGTCTAATGTATAGGTGTTTATATCAAAGTTATCCACAAGTGGCGATTGATACGTCAATCAAGATAGTATATAATACATGTATTAGTAAGTAATAAAAAACATATGGTTTATGAAGCACAAGTATTACTCGCTTTGGTAGATAACCTTACACTTGTTGGACAAGATTCTGAAGGAGACCTCGAATGGGTAGGCACAGATGAAGATTGGGCCAATTCAGAAGTATATGAATAGAGATTTAGAAACAAAAGAATATCGCTTTAACGAGGCAAAACATTTGCACCAATTACTTGTAGACGGAGAATGGAAAAACCTAACGGGTTGCACTACAGTCTTGGGTATTTTGGCAAAACCCGCACTTATTCAGTGGTCAGCAAATATGGCGGTGGCTTTCTTGGAAACTGTTTATAAAACCGATGGAAAAATTAGTGATGTACTTTTCAAAGAAGCCAAAACTGCACATAGGCGTAAAAAGGAGGAAGCGGGTGCAAAAGGCACAGATATCCACTCTGAGGCCGAAAAGGTCGTGGCGATGGCAATTCAAAATGATGGGGTTATACAGTTAGACATAAAGAGCGAAATACCTCAAATTCAGCACTTTATAGATTGGGCTGTAAAAAACAAGGTAAAGTTTTTGGAAGTAGAAAAGTGTATGTACTCTAAAAAATTGTTTGTCGGTGGTATCTGCGACATCCTTTGTGAAATAGATAACCAACTTTGGATGGCAGATATTAAAACAGGGTCGGGTATCTACTACGATGCGTTCTGGCAGATGGGTGGATATGAGATAATGATGAATGAAATGGGCTATCCTGACATCGTAGGACACATTGTCCTTAATCTCAAAAAAGACGGCACGTTTGATGAAAAAAGGTCAGTGTCCACAGAAGACGCAAAGAAAGGTTTTATGAGTTGTTTGGAGATTTATCGTCTTCAAGAAAAGTTTACTAATCAAATAATATAATATGCAATATCACAAAAAAGTATCAGTTGGAGCATTCTTAAAAAAAGGAACGGACATAAAAGACGGAGATATAGTTACGATTGCCAATCAAGGCAAGCAAATTGAAGGTGAGTACGGAATACAAAATGTGTTTCTTGTAAAAGTAACAGACGAAATAGAGGGAAATGTGAGCATGAACCAAACAAGTGTAAATGGATTTATAGACGCTTGGGGTACGGATGCAGTTCATTGGGTAGGTAAGGAAGTAAAGGCTGTAAAAATAAAACAGAACGTATCAGGTAAGTTTATGGATGTTTTTTACTTTTCTCATCCAGACGCAGAGCTAACAGAAAATGGTTTTGTGCTTCCAAACACAGACGTTAAGCCAGAAATAACACCAGATGAAATACCTTTCTAATGAAAGACCCAATCACAACAGATAATTATATTCTGAAACTCACAGGAAAAGCAGAACTTCCCTCCGCCCTTGTCATTGGAAACAACTATGAAACCAAAATACACGGGACGATAACCTCTATCACAGAGTCCGATAATAATGACGGAAGCCACGCACTTTACTACAAGTTTGAGCCTGTCCGGATAGAAATCATGAGCGACAAGGGTGAAGCACTAAAGTTAAAGGACACAAGAAGTTTGAGCCAACTATTCAGAGCAAGAATGTGGGGCTATTGGCAAAAAGCCAAGACTGACAAATCTTTTGATGATTTTTATCAAGGAATTATGGAAAACCTTATTAACCAATCAGATGAGGTCGCAGAGATGTACCAAAAACCATAACAAATATATGTTGAAAACGTACGAGGACGATGGCAAGTTTTATACTTACAACACGGAACACATAAAGGACAGGTGTGTAGATTGCAAGAAACAGATTGTGGGTGACTTAGAGCAGAATTATTTAGAAAGAGGGAATTACTGCAAGGCTTGTAATGCAAAGTTTGGATACAAGAAAAAAATAAAATAAAAATATATGAACAACACAAAAAAAATCTTAGAGGAGTTTGATGAGAAGTTTCCTAACCTTGGAGCAACTGACCCTAAGGAAGGTTGGTATGATGCCAAACCCGAAGTAAAAGCCTTCCTCTCCACATCAATCACACAAGCCATAGCCGAGGAGAGGAAGAGGATGGTGGTAACTGAGAATACATCAGATGGCTACCATACATTCAAGGAATTATACGAGTTCCCAAAGATATATAACGCTGTACTGTTCAACGAGTGGACGAGTGGTGGAAAGTACCAAATTCATAAAAGTAAAAAACACAGTGATGGTGAAGAATGTTTTGGAGGTGGGTGGTTTATTGTTGTGGCGACACTGCCGACTGGACAAATAAGTAACCATTACGAGTTAAAGGATTGGGATTTATTTGAGTGTGAAGAGCGAGAATTGGCAGACAAATGGGATGGGCACACTTCGCAAGATGTTCTCATTAGGCTCGCCTCCCTAGACATAACTAAATAATATATATGAAAGCGATTAAAATAGACATTGGTAAAAAGTGGTTGGATGTATCTCCTGGAGTTTACAGAGAAGCTATCCGAGAACAAGTTATGGCCACTTTTCAAGAGACAGAAAAAACTCCCGATGTCGTAACTATGAAAGAAGCTATTTATTTTCCAATTAAGGTCTATGAACCAGGAAGTTCTGAGTTTACTACATATCTTGTCAAACAAGATGACGAAAAGATATTTAGAGACTTAATGACTATCCAACAAGACACTCTTGATAAGGCTGTGCGATTTAAGGTAGATGAACTATGGGAAATGAATTACATGGAAATAAATGCTAAGGCGTGTAATAGAATAAGAAAACTTCCTTGGTATAAAAGATTGCTAAAACTGTTTTAGTTTTCCTTCAAATTATTACTAGATAAAGAAATAAATATGAACCAAAGAGAAATAATGAAATTCAGAGCTTGGGATGGTTTATCTAAAAAGATGTCATTCTGGACAATGAATGATTTGTGTAACCATACAAATGATTCATCAGAAAAACCAAGTTGTTTAGAGGAATGGATGCTATACACAGGTCTTAAAGACAAAAATGGTAAAGAGATTTATGAGGGGGATGTCATTAAATCCAGTTATCTCGGTGGAACAATTGAAAAGATCGTATGGGAAGATGGAGGATTTAAAGTCCAAAGAAAAGGTTATTGGGAAAGACTCCATTCTCTTTTAGTTGAAAATTCTGAAATCATTGGAAATGTTTTTGAGAACCCTCGCATCCCTAGACACTAACCTTAAATAAATATGAAACTAAAACAAATACACGACTTTCTAAAATCTATCGTAACCTCGCTTATAGTCAGACGAGACGGAATGATAAAAGACAAACTACCAAAATTATCTATTGAATATGCAGAAGGTCAGTTGTATGAGGCGCAGTATATCCTAGATATTTTTGAGAAGGTGCTTTATGAGAATGAGAAGCTAGTGACAGATAAATAAAAATATATGACACCCACAGAAAAAAGATCAGCGGAGTTTGAAAGTTTTGATAGTTTCTTTGCAGGACTATCTATGCGAAAGGAGAAGAACGCAATGATTTTTTACGAAAGATATATCCAAGCCTTCCTCGCCACCTCAATCGCACAAGCCATAGGAGAAGATAGGGAGAGGGTGGTGAAAGGATTATTAAAAGAATACAAAGGGCAAGAAAGCCAGATACAGGATGCAGCAAATTACATCTCCTCCCTAGACAAATTAACAGATGAAGAATAACTATGAAAACATCAGTACAAAAAGGAAAACTTTTGGAGGAATATGTTGCAGGCCAAATCAGGGATAAGGGGATTGATCTAAAGGCGTATCGCTCACACGGGTCAGGATCATCACCCACAGAAAAAGGGGATATTTGGACATCTATGATGATTTTGGGACAGAATGTTGGGATAGAATGTAAAAACCATGCAGCACTACACATACCAGAGTGGTGGAGGCAGACTAAAAAGCTAGAGAGCCTTGGTAGAGAACCTGTGCTTGTTTTTAAGATTTACGGCGAGCCAATGAGCGAAACTAAGTGTGTTATTTACCTAGACACATTACTAGAAATGATAAAGCAGAATATAAAAAACTAATATGATAAACTCACACACGATAGCGAATAGAAAGGGATGGACAACTAGAAAAAAAAGATTTTCTAAGGAACAGATATCAGAAATGGCTAAAACAGCAGTAATGCAAACACTAAGATACAAGAAAGCTAATCAAAAAAAGGGGTATAAACAAGATGTGAACGCAGAATAGCTATCCACATGTAGCAACACATATACTTGTGTGATATAATCTATGCGTATAAATAATCATAAACTATGTACACAAAGACTTCACAAACCAAAAAAACCAAAAAAACAAAAAAAACCAAAAAAACCAAGAAAGCTAAGAAATAATGAGGGTAAGGGTATTGACTCAGGAACAAATACAGGAAGCACGCAGACAACAGAAAGAAGGTTGTACAAATCGTCAAATAGCTTTATATTTCGGTGTAGGCAAGACCACCATCTGGGATAACATATACCAAAATAGAAGAAGAATACCGCTACGCAGAATAACTTTGTTATCTAACATACCAAGTGTTATAATGATAGTTACGATAATGAGAAAGGAGGGATTTACATCAATGGATGTTTCAGAAATACTAAGTATTCCCTTGATAGAAGTTAATAAGATTTATAGCAGAAAATGATAGTACCCAACCCAAATGGTGCAAACGCAACAGTAAGTGACCCAAGAGAAGAAGTAATGTGGGCTTCTTTTGTTGCGAAAGGGCTTAAAAATGCTTATGAAAGTGCAATAGACGCAGGATATTCAGAAAGCAATGCAAAGAATGTAACAATGCGAGACTGGTTTAAGGAGCGTTTAGGGAAACTGAGACGCAAGGATATGTTATCAAAAGCAGAGCGTAATTTAGAGAAAGTTCTTGATACTTCTTACGAGACAGGGGAGGGTAAAATAATTCCAGATGTAATGAGGATAGTGGTTGATGTTTCAAAGACAGTTGTTACTACTTTAGGTAAGGATGCATATAGTTTAAGAGTAGAGAGCACTGGTGCAGACGGAAAAGATTTACCACAACCAATAATAAATGTTCAAAGACACGACAGCATACAAGAAGATAAACAAACTGAAGAAACGAGTTAGAATTATCCAAGGGGGTACTTCAGCAAGTAAAACAATAAGTATTTTGTTATATCTTATTGCTTATGCACAGACTGATAAGATAAAAACACTAACAAGTGTAGTATCAGAGAGTATTCCCCATCTAAAGCGTGGAGCGATAAGAGACTTTAAGAACATTTTACAATTACACGGATATTGGAAAGAAGATAAGTGGAACGCAACCGACAGTATTTATACTTTTGAAACAGGAAGTCAAATGGAGTTCTTCAGCACAGACAACGCAGATAAGTTGCGTGGAGCAAGACGAGATAGATTATTTATGAATGAGGCGAACAATAATACTTTTGACGCCTTTGAACAATTAGAGGTACGGACGAAAGAGTTTATAATGCTTGACTACAACCCAACGAATGAGTTTTGGGTGCAACAGGAGTTACTAGGCAAGCGTGATGACTTAGATTTTATAATACTTACATACAAGGATAACGAAGCACTATCACCAGAGATTATTGCTTCCATTGAACAGAGAAGAAACAGAAAAGGTTGGTGGCAGGTTTATGGAGAGGGTCAGCTCGGAGAAGTAGAAGGAAAGATTTACAAAGACTGGCAGATAATTGACGAGATACCACACGAAGCAAAGCTAGAGAGATATGGACTTGACTATGGATACAGCAACGACCCGACAGCTATTGTTGCGGTGTATAAATACAACGGGGGCTTTATTTGGGATGAGATTACTTATCAGAAAGGACTCTCAAACAAACAGATAGCCGATATTCTTTCTAACCTACCAGAAGCATTAGTTATCCCCGACTCATCAGAGCCAAAGAGTAATGATGAGCTTATGGCTTATGGGATAAACATTTTACCCGCACAAAAAGGGCAAGGTTCAGTAAATCAAGGAATACAAGTTGTGCAGAGCCAGAGAGTATCTGTGACTAAAAGATCAGTAAACATAATCAAGGAATATAGAAACTACTTATGGATTACTGATAAGAACGGAAAGATTTTGAACACAGCAGAAGACGGCTTTAATCACTGTATGGACGCTGGGCGTTACGCTATGCAGACACTAAACATAGATGTTGGGCTCTCAAAGATAGAAGAATACATGCTTATGGAAGCCCGCAGGAACAGGGGAACTAACTTTGCTAGGTAATCCGACCAAGCGTTAATTTGTTAGCATTCTGTCTGTGGACAATAAAATCTTTGCATATTTAGACAATTTATCAGACGCTTACAACGGTTCAGTAGAAGTTATAAGCGGTTTACAAGTCAACCAAAAAGAAATTTTAAGAAACATTGAGTTCTATTCTGCGAGTAAATATTTATCAGGTAACACTGATGAGCTAGGCAGAGAAAAACCTTTTTACAATGTGTGTAACTACAGAGTGACGATAGCAAAAATCGCCACCGATTTAGACATAAAAGATATTAAGTTCGAGCCAGATACCATTGACCAAAAGACAGTAGTGGCGACAATGATGATTAACCGAGAGCTATTTAAGTACCTAAAGGAGATAAACTTTTCAAGGACTCTAAACGAAATGGGCCACACACGGCCCAAATATGGCGGTGTATTGATCAAGAAATTTGAAGGAGGCGTGGGGTCAAAAATAGAAGTAGTAGACTGGAGAAACGTGGAGACTGATCCGGTAGAAGTTTTGTGCGGAGCTATTGTTGAAACTCACTATATGAAACCGTCTGATGTGATAAAGAAATCAGATACTTGGTATGCAAGCGAGATAGACGAAGCAATAGAAGCTCACGCCAAAGCTAGCAAAAACAAGCCGACAAAGATGACGATTAAGGAGGTAACAGGAGAGTTCCCCGTGTCATTTGACCCAAACGAAACAGATAACGAGGAGAATTCTAAAACTTTCAAGACTATGTGTTTCTACATGGCTTGTGTGGGCAAGAAAAAATGGCTACTTTATAAGGAAGATATAAAAGACATAAAAGATAAATATAGATACTTAGAGTGGGAAAGAATACCGGGTAGAGGTCTTGGTCGTGGGGTAATTGAAGATGGATTTGAGTCTCAGTGGGCTATCAATGACGCTATGATCTCAATGAAAAACGCTATGGATATAGCAGGGAAGGTTATACTAGCTACTACTTCAAGAAAGGTTTCAGGTAATGCCTTAACTTTACAAAACGGACATATCTTTGAGCTTGAAGATAATAAGACTATCAATTCCCTTAATCTTGCCCCGTCAGCTCTACCACAGTTTGAAAGAACAATTGACCTATGGAACACTCAGTATAACCAAGCGTCATCAACTTACGACGCAAACACTGGTGAATCACCAACGGCGGGTACTCCTTACTCTCAAACAGCCCTACTTAATCAAGTAGCCAACTCTCCATTTGAATACAGACGAGAGGAGTGGGGTATTTTCCTCAATGAGATATTAAACGACTGGATATTCCCTGAGCTTAAAAAGAGGATAATGAAACAACACTACCTTGTATCAGAGTTTGGTGAAGATGAATTGAAAGTAATTGACGAAGCTATCAACATCAAGAACCAAAGGCAGATGATGAAAGAAGCGTTGTTAGCGGGTAACCTACCAACCGAAGGAGATGTGGCAGGTATGGGTGCAGAAGTAAGCAAATCGCTATCGACTTTCGGCTCAAAAAGAGAGATTGATATACCAGAGAAGTTTTTAGATATTAAAGGTAAAATATCTGCTAACATCACTGGCGAATTAAAGAATAAAAGCGCGGTACTACAGTCACTTGATAGCGTACTAAAAACAGTGGTGTCATCATTCAATCCAAACACAGGGCAATACGCAGTCCTAGAAGACCCTACTCTTTCAAAGATATTTGGTTCAATCGTAGAAATGTCTGGTATACCTATCTCATCGTCTATGATGAAGTCATCTGCTGTAACAGCATCACCTACTCAACCAACACCAAGCACAGATTTATCAGCGATAACACCACAACCAACACAATAATATGGCAACCCGATATTTAGTAACAGGAGGAGCTTCGGTAATTTGGTCAGAAAGTAATACAGATATCTGGTCGGCTACTTCAGGTGGTGCGGGGGGTGCTTCCGTACCAGTTGACGGTGATCTCATTATTTTTAACGGATCGTCAGGTGGTGGAACGGTGACACTAGGCTATTCTCCTACTGTAGCCTCTATAACTATGGGGTCTTATTCAAACGGGACGTTTGATGCTTCTACTTTTGATATAACAATGAGCGTTTTCAGTTGTACTGGAGTAGCAACCAGAACATTAAAGTTGGGTACAGGAAAATGGACTCTTAAGAGTTTTGGTACAGTATGGAATACAAGCACAATCACAGGACTTACGTTTGATGCGGGTACTTCTACGATTGTGATTGACCATTCCTCTACGACAAACAGTAAAACATTTTCACATGGTGGTTTGACATACAATAATCTCTTGCTTACAGGAACGGGATCAGGTGATTTTATTATCGGTGTTGATGAATCACCAGTTACTTTTAATAACTTCAGGGTAGGTGTAGCACCCGCTGTTGTGCGATTTGCTGATGGTGCAACAATAACCGTCAATTCCTTTTGGGTTAGAGGATCACCCGGGGCTGAGATTACAATAGACTCCGTTACAACAGCAACCCACACACTTAACAAAAGCACAGAAGGGCCAATGTTTGGGGATTACTTAAATATTCAACACTCGGTAGCATCGTCAAATAATACTTGGTACGCAGGGAATAATAGCACCAACAATCAAGGAGTATCATCACCCGGTGCTCGTTGGATATTCTCAGAGCCAAGTGAAAGTGTATTGAACGCTAACAAAGCAACAGTTCAGGATAAGTTAAACAGGATGGCGGGGACTACTGGTAGGAGAAGGAGCGAGTGCATGAATATCTTAGCGGGTACTTCGGGCCTTCCTTATCAAGACGCATGGAATGTCTTCGTTGGCACGACTGGTCGAAGGAAACAGTTTTGTGCAAACAAACTTGTGGGGACACAAGACCTACGAGTAGGGGATTGTTTAGACCTTATATTTCTATAATAAGCATGGAAAACCTTTTAAAAAGATTCAATGGTGATCCTCACACAAAAGAAGCAGTCTTGTCGTTCATCGCCGATCATTTGGAGAAAGAGATTGTGAAGCGTGCAAGAGCTGGCCTAGACGTTAAGTCTCTCGCAGAAGCAATCAATGAAGTATTAAGGGCATTTGATGAATTAGAGAATCAATATGGAATACAAACCCCTAAGCCTAAAGAAACAAATCAAGCAAGGTAATTTAAACGACCCACAAGAGAGGGAACGTATACTTATGCGCTACGCTGGTATCTTCCCGAATAACATTGAGGAGTTTGCAAGCAAGTTTGTTCCTCGTAATAAAAAGATAAAAAACCACGCTAGATAGTTGGTATTTAATCCGACCAAATTGACAGATGATATAATCCTTGTGTTATCAGCATTGTGGTGAAAGCATAATCCACATAACAGCCTGCTGAGGGGCATAATCCAGCAAATAAAATGTCTGAACAAGACGAACCGGTTGTAGATACCATAACATCTACCGAAGAAGAACCCGATATAATTCTTGACGATGTAGAGGACACAGAGGACATCGAAGTTCTTAAAGATAATTTGGAAAAGGCACAAGATGCCCAACGCCTAATACATTTAAGAGCAAAAAAAGCGGAGGCACAGGTAAGAGACTTAGAGTCTCAACTGAAAACTTCCGCACATCAACCAATTAATAAACAACCAACGGATGAATCTATCCAAGCGATGATTTTGAAATCACAAGGAATGTCTGACGAATTACTTGGAGAACTCAAAGTTATTGCAAAAGCTAGGGGTAAATCTGTTTTAGATACTGTGAACGACCCTATCTTTGTTGCTATCAAGAACCAGAAAGAACAGGAAGAGAAGACCAAAAGGGCTTCACTACCCGCTTCAAAGGGTGCAGGACAAGCAATAGTGAAGAAAGGGTTCCAATCAGAAAATCTAACAGCAGAGGAACACAAAGCTATGTGGAAAGAGACACAGTTGGGATAATAATAAAATAAAATGGGTTTAGGAACAAATGGGTTTACAGGAGGTAATGGAGGTGACCTTACAGTAGACATACCTCTTGTATGGGGTAAAGTGATTAACGACTACTTCCGATTCGAACTAAGTTTGGCTAATTTCTTCATCGACCGAAGTGATGAACTTTCAGACGGTGGTGCTGTGGTGTACACACCTAATATTTCCGCTTTGACAACAAACACAAAGGTGGTAAATACAGAGGTTACACTTTCTTCACCAACTTTTACAAATGCGATTCTTAATGTTTCAACATGGAAAGAGGCTTCATTTGTTATCGAAGATAGAGAGTTGGCACAGGTAAAGAAAAGTTACTACCTACAAGATAAAATCGCTCAAGGTGGTGCTTGGGAGGTTGCGCATGATTTGGAATCAGATATCGCCGCGTTGTTTACAGGATTTACAACTAACATTGTAGGTGCTGCAAATCAAAACTTGGCGGACTCTTCTCTTCTTGCGGCTATCGCTTTGCTTGAAACAGTTGGAGTACCAATTTACAATGGTTCAGCAGCTTGGATTTTTCATCCAAACACTTTCTACCGACAAATTGGTTCAGTAGACAAATTGACACTATGGCAGAATACATCAACAGAGCTACCACGAGGCAAACAGCCGACTCGTTCTTTGTACAGTATCCCAGTTATAGTTACACCAGATGTACCATTAGGTGCTGGTGCTGTGGGTGAAAATTCAGCTCGACTAAATATGCTTGCTCACAAAGATGCTATTCATTGGGCGAGACTAACATTGCCTGTAAAGACTGAGAAAGGTATGGTGGGATCAGAAGGTGTCCGAGTACAGCAATCTTATGTTCACGAGTATCTTGGAGATTTGGTAACGATCGATCTTTGTTACGGAAGCGTAGAAAACCGAGACAACGCAGGAGTCAAAATGCGTTCTCATTCTGTGGCAGTAGGACTATAGGTTCAATATTCATTATATATTGCCAGATTACCACCTTCGGGTGGTTTTTTGTTGTTTGCATACTTTGTATATGTTATGTACAATATAAGTAATGACAATAAACATTGCTTCTAGGATGGCTCGTAAAAGTAAGGTGATGGACTTAGGTGGTAACATAATAGACTTATTGGACGAAACTAATGGTGGGTACATTATTCGTGGGAGACAAATAGTCAATCATGAAAAGTGGGAGGAGATATTACAAAAAGAACGAGACAGGGTAAGTGCGGCACGAGCTATGACTGAAGCAGTCAGTAATCCTTCGTCAGTAGATAGAAACGTAAACCCAACAGAGCAAAATTCGTTAAGATCTGAAGTGGAAGAATTAAAAAAGACAATAGCGAAGCTAACCAAAAACAAATAGGATGCGCATATTGTATTTACCCGGCCGCTATGCGTTTTGTTACTACTATAGAGGTTACTTGCCGGGAGTCTACTCGGAACAAATGGTTGTTAGTGATTTTATCAAGTCAAACGGTGCTTCAACCAATTCAGACACGGTTGCAGAAATGGCTATCAAAGCTGATGTGGTTGTAATGCAACGACCTAATGAAAAAAATAGTTTATCGCTCGCTATGTCAATCAAGCGTGCAGGAAAGAAACTTATCTTTGAGAATGATGATACTTACTTAGCAGGTAAGGGTATCCCACTTGAAAGACTAGAGAATGATGACCAAAGAAAAATAGCGACCGACATGAGTCAGATAGTAAAGGATGTTCTTAAAATATCAGATGGTGTGATAGCTTCCACTGAAACCTTAGCTAAAGAATACGCTGAAATAAATCCTAACGTAGTAGTGTTGAAAAACTGTATAGACCCACTCGATGATTTTCCTTGCAAAAAGAATAACACAGGAAAATTTCGTTTAGGTTTTATAGGTTCAGTCACAACTAATGATGACTACCTACATATCAAAGACCAGATCAAAAGACTAGACGAGCGAGGTGACATTACTATAGTCGTTTTGGGTGTGAAGTATAAAGACGGCACTCATTTATCCTTTATGCAAATGGACTATGACTTTTGGTCATCGTTAAAGAATGTGGAGTGGCAATCTTATGTACCCGTAACAGAGTTCATGATGACTGTGGCGAACCTAGCATTAGATTTGGCGGTGATACCACGCAAGGACAATTACTTTAATCGTTGCAAAAGCAATTTAAAGTTTTTAGAGATGTCCTTATTAAATATCCCCGTAATAGCACAGGGGTTTGCAGACGGCACGAGTCCATATCAGGGTGTGGATAGCTCGTTTATGTCAATTGTTGTGGATGATAATTCGTGGTACGATAGAGTGATTGAAATCAAAGAAAACTATGCTATTTACTCCGACTTAGCAAAAAAGGCACACGATTATGTGCTGGAAAATTATAATATAAAGAATTGTGCGGTAGATTGGACAAGAGCTATAAATAAACTAATAAACAAATGATAATAGATAAAACAATTTTAAGTGAAAAGAACTACACTGGCACTAGAAAGATTTTAATAAATGACGAGAAAGTAAGGACACTAAAAGGTGAATTAAAAAAGCTACAAAAAGAAATTAATCCTATCCTAGATGGGCTTGCAGAAACCTTTAGTAAGTTTGACGCTACTAACAAGCTAATTAACGAACATCAGGAAGAGATCAAGAGATTAAATGTGGAGTTACAACCCGACAAGGATTTTTACGATGAAGAAATGAAGAAAATTGAGCCAGTAGAGAAGAAAGCTAAGCTAATCAAGGATAAACTAGAGCCGTTAGTGATTAAATTAGTAGAAGATCAGCTCGGAGAGTTTGAGAAAGCCTTACACGTTATAGAGGATGACAAAAATGGCGATATTTATGTAGAAGTAGAAGACCAGATTGAAAAAACTGTTTTAAGAATTAGAGAAGAGAACGCTAAAAAGAAATAGTATGAAGAAGGTACTCTTAACTGGAGTGTCGGGGTTTGTGGGTTCGCACATACTCCGTCATATATTAGTAAACACAGACTGGAATGTTGTGGGCATAGCTTCTTGGAAGCATAAAGGCACACCAGAGAGAATAGAAGAAACTTTGAAGGGCCACCCAGAGTGGAAAGACCGAGTGGAGATAATAACCCACGACCTTGTTTCACCTTTCCCCCCTATGACCAAGAAGCGTATCGGTAAGTGCGACATTATTTTGAATTTAGCGGCAGAAAGCCACGTTGATAGAAGTATCACAGAGCCACGACAGTTTATTGAAAACAATACGCAAGTCGCCTTGAATATGCTGGAGTACGCAAGAGATTGTCCACCAGAAGTATTTTTACAGTTTTCAACAGACGAAGTCTATGGAGTCGCACCCTTAGGTGTAGATCACAAAGAATGGTCAGCGATTATCCCAAGCAACCCATATTCTGCGTCGAAGGCGTGCCAAGAAGCTATTGCTATCTCATATTGGAGAACTTATAACGTACCCTTGATTTTAACGAACACGATGAATATTTTTGGTGAGTTTCAAGATCACGAAAAGTATTTAGCTAAAGCAATTCGTTGTATAGAGAGCGGAGACACGCTAACTGTTCACGGGAAGGTAGGTAAAATCGGCTCACGCTATTACTTGCACGCAAGGAATATGGCAGACGCAGTTTTGTACATAGTAAAAAATCTCAAACCAACTTTTTATGTTCAAGACGAACACCTTGTACCAGACCGATACAATATTGTCGGGGATATTGAGTTAAACAACCTAGAGATGGCAGAAACTGTTGCAGAGATAATGGGTAAGACTTTGAAGTATGAGCTAATTGACCACCACAGCACAAGACCCGGACACGATTATCGCTATGCACTAGACGGACAGAAGTTAAGAGATTTGGGCTGGACAGCACCTTTAACATTCAAAGAGTCTTTAACTAAGTATATTAACTGGACACTAGAGAATAGGGAATGGCTATGATTGATATAAAAAAGATAAGTGGGCAACTGGGTAATCAAATGTTTCAGATAGCGTATATCTACGCACAAATGAAACGTGGGGAGATACCAGACATATATGTGCAAGACCCCGCATTATTCAGTGAGTACGAACAAGAGATCAAACAAATGTACGGGGCAGGTATAAGTCCTATAGACCAAGTGGCCATACATGTTAGGAGGAAAGATTACGTCAAGAATGCGTTTTATGTTGACATATCTGATACCAATTACTACGAGAGAGCTATGGCAGAGTTTCCAAACGCAGACTTCCTTGTTTTTAGTGATGATATTGATTGGTGCAAACAACAAAATATTTTCAGTAACTGTGAGTTTTCTAATGGGAATGAGATAGAAGACATGAACATGATGGCAGGTTGTCGTGGTATTATTATGGCCAATTCATCGTTTTCTTGGTGGGCTTCCTACATATCCCCCTACGCAATAAAGGTAGTCTGTCCGAGTATATCAACACTATGGTATTCTGACGGGGAAGTAAGAACTAAAGTACCTAAAGAATGGTTACAAATAGAAAAATAGCGATATGTATTCCTGTTCACAGTATGGACAACGCTCCATACTTCTTCACACGTTGTTTAGACTCAATAATCTCACAGACTTACGATAACTTTGAAGTCTTTGTAGCAGATAATTCTGATGGTGATGTTCTTTATAAAATCTCACAGACTTATGGTATGAAAATCACTTGGATTAAAAATCCAATAAGGGGTGCTTGTGTGAATACTAACAAAGCTATTAAGGGCGCAAAAGGCGAGATAATAAAGATACTGCACATGGATGACTTGTTTGCTCATAAAAACGCCCTACAGTCCATTTCAGAGACTTGGCGGGGTGGCTGGTTGGTAACAGGTTGCTACCACACAAATGGTAAAGACAGGATAAACCCCCATTTTGCTATGTATAACAATAATATCCATAAAGGCAAGAATACAATTGGTTCCCCTTCAGTCTTATCCTTTGAGAATAATAACCCTTACTTGTTTGATGAGGAATCCGTATGGCTGTTTGACTGCGACCTTTACAAGAGATTGCACAAAAGATACGGGATGCCGACAGTTTTAAATGATTTTAACGTAGTGATAGGTATTGGAACACATCAGATGACTGAAAAAATAACACAGGGTAGAAAAGACGAGGAGGTTTTGATAATGACAAAAAGATATGACACTATTTGAATACTTAAAAATCAAAAGCTCGGATATTAACGAACACTTAGAAACGCTTAAAAACCTTGCGTCAGAGTGTGATCACGTCACAGAAATGGGAGTCAGATACATAGTATCAACTTGGGCATTTGTAGAAGGAATGAAAGGGGGTACATTGGTTTCAATAGACATTAAACACCCGAAAGAATACGGGGGCGATTTAGATTCTCTGGTAAAAGCGTGCAAGGACAAAGGGATAGACTTTACTTTCAGAGAAGCTGATACAACAAAGATTAAGATAGACAAAACTGATTTGCTTTTTATAGACACAGACCACACTTATAAACAGTTAGAAACAGAGTTAAAAATACATGCGGGTAGTGTTAGAAAGTATATTGTAATCCACGACACTGTTTCTTGTGAGACAGAGTTGATGCCCGCCATAAATGAGTTTTTAGAGTCTGGTGTGTGGAGGGTTAAGGAGCATTACAAGAATAACAATGGGATTATGATTTTAATGAGATGATAATTACGGAAATCTACAATGGTATGGGGCTAGGCAACCAGTTAGCAAACATAGTAACAACTCGTTGCATAGCCTTAGACAATGGTTACGAATGGGGTATTGCACACCAAGAAAGATTTAAGGGACATTCGTTTATGACGCTTGATTTTGGTAAACCTGTCATAGGTGGACACACTCCAGTAGAGGGCCAAGCACCTAGTGAATTACCCGAAGGAATAGAGAGATATTATCGGGAGAAAACTACGCTACACGCAAACGGGAGTGATATAAGTGGCTATGATGATTATTTAAGAAAAATACCAGATAACACTATGGTACACGGATTGATGCAGGGTTCAGATTACTTCATTCATAGGAGGGCAGAGATACGAGAGTGGTTAAAGACCGAGCCATTAGATGTCCCTGAAAATGTATGTGTTCTAGCTTTTAGAGGTGGGGAGTATGTGTGGGTTAAAGATTTCTTTTTACCTAGGAGTTATTGGGAGAACGCTATGGAAAAGATGAAAAAAGTCAGACCCGATATTGTGTTCAGAGTAGTAACAGATGACGTGATTACAGCTAAACAATTCTTCCCTGATCTAGAGATAACCCACGAGATAGGACACGACTGGCGGTCAATACATAACGCACCTTATGTAATACTTTCCAATTCATCATTTGGCTTTTTCCCCGCGTGGCTTAGTTTGAAACTAAAGTATTGTATAGCACCGAAGTATTGGGGCAGATTTAACATTTCAGACGGATACTGGAGTATAGATCAAAATTACACACAAGGTTGGAATTATTTAGACAGAGATGGTGTATTAACAAAAGAGAAATGAAAATAACGAACTCTTTTTTAGTAGTAAGTAACTACAATTGCAACCTTGACTGGCTAAGAGAGTATTCTGATAATTATATAATTTATAATCGTGGCGAAAAGATAGACGACACTAAGGCAATACAGGTAGAGAATATCGGCTACAATATCCACGATTATTTATCTTTTATCATTGAAAACTACGAGAAATTACCCGATGTTGTTCAATTTACCAAAGGCAACATTTTAGAAAGGCATATCACTAAAGAGGAGTTTGATGAAGTCTGTAATAATAAAACCTTCACACCCCTATTAACAAAGAACCACGAAACGCAATCGGGTATTTCTTTTTATAACGAGAACGGGATTTATGAAGAAAAAAATACTTCGTGGTATTTATACTCTTATGATGCAAAGTATTATTTCAGTTATGCAGAGTTCGCTAAGGATTTTGATATCAAGTACAAAGATTACTTGCCTTTTGCGCCCGGTGCGTGTTACATAGTGCCAAAGGATAACATCTTAAAGCACAGCAAAGATTACTACTCACGACTACGGGATTTAGTATCTTGGACACAACTACCGGCAGAAGCGCACCTTATAGAACGAACACTTTACACTTTATGGAAGTAAAATACTCAACGGAAAAACCTCCTAATAACATATACGAGAAGTGTCGGGAGAGATTTGGTGTTGATTGGGATAAAGGAATTATTTTTACTTATGGAGATACAATTTACTGTAAGTCACCCATTTCAGATGACCTTAAAGTCCACGAGGCGACTCACATCAGACAACAAAGAGAAATCGGTGAAGATATCTGGTGGGAACGCTACTTAAAAGATAAAGATTTCAGACTCTCACAGGAAGTTGAAGCGTATAAAAACCAGATGGAGTATATCAACAAAAATTACAATAGAAACGCAAGAAGGTATTTATATAAGCACATTATAAGAAGTATGGTAGAACTTTACGATATGTGTACTGAAGAAGAAGCTAAAAAATTATTATGATTATTGACTTGTTTTATTTTAACAACGAGCTTGATCTTTTGGAGATACGCTTAAATATCCTAGACAAGTATGTGGATAAGTTTGTTTTAGTAGAAGCAAGAGAGACCTTTTCAGGCGTGCCTAAACCTTTATACTACGAGGAAAACAAGGAACGTTTTGCTAGGTGGAATATTATACATTATGTCGTGGAGAACGGGGATAAAGAAGTAGAGAAAATGGCACTACTGAGTCCTAACACTGGTGCGGGTGAGCATTTTTGGTTGCGTGAATTTTACCAAAAAGAAATGGCACAGAAAGCACTACTCTTTTGTGAAGATAATGACATTGTATACATATCGGATGTAGACGAGATTTGGCGACATGAGTCTATGCCTGAGATTAAAGACGCTATATATAAACCCCGACAACTTCCCTATCTTTATTTTCTTAATCAGAGAACTAATGAGAACTGGCTTGGATGGACTGGGACTATTTGTACAAGGTATAAGAATATTAAAGGTGCTTGTATGAATCATTTGAGAACAGACGATATGAATGAATACGAAGTGGTGGAGCGAGGTGGTTGGCATTTCAATAGTATCGGTGGCAAAGAAAAAAAGAAAAACGCATTTAAACACCCCGTATATGAGAATGATACGGAGTGGCAACGCAGAGAGGTTGAAATGCACATAAGCGATGTTGATTGGCCAGAATATTTATCATATAATAGGGATAAGTATAAACAATTATGCAAATGATATTCGTGGTTTCAACCGACCATAACAAAACTATTTGTTGCCGTCTTGATGGTGACGAGGTGATTAAGAGTGTGGATAGCGATATTGTCAAAGAAACAATAAAAAGTTCATCACATAAACTTTTGGAAAGTGGTGGTATCGGTAGTGCTTGGCTGATAGATTTCAATAGCAAAGATATAACTAATATTCGATAGAACAAATGGATACAAATGTTAGTGTCATAATCCCCTGTTACTCTTACGCAAGATACTTAGACGAAGCAATTCAAAGCGTGCTAGACCAAACTGTAAAGGCTCACGAGATAATTGTTGTGTCAGACGGGGCGATAGATAATTCGGTAGAGATAGCTCGTAAATATCCAGTCAAGATTATAGAAAAAGTAAATGGTGGACTGGCTTCTGCTAGAAACGCTGGGATAAAGGAGGCAACGGGAAAGTATATTATGAGTTTTGACTCTGATGATATTCTGCGACCCGACTGTATAAAGGAGCATTTGAAACTAGCAGACGAAAATACAATAGTGACGTGTGGACTGATGGCTTTTGGGAAAATTAGCTACACAGCAAGACCAGAGGTGGCTACGCTAGAAATACTAATGAAAAGAAACTGTGTATACAGTAATTCACTGTTCCCAAAAACCCTATGGGAGAAAATTGGTGGATTTGACGAAAGTGAAGTTATGCGACTCGGACTTGAAGACCATCTTTTTTGGAAAGAATGCGCTGCGATTGGATCACACTTTAAGACCTCCAGCTATATTGGGCTTTTATGGAGGCGACATAACAACGCAATGTCAGAGACAAGTGCAAATCCAAACTGGGATACTATTACTAAGTTTATGAATGAAAAAATGAAGAATAAGTACGGCCTAGACAATCCGACCATTTAGGGCTTTGATACCATTGTGGTATGTCTTTAACATACACACAACTACTTGACCTAATTGACGATAATGTCAAGAGTAACAGTAGCTCTTACAGCACAGCCGACAAAACAAGAGATATAAACATCGCACTAGACAGGGCTTTCTCCTTGATTTTTAGCGTTGGTGGAAATTGGCAATTTGACGACAGTAACCATGAAGGTTATCCGTTTATTACAACTGCTATAGTTTCAGGACAAAGGTCTTACACCTTTACAGAGGACGAAGACTCTAACTTGATCTTAGAGATTTACAAAGTAATGATCGCAGACTCAAATGGGCTATTCAGAGAAATAACTCCAGTGGACCAGCAAGCAGTCAATCCGTACTCTCCTAGTAATTATTGGAATGGACTGAATACAACAGGAACTCCAAACACTTACGACAAAACTGCAAACGGAATATTCCTTGACCCTATCCCTAACTACAATAGAGCTGCGGGATTAAAGATTTTTATCAATAGAGAAGGCTCTTATTTCCTTACAACAGACACGACAAAAAAAGCGGGTTTTGCGGGGTTGTACCATGAGTATCTAGCTTTAAGACCCTCATACCAATATGCGTTCCGTAATTCCTTGCCTAATGCTGCGGTATTAAAAGCAGAAACCGTAGAAATGGAAAACGCTATGATGGATCATTACAAAAAGCGTGAAAAAGACGTTATTAAAAGAGTAACAGGTAAACAAAATAATTATAAATAAATATGGCTGACGTAATATACAACAGTGTGAAATCGAGTTTTCTAAAAGCATCAATTAATCTAACCACAAACACAATAAAGGTCGCACTTGTAACCTCATCTTACACACCCAATCAAGATACTCATGACTTCTTTGATGATGTTACTAACGAGGTGACTGGTGCGGGATATACTGCGGGTGGTGTAACACTAGCAAGCAAAACTGTAACGGAAGATGCTGCGGCTAATACTGCAATATTTGACGCTGCAGATGTAACGTGGGCGGCATCAACGATTACTGCGGCTGGTGCGGTGATCTATAAATCTACGGGTGTGTCTTCAACGTCTAACTTGATAGCATTTATAGACTTTGGGTCTTCATTTTCAACAATATCAGGTACATTCCAAATAACATGGAGTGCCAGTGGAATATTATATTTAGGATAAAAACAAAATAAGAAATGGCAGCAACAGTTCAAACAGTAGGGACTTATACATCATCTTCTTCGGCAACATCAATTGATGTTTTTATGCCTGCCTCAATTGCGGTTGGTGATCTGCTTGTTGCGCATGTCGCAGGGCAAACTAATTCTACGTCATATAACACACCCGCTGGTTGGACACTAACAAGAGATGCGTCGGGCGCAAATTCTGTGATGGCTGTTTTTCATAAGGTTGCAGTCCTTGCTGACGTTTCTGCGAGTACTACCACATTCACCACAACGGGTAGTAATGCGAGAATCTCAGGGAGAATTTTAAGAATTAACGGACAGAGAAGTGATTTTTCTACGGTGATGGACGACGCAAATGGTGCCGCTGGTGGTTCAAATACTACACCAACATCATCTGGTTTTACTCCATCTTACACTGACGATTTAATAATGATATTCGTATGCGCACAAAACTCACGCACTAATTCTACTTATGCCATAGCGACAACGCCTCCTACCTTTACAGAACACTATGACGATCAAGAGTCGAATTTAAGTATTTCCGCCGCATCGGGTCTTAGAAATGTTGACACGGCAACAGGAAATGCGACATCACTACTTTCTAGTGCAGCGTTTTGGTCAATAGTGGTAATTGCAATTAGTTCTTTTGAAAATGCGACGGTAACACCAACAGTTTTACCGGTGTCTTCATCATTTATTAACCCAGCACTACTTTTGGAGTCTAATCTCTCCCCAACTGTTTTAGGAATAACATCGGCGATTCAACCTGAGACAGTTTCGGTACAAACAAATCCAGTGTGGTCAAACCTACCTAAAGATAATTCAGTTTGGACTAATACACCAAAATAATGGAGGAATTACTTTTAAAAATAAATACGTTAGAGAAAAAACTTGATAGTTTAGAAAAAAAAATCAATTCGTTAGATGCTTTCACGACTATCCCTTTTAATGTAGAGCGAGCATTTCGTGTGAGGTTTGGTTTAGACAGCTTTTCTTCACTTTTAGTCAGCTCTAAGTCTGCAACCAGTGAGAATCAGGTGGTCAATGAGTCAGGTTCCAGTACATATACTGTTCTTAAACTACCCGATGGGTTTAGAGATTTGATAGTGGACGGTACAACATTATCATTCCCTTATTATACATAACATGGCATTACGACTTCAACAAAACCAAAATTGGATACAAAAAAACGATTCAGACAAAACTGGGGTTTTATACTACACCAAAAATATAAATTTTGATAAGACTGGGTACTTAAAGTTGTCACCAAGAACGATAAATGTATTTGACGATTCAGGAAACGTGTCGGACACTTCAAACACCAGCTTTGGTATTGCTGCGGCATTTGGAAGAACGAGTTACGGGGAATTTAAAAACGTCACAACAAGTGCCATGTTTAATATTACGTTGAGTCCAAATTTTAAAACAATAAGACTAGATGCAGAGGATGATAGTCCAAATACAACAGCAGATTCTCACGGTAGATGGTGGCAAAAAAGATACCATGTATCCAGCTCTAGTTCAGTAAGTTATCTTACTGGATCAACTTGGACGGCGGGTGCAATTACTGGTCTCACGAGTGGTGTTAGGCATTATATGGAAGTATTTAAAAATAGAAATGAGTTTTGTGTGTCTAACGGAAATGTAGTAAAGCAGTACAGCACTTCTTATGTAAATACAACCAACCTCACACTTCCTAGTGATTTTGAAGTGACTGGGATGGTTTATAACAACTACCAGATGGGGATTATTACCCGACTGGGGGATGATTCTACTGGTCAAAACAACGATTCTTACTTCTTTACTTGGAACGGGTCGCAATCAACAGCACAAGTTGGAGTTTCATTAGGTTCATACTCTGGTGTGTGTTTGGTTGCTTATAAATCATCTTTTGTGGTTTTGACAAGTGACGGGCAAATACTTTATTGGAATGGCGGGGGGTTTGATGAGATAGCAAGGTTCCCTTTTTATTTGACCGAAAAAAGGTGGGGAGATTTGACTAATCATTTGTCTTTTGGAGACAATCTTGTTGTTGAAGGAGACATAATTTATATAAATATTGGTTTTGATTTTGACGCGACAGGGAAAAAGGGAGAGGAGATAATGCAGAGTTGCCCATCTGGTGTTTGGTGTTACGACCCACCGGTAGGTTTGTACCATCGATACTCTCCTTCAAATTCAAAGGTTTATGTTCATGCTATAGAATCTTCTAATATTAATATAGCAACAGACACTTTTACAACTATGCCCTTTACAACAGGGATAGTCCCCGCAACTGGGAATCCTGTGATTACCACAGACGGAACATCTGGGGGGTTGAATGTTGGTTATAAATATTTTATTATCAAATTATCTTCAACAACATTTAAAATAGCTCTCACTAAAGAAGATGCAGAGGCGGGCGTTGCAATAGACATAACTTCTGCTTCGGGTACGCAGACTTTTTGGATGTATGACATCATAGATTATGGAATCACAAAACAAGACAGAGCGGGAGCGGTGGCTTTATTTGGTACATCAACAAGCATTTATCAAGATATCATCTTTGGTTCTAGAATAAGAGACACAGCACTTACTTCGCAGGATACTATGTGTATGGCCGTTCCATTACTAGAATCCCGTGGGTATTTCGTATCACAAAAAATATATTTAGATTCAGTAGAAGATATAACACAAAAACTTTTTATTAAACACGCAGTTCTTGACACCGATGATCAAATAATCTTGAAAGTAAAAACAAGAGATTATGTAGGTATCCCCGTATCATCTGGCACAATAATATGGACAGACGAAGTAACAGCTTCAATAAGTAGCGATTTATCGGAGGCATTTTCAGCTTTCGGGAATGGTGAGGAATTAGAACTTGAACTTGTTGCTGGTGTTGGATCGGGACAGTTAGTAAAAATATTGGATATGCGATATTCCAATGGAACATACGTAATTACTACTGAAGATAACGTCATCGGTGCAACAGTCCTTACTAAGAGTTCATTTATTATAGATAACTGGAAAGTGGCGGGGGCAGTAACAAGTTCAAGTCAAAGTAGGGGTATATTTGAAGTACCTATCGGGACATCGAGCAGGTGGATACAATTCAAAGTTGAACTTCGTGGGTTCAACACGACCATTGAGGATTTTCTTATAGTAAGTAGTCCACACAAACCATTAACATAATATTATGACACCAATAGAACAACTAACTCAACAAGCGAATCAAGCGCAAAAACAGCTTGATATGATATTCAAACAAAAAGGTTTGATGTATGACCCCACCACTAAAACTGCTATACAACTTCCAAAAGTAAATACTTCCATTAACGCTGGTCAGATAGGGAATATAAAGGCAATTCCGCCAATTCAACAACAAAACAATGTCGGGATGAGTGCTTTGCAGTCAAATCTCATAGACTTTCAGTCTTCTGCACAGACACAAGTACAACCAGCGCCACTTACAAATCAACAGATCGTACAGCAACAGATTATGGGTTTGATAGAAAAACAAGGTACACAGGGGGCAAGGGCTAACGAGATCAATCAGCAAGAGGATGTAGAAAAAAAGGGACAACTTGCTAGAGATTTAACTACTAAGTACGAAAAAAAGACAAAGGAGTATGAAAAACTTATCAAGGAAAGACTAAAAAACAAAGAAGGTACTTTTGGGGATGCAACAAACGAGGCTGTGCGTGTGTTGGAAACAGAAAGAGACAGTCGTCTTGCAGACATAGCCATTGATCAGAAAAAAGCCAGAGGAGACTACGAAGGGGCACTTGAGACTGCAAAAATGAAACTAGACGCAGAGTTTGCACCTATAGATAATCAAATCAAAGGACTCACAACACTCTATAGTTTCTTGCAAGATGATTTAACTGAAAGTGAAAAGTTACAGGCACAGGCGGTTATATCAGACAAAAACGCACTTCGTGATTTTAATTATGCCAAAGAACTGAATATACAACAAGCAGGAATAAAAGCGTCTCAACAGGCGAGTGATAGTGGTATTTACACATCAAAACAACTGACAGCACTTACTAGATTAAATGACGGTATTTCTAAATCACAAGATTATTCAAAGACAGTAGTAATGAAAACCTACGCAGACAATATACAAACAGCCCTAGCAAACAAAAACGGAGTTAGTGATATTTCTGCAATAAATCAGTTTCAAAAGATAATTGATGAGGGTGCAGTTACAAGAGAACAAGACGTTGTACTTATTAGGTCTGCACAGTCTTTACTTGGTGTACTACAAACAAAAATCAAAGGACTTACAAAGGGTGAGAAGTTAAATGAAAACCAGAGAACACAAATGAGTGAAATGGTTAATCAGTTTTACAATAATCAAATAAGGTCTTTACAAACCAGCCCTTACGTTCAAGCAAAAAACAGAGAGGCAGAACTTTATGGTCTAAATGTTTCTGACACAATACTTGCAGAGCTTACTGGGTTTACAAAGTCTGGTCAGGGGCAAAATCCACAAACATTTCATGTTGGGAACATAACATACACAGTTGGTGCAGATGGTAAGTATTATCCACCTTCTGGGGAATTACTAAAGAAACCTCCAGTAACACAACCAGCCCAACCAGCTTTTAGTAGTAGTAAGACAAGTCTTTTTAACTTTAGCGGTTATGACCCAAGTTGGCTTAACTCTTGGTTCAAATAATATGCAAGGATATACACTAGAAGAATTACAGAAAATGGGAGGACAGCCAGTTAATACGGGTGGTGGATTTACTCTGCAAGAATTACAGTCAATGCAATCACAGCAAACTACTAAAAAAGACGGGTGGTTCAAAACCCTAATAAAAGACCCAATTAAGACATTGCTGGTTCAGCCAGCGGCAAGATTTACAGAAGCTGTTGGTAGAAGTGGTATACTTGGCAAAACAATCCAAACTGGATTTGAAAGTATGGCAGACGAGTCACAAGTATTTAATACATTTGCAGGTCAATACACGATAGACCCACAGAAAACTGGCATAGAGGGTGCAAGACAGATAATTGGAGACGTAGCAAAATCAGCATCATATTTATATACTGGGGGTGCAATAGCACCAGCACTCACAACGGGTGGTAGGGTTTCACAGGGATTAGCTCAGGGTGCAAAAGTCGGTGCTATCGGTGGAGGTGCTTACTCTTTTGGAGATGCACTTCAAGACGCAGAAGCACAGCCAGCAGATATAGCGATGAGAACTTTATTCGGAACTGTTACTGGTGGTGTTTTGGGAGGTGTTTTGGGTGCAGGAGTCCCGCTTGTTGTTAAATCTGGTAGTATGGTAAGAAAGTTTAGTAACATTGAGTCTCTAAACGGAGAATTACAGACGATAAACAACACTGTTTTACGACCAACACCATCACAGTCTAGAGAATGGGCAGAAAAAAAAATAAACCCAATCAAAACATACACAGAAATATTTGCAACAGAAGTTCCTAGTGTAGACAAATCAAATAGGTTCACACAAGAAAGTATAGAGGAGTTTGTCGGTCGTGTTGATGATTTATACAAGCCAGGTTCTTCTGCTTTCAATACAATTTTGAGAAACTCACCAGAGGTCACAAGTCTTTCTGTTGCGGAAATAAATGCAATAAAAAGGATTAACGGGTCTTCTCTCACATCAACACAGAAAATAAAAGCTCGTGCTGGAATACAAGCAGAGTTTAGTGCGATAAGGGTTGAATACGCACCACAGATACTGGGTGGAGATAATATCCCAGTGGCACTCACCGACAACCTAAAAGATATTTCTTGGGGGGCTACAAAGTATTTTGGTGCAGAGGAGGCAAGTGTTACAAATGAAATAAACAGAACAATCGGTCGTGTTTTTGCAAAACAAATAGACGATGTTATAACAGACACAAGTGTTAATGGATTTAACAAACAGCTTCAAGAACTTATAAGGTTGAAAGAGTTTTTGGGTGGTCTAAATGGTAAACTAGCAGGAAGTGGTGGAAAAATGACAAGACTATTCTCACGGGTTATCGGTGGTATGGCTGGCTCTGTTGGTGGTATTCCTGGCACAATAGCTGGTTCTATAACTGGAGATATGATAGCACAAGCACTTATAAACCCAGCAAACTCACCAATGAGGTGGTTGATTTTACAGCAAATAAAGAAACTTCCCCAAGCAGAAAGACAAACACTATTAGACCAAGCTAATGTGGTGTTACAAAAAATGTTCCAAAGGAGGTCAGAGATGTTGCGACTACCAGCTCCGTCTGGTGCTAGTCTAATCAATCAAGGTAGACCAACTAAAGTCCTACCAGCTGGTAGGTTTGAGTCCACATCAGCAGACGTGGTTGCACAAAATTATTCCCCGTCTAAGAGTTTGGATACAACCCCAGCGATTGCAACTCCACAGATTACCCAAAATATAAACAATAACATATCCCCTACCCTACCACCTAAAGGTTTAAAAGTAAAGGGCGAAATAAAAACTAACTCTGCCAAAGAAGCCATCGCTAAAGGAATGACAGAGGAGCAGTATGTGAAGGAGCATGGAACGCCTTTGTATCATGGGACAAATGCAAAGTTTGATAAGTTTGATGTATCTATGTCTGGTGAAGTACAAAACGCAGACTGGGGTGACGGAATTTACTTTACTGATAATCCCGCACACGCTAAAAACTTTGCAAAAGTAGCTGGAGGCGACATTGTCATGGAAAGATTTGCTCCTAATGTGAAGTTTGCAGACGGAAGTAAACTCCTAAAGGACAGTAAGTTTATGGATGCTTTAGATGATGGAATGGGGTTTGTTACACCATCAGAATACTTAAAAGCAAAAGGATTCGGTGGGGTAAAGTACAAGAATCCTCAAGGATTTACAGAATATGTTGTATACGACCCAAACAAACTCAAAACAACCGCACAACTCCGTGCAGAGTATCAGGCGGCGAAGTTAAACAAAAAAAGATAAACACACAATATGGAAAACCTAACACCAAAACAACAAAAGAACATACTCAAAATTGCCAAGTTTCTTGACAACAAAGAGTCTGCTTTGGTGGAGTCTTTTATAGAGCTAGACGATAAGTTAGAAATGCTTGATGAAAAGATCGAAACTGTAACTGAAAATCTAAAAAAAAAGTTAGAAGAAGAATTACTTTACGAAGTTGATGAGCAGAAAATAGCCGACAATGTTCTTTCTAAAATAACCGTTCCTAAAAATGGTGAAGACTATGTTTTGACTGAAGACGATAAGCAAGATATCGCTTCAAAAATTGTCGTACCTGTCGTAGTAAAAGAGGTTGAAACTATCGTAGAAAAGGTGGAGGTTATTCGTGAAACACCGATCGTTACTGAAAATGTTGTAGAAAAAGCGGTAACAGATACCGCAGATGTTATCATAGAAAAGATAAACAAATCTGAAGGTAAAATAAACGTAGAAAGAATTGAAGGTAGTTTTGTTTCACAAGAAACTTATACCGACGAGATTAAAACTTTACAAAACAGAACACAGCTACTTGCACAAATAGCGAGTAGTGCCAGAGACAGGGTTATTCCTTCAGGTGGTGGAACGCCCGGCGGTTCCAATACACAGGTTCAATTTAATGACAGTGGCGTTTTTGGTGGTGACGCAGGTCTTACATTCAATAAGACAACTAACATGCTTTCTGCGGGCGGACTTACTGCCACTGGTGGCGCTGTCTTAGAAAAGGTAGTAACACTCACAGACGGGGCTACAGTAGCCCTAGACGCCTCACTAGGCAACGTATTCAACCTAACCGCAGGTGGAGACAGAACAATCCTCGCACCGACTAATCCCACAGACGGACAGAAAATACGCATAAAGATACTGGCCTCTGGTGCAGACAGAACGATCACAATGACCACAGGTGCTAATGCTTTTGTGTTCTCGACATATGTGATGTCGCCGTTGCCGGCTATTCTTTCAGGGAAGGTTATGGCTTTGGTGTGTGATTATTCCTCACTTAATTCTCTGTGGACAATTCTCGCAGAAAACACAGGTGTATAAAGATATAATTTTAGAAACAATAGATAGCGAAGGTCGCTTTTTTGTAGAAGCACCTAGTAGCCTATGGGATAGAAACGATTTATCACAACCAACACCACCAAAACCATAATGTCTATATTCACACTAAACAACGCAATAAAGGCCGTATCGGATGTATCATTTTTACCGATAAGTTGGGCAAACCCAACAAATTCTTTATTATCTGATGATGTTTATTCAAGCACAACGCCCAGAGTCAGTGGAGACCTCACCATTGTAGACGATGAAGTTTATTTACAAACTGACGATTCAGTAACTACTGGTAACAACAAAGCCGACACAAGTACTGCATGGAGTACAGCCGAATCTTATATTTCTTATGGTGACGAGAACGACAAGTGGGGGGTGGCACTTACGCCCGCCATTGTAAACACCATAGGATTTGGTGTGGGCATTAGTTGTAAAATAAACACACAGCAATCAGCCCGTCTTTATGCCTCTAATTTTAGTTTTAATATTCCTACGAGTGGAGTAATTCGTGGGATTAAGGTTGAAGTAGAAAAATTAAAGATATATGACTCCATGACTAACGCAACGACTGGCAGGGTGGACCATATAAGAATGACAGTTTATTACGGATTTCCACATCTTAATCATTTTGGATAATATGAAAAACGAACTTCAGGCACATATAAACGAGGACATACAAAAAGACATCAAGCAACTTTTTAGCCACGCGGATATAGCTAACAAGGAAATGCTTGAAATTAAAAAGGAAATGGGAGATATAAATGTTAATATCGCCAAGATTTTCACAGACGTAAACTGGATAATGAAGTTCTTTTGGGTCATCGCCACGTCTGCGCTGGGGGGTCTAATAGCTTCTGTCTTTAATTTAATAAAGTAATGGTATAATACATACAATGATACAACGACCAAGTACAAACTTTAGTAGCAGAGATGGTTTCACCCCAAAGTATATTTGTATTCATATAATGTCAGGTACTATGTCTGGCACAGCATCATGGTTTGCTAGTCCCATTTCCAGTGTATCTGCTCACTACGGAATAGGTTTGAATGGCGAGGTACATCAATACGTAAAAGACGACAAAAGTGCTTGGTCAAATGGGCGTGTCAATAATCCGACTGCAAAAATTGTGCTAGACAATTTGAATATAAATCAAAACAAAATCAGTCTTTCAATAGAACACGAAGGTCAAGACCTTTCAAAAGCACCAGAGATACAGCTAAAAACTTCTGCCGAGCTTATAAAAACACTCGCGATGAAGTGGAACATTCCGATCAACCGACAACACATTATAGGTCATTACGAGATTTTTGCTGGGAAACCAAATTGTCCGTCTACAGATAAATCTGTTATTGATAAAATAATTACTCTAGCTAACGGTATAGACGAGCTTGTTTCTGTAAAAGTACCAAAATCAAAACTGGCAAAAGCCGAAGCGTTCCTTTCTAATTTATAAAGAACTAACACCCCAGCCACCAAGCCCTTACGGCGACAGTGGTTCGGGCGTCAGTTCTTTCGCAAAAGAGGAGTGCCCAAATGAAAATCGTGGTCGACACTGCCAAGAAGATGAATGTGTCTGTTCGTATCCTGTTTGATATGTGGGCATGCTTCGAAACTGGAAAGGGGCGTGGTGAAGCGGAAAGGGCTTACATGGTCTATCGGAATCAGGGAAGGATCGGTGTCTCACTGGAGAACTTCTGCCTCAATGTGCTTACTGGTCGTGCAGTTGTCCCCTCGCCTTTTAGGGGAAAAAAGGGAGGGAGGAAGTGAACATCTACAACATCATTTTCACTGGTTCAGAGATTGAGACTATTATTCAGAGGTCAAATCTTTCCGATGAAACGCAGTCACAGCTCTGGGCGATGTTTGAAGACTATGCTCATATCGATAAGCGTTTCAATACGAATCAAACGCCCAACGAACATGACGCTGGTGACGAACACCCGATCCTCTTTGTGTAACCACTCGCTCTGCTTCGGCTCAGCTTGTCGTAACTCCTCATCAGAAATGGTGGGGGGTTTTTGTAAGCATCATAAAAAAAAACTACCGATGTGGTAGTCTTTTTTTTGTATTATTTAGTGACTTGCAGTAAGAGCAGGTCTCTGTAGGCAGTAAGAAGTTCGAGGTATATCTCCAAGAGATTCCTATATTCTTTTAGCTCACGATAAGCGCTACCACCACTATTGCTCTTTCTTCCACCGCTTCGTGGTGCTTCTGGTTCATCACTTTCAATTGTTGGTTCGTCATTATTTACTACAGGTAGTGTAGTTTCTGTTGTTGATACATTTTCGATTGGTGTACTCTCTACCGCACTTCCAAACACTAAAGCTGGAAACATTAAACCGATTACGAACATTGTGACTATTTTTTTCATGTTTTATAACTAATTAATAACATTACTACCATAGCATAGTTTAGCGAATACACCTGTGGATAACTCCTAGCACAAAACCTTTGGTTTGGTATAATAAATAGATTATAAGTAACACATAAAGACGTGGATTTATTAACAAATGTAGCGTTGGTTCCTGTAATTATTGGTGTAGTGCAAGCTCTTAGGACAGTAGGACTTGCAACACGGTTTGCACCTATCGTAGCGATATTATTGGGTATTATGGGGGTGTTGGCTTTTGATGGATTCTCTAGTATGAATATTTTTATCGGGGTAGTAACAGGTCTTTCTGCGGCCGGACTTTACAGTTCTACCAAAACAACTTTGCATATATAGCAATCACTTGCCCCTGTATTCCCTTTTTTATGTTTTGTGGAATATGGGGGATAGTGCGTACTATGAGAGCTTGGCAGTCCGAGGGACACAGAAATGCACATTGAGTTGTCACTAGTCGTTTCAACAAAATTGAGAATATCAGTTAAACAAATTTAACAACAAATTTATTTTAGAATTATTATTTGCGCTTATCTTATTTATTCGTGTTGAAGTTTATCAAGTAAAAGCAGAGGAGATAGTAAAAGTAAAACCCACAGATGTGGTCGGGTTGGTAATTTACTACTCAGAGCAATATGGGATTGATCCGGCTTTGCCGTTGGCTATCGTAAAATGTGAAAGCAACTTTGAAAGGTACGCAAAAAATCCAAACTCATCTGCAAAATCTTATTTTCAATTTATCAATGGAACGTGGAAATATACAATGGGGAAAATGGGGCTTGCTACATCAACAGATGTGTTTGACACAGACACACATATCATGGCGGGTGTTTGGTTATTAGCTAACGAGGGTGAGCGTCACTGGAGTGAATCAAAGGCGTGTTGGAGTAAATCAGTCTAACCTTATCCTATTGAAACTATCACCGCCCAGCAAGGGTGGTTTTAGTTTGTAAAAAGCTATCCACATATTTACGCATTTAAGACTTGGAAGATTATTTGTGTGTGGTAAGATATTGGTATGCCTAAAGAAAATACAATCATTTGTAAAAGTGGGAATTATAACAGAACTATGTTATGCTTTAATTCCTCTTTAGGCATAAAGACAGAACGGCCACAGCTATTTATTTAGTTGTGGTTTTTCTGTTGTGCGACAACATCAGCAAACGAGCTATAAGCACATCTCGGAAAAAACTTGGGCTTAATAAAAAATAACAATTTGCGTGTTCCTCAAAAGACTTGGCGATGTCCACACTCTGACAACCAAGCCCTTAGGGGAGGACACAAAATGGTAGGACATCCTAGAGAAGAATTACACAGATACGGGAAGGACTAGGGAACTAACTACTGACGCCTGATTTCATATAACTAGCCTTAATTTCCACAGGATAGTTCCTAAGGAATAAAGAGTCCTATGCTTGATATAAAACAAATACTAGGAGAAGAATACTTAAAGAGATTTAAGATATTTTACGAGCAAACATTATTTCCACCAATTTGGGAGAATATAAGAGTCGGTAGATGCCCACTTTGTAGTAATAAGTTAAAGATAGACTTAAAAGGAAATGGATATTGCCCGAGTAACAAACACGGAAAGTCTTTTTTTATAACAAGAGATAAACTAAATAAAATAAAATGAAAAACGAAGTAATACAAGGAGATTGTTTAGAAGTAATGAAGGGTATGCCCGATAATAGTGTGGACTCAATCTGTTGCGACCCTCCTTATGGTTTATCTTTTATGGGCAAGAAATGGGATTACGATGTGCCAACAGTTGAACTATGGAAAGAAGTTATCAGGGTATTAAAGCCGGGTGGACACTTACTTTCTTTTGCAGGTAGTAGAACCTATCACAGAATGGCAGTAAACATTGAAGACGCAGGGTTTGAGATACGAGACCAGATTATGTGGTGTTACGGTTCAGGATTTCCGAAATCTCACAATCTGGGAAAAAGCGTTAATGCACTTGAAACTAAAGAGTGGTCAAAGATAAGCAATGCACTTGACAATATAGACCAAAAGACTATAATTGAGTTATGGAAAACGAATGCAAAACTTGCGGAAATAAAATTAGCAAAGAGTCTAACAGGAGTTGGAAGCAATACTCAAAAAAAGTATTTTGTTCCCGACATTGCTGTTCTGTATTTCAATCAAAAAAACAAATATGCAGATGCGATAACTGCGGAGTTGAGCTTATGCGTTCCAAGTCGCATATCAGAGGAAAATCTATCTATTGCAGTAGAGAGTGTAGAACAAAACACAGAACTATCACAAAGCCTTGTGAAGTCTGTAATAAAATTATCACAAGACCGAAATCTCAAGTCTTGGAACATTTTTACTGCGGAATGCAATGTCAAGGAATGGCTAAACGAAAACACAACGGTCAATCTCAAGGTAGACGAAGCACTGAAGACCTTGCGTGGAAATCAGAAATACTCAAACGAGGAAATTACAAATGTGCTATGTGTGCTACTGACCGACACCTTGAAGCTCACCATATTAAATCAATCAAAGACTTTCCAGAGCTTAGACACAAACTCTCAAATGGAATGTGCGTCTGCCACCAATGTCATTATTACGGAATACACGGCGGAGCACCTAATTTCAAACACGGTAGATATTCTAAAAAGCAAGGCGGTGGACAAGTTGCAAGGGAATGAGAGGGAAGATGCAGGAAGTTATACTATAGGGGGAATGGCACCAGACAGAGAGAACTTTGGTGCTAACGACAGGAGCGAGGGCAAAGGTATGGGATTCCGAGCGGGTGATATTAAAATCACCCAAGGCTCATCACCCTACGAAGGCTGGGG
>Ga0163155_10000866_pt1 | contig 37153 bp, 38 predicted proteins | sample OliLakLV19SP4G1_FD_148611 | JGI IMG/M metagenome (GOLD analysis project Ga0163155, IMG submission 148611) | Freshwater microbial mat bacterial communities from Lake Vanda, McMurdo Dry Valleys, Antarctica - Oligotrophic Lake LV.19.SP4.G1 | ecosystem: Environmental > Aquatic > Freshwater > Lake >... | reverse complement strand
TGCCCCCCATGCCCATTGGGCTGCCACCACTATTCGCCCCACCGCTGTTCTGCGCCATGGCGCCGCCTGACGTCGAAGCGCCGGCAACAGGCAGCCCGCCACCGCGTATGCTGGGGGCACCGGTTGGATTCGAACAATTCCAAATGCCCGCCACCACCAACAACGGAATAAGAGCCCTTGATGAATTCATCAGATGTTTTCTCCGGCGCGAAGCCCTCAATAACAGCCCAGGCGGTGAAGCTAGCTTAACCACGAGATCGGAACAAGAGCCTGTGCAGCTTGCGCGAATGAAACTCCGCTATTCACTGCGTGTATGTGTTTTGCTCACCTAGGCTACTCGGGTTGAGCGCGGGGGCGAGGCGAGGCAGGTTCGGGAAGTGTTGCCCAGTAGCGCATTCGAAACCGCTGCAACTTTTCGTACGGCTCGTTGTCGGTAGCTGAGTAGTGCGGTCGGCGTAACGCTGCAAAACGGTTTGCGTGCCGACGTTTGGCATCAATCGGAAGAATATTATGACAATGAACACTCGTCGCAAAGCGGCGGAGCTGGATGATTACGCGATTTGGGCGCCTGGCGTGTCTCTGCAAGTTATCGTGAAATGGGGCGTTTCGACGCTCGAGGTACTCGAAAAGGACCCTCCTCTGCGCTTCGTGCTCGGAACTGAGGGGAATGCTGAAGCTTCGGATTTCGTAGTGCCTGAGGGCACGCTGGTGGGTGATGAATTTGAACTCATTCATGTGAGTGGAGATAAGGTGTGGTTGTGCGTGCCGCCGGATGCCAAGGGTACCGTGCACTGGACCGAGAATGGTAATCTTGTTTCAGAGGAGCTTTTGCAATGCTACGGACTCTTGCCTGAACAAGCATTGCCAGAACAGGGGGCACCCAGGCGCGTGTTGCTACCGATGAATGGGCGTGGCGTAGTGCACGTTGGAGCGTTTTCGTTTTTCGTTCATCTGGGTGAGCGCGCGAAACTGCCGGTTTCAGCTCAGCCTGGTTTCGTGGACACCACGGTCGCGAGCTTCTTTGGGGTTTCACTTTGCGCCACTTTGGGACTGCTCGCGGTGGCTGCATTTTTCGTCCCACCGATGGGACTGACCGACGGTGATGACATTCAAGAAGAACGGGTTCTTTTGATGCGTCAGTACTTGGAAAGCCAAGCTGAACGGGAGCGTTTGCAGGAACCTTCCGCCGAAACGGGGAGTTCGGGCGAGCGCGCTGCTGACCCAGCACCGGGGGAATCGGGCAAGCTCGGCAAGTTTCTGCCGAAGGCGCCAAGTGGCCGATTATCGAGGAAGATGAACAAGGAACCCGAGCGCTCATCTCCGCCAAGCCGAGCCGAAGCGATTGAAGAGGCGCGTACATTCGGCACTATTTCGCTTCTCACCAATTCAGCTTTCAATCATCAGCCTTCCGCTACGTTTGGGCGAAGTTCGGCACTAGGCGAGGCGGATCGGGATCTTTTGGGGGATATGTTTGGTCCAACCTTGGGTGAGCAGGTTGGGTCGGGCTTGGCGCTCATCGGGAATGGCGAACGTGGTGGTGTCGGGCATGGAATTGATATGGGTGCGATCGGTGATCGCGAGGGATTAAATCCCATCGACCTAGGGCATTCTATTGGTCAGCGATCGCTTGGGCCCCATCGAACTTCTGTGCCTCGGGTTACACCAAGCGGAGTGACCAAGGTGACAGGCAGGTTACCGCCCGAGCTCATCCAACGCACCGTGCGCCAGAATTACGGACGTTTTCGCATGTGTTACGAACGCGGACTTGCAAAAAATCCGAACCTCGCAGGCCGCATCGCCGTGCGCTTTGCGATCGATTCCGAAGGACGCGTGATGCATGCGAGTGCGGGTGAATCTTCGCTGCCAGACAGCGAGGTCGTTTCGTGCGTGGTCTCAGCATACTTTGGTCTGAGCTTTCCCGCACGGGAACAGGGGATCGTCACGGTGGTCTACCCGATCGCTTTTTCGCCCGAATAGGCCGAAAATGAAGCCCGGGCGAGCCTCGGCGCGCAAGGCTTGACAGGTTCAGTAATGAGCCAGTCCGGCCAAGCGTAAGACTCTTCAAGGAGAAGATGATGGACATCGACATCGGCATCGAAGCCAACAAGCGCGAGGAAATCGCGAACGGGCTGTCGCGCGTGCTCGCAGACTCGTACACGCTCTACCTCAAGACCCACAACTTCCACTGGAACGTCACCGGCCCGATGTTCCAGACGCTACACCTCATGTTTGAGGCCCAGTACAACGAGCTCGCACTCGCCGTGGACCTTGTCGCGGAGCGTATCCGCGCGCTCGGCTTCCCGGCGCCGGGTACCTACAAGCAGTTCAGCGCGCTGTCGGCGATAAAGGAGGAGGATGGGGTGCCGCGGGCGCAGGACATGATCAAGAAGTTGGTTGAGGGGCACGAGGCTGTCGCGCGCACGTCGCGTGAAGTCTTCAAGCTCGCCGAGAACGTGAGCGACCAGCCCAGCTGCGATCTGCTCACGCAGCGCATGCAGCTGCACGAGAAGACGGCGTGGATGTTGCGAAGCCTCCTCGAATAGAGAAGCACTTTGATTGTATCACCCGTTTAGCCAGGGTAAGTAAGCTCACGTTGTGTCCAAGCGTACGCGGCGCCATTCATCAGCAACCGTCCAGTGTCCGTTCTGCGGAGAGGTGGACGAGCTTGCCGTCGATTTGGGCGGCGGCGAGCAGCAAACGTATACCGAGGATTGTGCCGTTTGCTGTCGACCGCGCATCGTTCACGTCGAGCCAGGCGAAGCGCCGGGTGAGGTGCATGTCTGGGTCGAACGCGAAGAGTAAACGCCTGCGTCGTCGCCTTCGACCATCTGCGCCCAATAGGGCCTCAAATCCAACTCGAGATCGAGACGTCGGAGCAGCTGAAAGATGCCGCCCAGTTTGCGGTGCAAGAACAAGAGCCGCCTGGGCGGTGGAGAATACGCCAGGCTTTTCGTGAAGCGCGAGCCGATGTCTCGTGAGCGAGCCGCGTAGTCTGCATCTCGAAACGCGAAGGGCTGCAGTTTGGCATCGAAGGGTTCGACCGCTGTCGTCAAGAACTCGGCGAACAAGTCTAACGTCGCGCGAGACTCGCGCGGGTCAATCAAACCGAACGAGATGCCTTCGTCGGCGACGCGACGCGCATCGCCGCTGGCAACGGCGCGCAACAGCCGAACGTAGCCCTGACGGAATTCGGGCTCGAACTCCAACGTTGCGCCAAAATCCAACAGCACAAGCTGGCGCTCGGCTGGCCGCATCAAGAAGTTGGCGAAGTTGGGGTCGGTCTGAACGAGCCCCCAACGGAAGAACTCGGAACAATAAAGATCGAGCATGGCCTGTGCGAGCCACAGGCGGTCGTCGTGGGGGGGGCCTTGCAAGAGCCATTGCCCGAGCGGCTGCCCTTCTTCCCAGGACATCGTGAGCACGCGAGTCGCCGACAGCTCGGGCAACACGCGCGGCACGACGAAGCGCGGGTCGCTCGCGACTAGGCTGGCAAAAAGACTCTGGCAAAAACGCTCGTGCCCATAGTCGGCTTCGAGGTGGAGCAGACTGCGCAATTCTTCGAAGACGCCGTCAAGCTCGATATCGCGACGCGTGACCGTCAACCAGCCGTTACCGAACTTGCGCAGCACGGCCAAATCACTGTCGATGCTCTCGCGGACACCTGGGTATTGAATCTTCACGGCGACCGGCACTGCGCCGACCGTTGCGCGATGGACCTGACCGATGCTGGCGGACGCTGCAGGGCGTTCATCGAAACTGTCGAAGGCGTTCGCCCAATCGGGACCCAGCTCATCGACCAATACTCCCCGCAGCACCTCGAAATCTACGGGCTCAGCTCCGCCCTGAAGCTTGGCGAGTATTGCCAAGGCTTCGGGTGGAAGCAGATCGCTCGCGTCCATCGACAGCAGCTGGCCGGCTTTCATCAGGGCGCCCTTAAGCCGCCCCAGGCTATCGACCATCAGCCGCGCCTGTTCGATCCTTGCCGAGAGCTCCGAGCCGCGCAGCTTTTCGGCAGAGTTGCTGAAGCTCGTCCGCAGGCGATGGCGCAGCTCTTGACCGGATAGCCCTGCGGCCAAGCCGAGCATGGCCTTAGAACGACTCCACGCATCTCGGGGCAGATGTTTCATGCAGCCTGCGGGTCGATCCGAATTGGCGCGGCCAGCTCATAGGCCTCGCGCGGATTCAGCGCCACCTGAAGCGATTCTAACGTCAGGTACAGACCCACCAGACCGACGCCCAGGAACGTGAGGTCCGGATGCAGCTTGGCGCGGCTCTGCATCGCCTCTCGAAAGATGCGGTCGAAGGTCTCGCGAAAGTGCGCGATCGAAAAGCGCATGCTCGAGGCATCGCCCGGCCCGAAGTGCTCGCGGAGCAGGTGCTCGATTCGAGCTGAAAACCCCGCTAAAGGCCGCGAACTCCAACTGTAAAGCTCGATACCTTGCGCGAGTTCAGCGTCCTCGTTGCGGTAGAAGCCAGCGTACAACGCTTGAACGCGTCGCCTGAAGTCTGCGTCGGGCTCGTACCAGAGACCGCTGGGAAAAAATGTTAGCAACTGGCGCTGTTCGTTCCAAGCAAAGTGACGCGGTCGCAGGTCTAAGAACCACGGACCTGGGGCATGGAGCTGGTGAAAATACAGCTCCAGCACGCGTTTTCCCACGGCAACGCGCGACTTTGGCGTTAGCTCCACGCCTAGCAAAGGCGCTTGTGGCGCCGACTGGCCCACGGCGATGGCAATACTTGCCTCACGCAGCGACGCTGCCAGCGTCTCTGCTGAACGCGCCCGTTCGCTCTCCGACCCAAAGTGGTGCACGATGCCGAGCGCGCTCGCCAGCACACGCGGCACGTGAATGACTTTCAACGCAGACAGCGACGTATAGGGAAGAAAATCACGAAACGGCTCCGGGGTGAGCCGGGTTGCCCAGTTAGCTTCCATCGATAGCTATCTGAGTGCCTGCGCCAGCGCCGTCAAGGCCGAGGCTCCCTGACGGTTTTTCCTACATATTCCTTCCTAAGTTTCTAATGGTCCGCCCTTCGAGCCGCGCTAAATAGCTAGCACGAACGGGAATTGATTGGCCATGGACATGCATCCAGAAGCAAACACGAAGCTGAACCTTGCCGTGGACTTGGCGCAGCTTCAGGCTCAAATTCGGACTCTCATTACGCTGGAGGAAACGGAGACTCCAGTCATCAGCTGCTACGTCCACCGTGTCGTCAGTAAAAATGGCGCAGTCGTTCCGGAGTTCGCCCAGCGTCTGCGGGCGATACGCAACGTGCTGTGGGGGCAGGAGCTCGAGGAGTTCGAAGAAAGGTTCTCCCGTATCGAAAGCTACCTGACCTCAGATCTTCGGCCCACAACCCAAGGTATCGCATTGTTCGCACGCGGGGGCAGGCGTCCATTTTTCATGGCACTGCAGTTTGATGTGCCATTGCCCAGTCGGCTCTCTGTGAATTCGACCCCGGACGTCTATCACCTCGTAGAACTCAAGGACACCTACCACCGCTTCGTCGTCCTTATCTCCACTGAAGAAAGCGCGCGCATCCTGGAGGTCAACCTCGGCACTATCACACGCCAATTATGGGTGGAGCGGCCCGAACTGCGAGACCGCGTGGCGAAGGAATGGACCCACGAGCACTACCAGAACCATCGCCGCGATCGTGGAGAAGCTTTTATGCGTGAAAAGCTCGCACTGGTTGAGAAGCTGATGGCAGCGGAGGGGCACACCCACCTCATTCTGGCTGGTCTCCCACACCTAGCAGCGCGCGTGCGTGAGCGCCTTCCAAACCATATTAAAGCCAAGATCATGGATGTGGTGCCGACCTCAGAATACGCCGGAGTGGTTGATGTCGTCGCGGCCACTTTGTCGACCTTCATCGAACACGTTCAGGCGCAATCCCAAAGCGCTGTGGGGCAACTCGAAAGTGCACTCCGAACCGGAAGCTTGGCCGCATCTGGAACTCCAGCCACGTATGAGGCGCTCCGGCAGGGGCAAATAGACGTACTCGTGATGGCTCGCGAGTACGAGGGCAGCATTGCCTGGAATTGCCCCCAGTGCGGCTGGGCCCAAACCACCCAGGCTCGACCGAAAGCATGCCCAGACTGCGAGCACCAAGAGCTCCGAACAGTGAACCTGAAGGAAGAGATGATACGCATTGCCGAGCGGCTGGCGGTCAAGATCGACTTGGTGCAACAAAGTGACGTTCTGATGCGGCTTGGGGGTGTAGGTTGCCTGCTTCGCTGGGAAGCGACGCCCATTTGGGGCAGTTCTTGAACGAGCACGAGCCCTCGTTGCGTGATAGAGCGCAGTCCCTCGTCGAACACCCACGGTTCGATCAGATCGTTGTTGTGCTCATCGTGGCCAACGCGATTGTCCTGGGGCTAGAAACCTCCGCTGACATGACGACGCGCTTCGGGGGGGTCCTTAGGATACTCGATCATAGCGCGCTCCTGTTCTTCGTCGCTGAGCTGCTGCTCAGGGTATTCGTATATCGCTCTCGATTCTTTCGAGATCCGTGGCGCGTCTTCGACCTTGTAGTTGTCGGTATCGCTCTTTTCCCAGCAAGCGAGGTATTCAGCGTGCTGCGGACGCTGCGAGTGCTGCGCGTTCTGCGCTTGGTTTCTATCGTCCCTTCGATGCGGCGGGTGGTGAGCGCGCTTCTCACAGCCCTGCCCGGCATGGCGTCGATCATGGGACTCATGGCGCTCTTGCTTTACGTGTCTGCGGTCGCGGCCACCAAGCTGTTTGGGGCCATCGCGCCGGTGTATTTTGGAACTTTTGGGGCCTCGCTCTTCACCCTCTTTCAGATCATGACGGTCGAAGGCTGGCCCGATATCGCACGCAGCGTCATGGTCCAATCCCCCTATGCGTGGGTGTTTTTCGTCACTTACCTGCTTCTTGGAACCTTCATGGTGCTCAATCTCTTCATCGCGGTGGTGGTGAATGCCATGCAGTCAAAAGTGGCCGAAGATCTCAGGGACGAAGGGGATGCTCACACGCGACAAATTCTGACCGAATTGCGCGCGCTCCGGCAGGAGCTTGAGACGCTCCGGCAGGTGAAAAGGCTAGCTGACGTCGATATGTTGTAATTATCAACATATCCATTCGCTTTTGTCGTCTTGATCTACGTTCGGTAGGCCCCATACTGACGGGCAGAAGGACTTGCCATGCGAAACTCCCTGCGAATCGGTTCAATGTTCGGAATTCCCGTATTGGTGCACTTTAGCTTCTCGCTGATAGTGCTGTTCGGCGCCGTTCAAGGCGGTATCTCCCACGGCCCACGAGGCGCGCTGTTCGGGGTGGTGAGCATGTTCGCCATCTTTGCTTCGGTGGTGCTCCACGAAATGGGGCATGCGCTCATGGCTCGGCGCTTTGGCATACGAACGGTCGACGTCACGCTCTATCCGCTTGGCGGAATTGCCAGGATGAACGGGGAAGCCAAGAGCCCGTGGCGGGATGTCGCCATTTCCGTCGCTGGCCCAGCGGTGAATTTGCTGCTCTTCATCGGGCTCGCCGTCGTCGGTCTAAAAACGGGTCTCATTTCGACGGACCTGCCGCAGGCTCTCGGCCCTTCGCCGCAGGGCTTGTTGCTGGTGGTCCTCACTGCCAATCTCATGTTGTTCCTGTTCAACCTGCTTCCCTTCTTCCCGCTCGACGGCGGAAGGATCCTGCGTTCATTGCTGACGCTCAAAGTTGGGGCGGAGCGCGCCACGCTTTGGGCGGCTCGCTCAGGCCAGGCAGGGGCAGTTGCTATCGGGCTGTTCGGTGTATTTTCCGGAAACCTGCTCACGGCACTGGTGGCGGGTTTTCTCTTTATGTCAGCCTCTCAGGCGCACGCTCAAGTGCGGTTTGAAAGCGCCACGGCGCGGATTACTACTGGTCAGGCCTATGAGCGCGGAAGCGTCATTCTGGAGCCCGCGATGCAGCTCCACGCTGCGTTTGAAACACTTAGGCATTCATCCCAGGTGGCATTCCCGGTGGCGCTTGAAGGGCAGCTGCTGGGTGCGGTACATCGAGATGAGCTCCTGCTTCGCGAACACGCGACCGAGCATCTAGGGTGCGTTTCGAGCATCATGCACCGCAACCTCCCTGAGTTTCCGGCGAGCGCGCCGCTTGGGGATTTTCTAAAGCTCGCCAAGGAAAACCCACGCGTGATTGCGACGGTCAAGGACGACGGTGAGCTCTTGGGATTCTTAACGCTAGACCACGTCCTCAAGAGTCGGATCTCCACGCCACCGGCAGCTGAGCCCGGCGGCAAAACTCCGGTAGCCACGCGCCGCGTGGTTGGCGAAGAACGTGGGTAAAGGGCCCAGAAAACCATGCTAGATCTATATTTGCTTTCTCAAACCTCGGTCGTAACCGGGGACACCAAGCTCATCGCGTACGGCCTGTTTTTGCTGTTGGTAATGGCGTTTCTGGCGCTTGATCTCGGTGTATTCCATCGCGAGGCGCACGAAGTCTCGATGAAGGAAGCGCTCACGTGGTCGGTGATTTGGGTAAGTTGCGGAGTCGCGTTTTCGGGCGTGGTTTACGCGGCCTATGAGGGTCAGTGGTTCGGCTTAGGTACCAACACACCGCTCTACAATCCCGCGGCCAACACGGACGCCTCAGTGCCTCTCCTCATCACGGGCACCGTTGCTGGGTTTGAGGCAGCCAAGCAGTACCTCACGGGCTACGTGGTGGAAAAGTCCCTCGCAATGGACAACATCTTCGTGATCGCGATCCTTTTCGGATATTTCGCCGTGCCCGCGAAATATCAACACCGAGTGCTGTTCTGGGGGATTCTGGGGGCACTCGTGATGCGCGGTGCCATGATCGCGGTCGGTGGTAGCCTGATTCTGGAGTACCAATGGGTCCTCATTATCTTCGGCCTCTTCCTGTTGCTTACCGCCGTCAAGATGGTGTTCGCGGGCGAGGAGAAAGATCCGACTGACAATCCAGTGGTGCGGCTCATCAAGCGCTTGTATCCGGTCACCGAGTTTTACGACGGACAGCGTTTCATCACCAAACGAACCCTTCCGCCCACGTACACGCGCGATCCGAGCACCGGGAAAGAAACCCAGGATCCGCCTCCAGCCGGTACCCTTAGGGCTCGTTGGGCCATAACGCCGCTGTTTTTGGTGCTCATATTAGTGGAAATCACCGATTTGGTGTTCGCAGTTGACAGCATCCCCGCCATCTTCGCGATAACGCCTGATCCGTTTATCGTCTTCACGAGCAACGTCTTCGCCATCTTGGGCCTGCGTTCGCTCTACTTTTGCCTGGCTGCGCTGATCTCAAAGTTCCGCTTCTTGAAGCCTGCGCTGATACTGATCCTAGCGTTCGTCGGCGTGAAGCTCCTATTGCTGAGCGTGCCCCCGTACCTCGACGACATGGGTTCCTTTTTCGGGATTGCACTCGAAGCCGGCAGAGCCATCAAGGTGAGTACCACGCTCTCGCTTTCAGTGGTCCTCGGTTTGCTCGCCAGCGCAGTGATCGCCTCCGTTGTTGCGCCAGCTCGTGCTGTCCCTAAGAGCAGTTGAAAGAGGGCCAGCATGCACAGGTTAGCTCCCATCCCCCAACCCCACGGATCTGCTCATGCAAGGCAACGCTAACGCTGTGCCCGAGCTACATGGCTCACATGAAGCTCGGGCGTAACGTCGTCGTCATTGGTGGAGGTTTTGGCGGGCTCGCAGTGACACGCGAGCTGGCAAAAATGCCGGCCTCAGCTATGAAACAGTTCTGCCGGGAGATCTAGTATGCGATACAAACTCGATTCCAATGGCCGAGAACTCGTAACCTTTACCGCTGCCGACGGTCTCGGGGCCGAGCTCACGGGGCCGATTGAGGAGGGTGTCTACACCCGCGATGTCGTGCCGAGCTGCAGCGTGCCGACTACCCCATTCAGCCTCCACATCGTGGACCTCGGCAAACGTTCGCAAGAAGGCCCAAAAGGGAATGGAAATTCTTGGCGCTTCCTACGGGATCGCGAGCGAGGGCTCGTTCGGGCCGGATCCATTCGGGCTGTTCCCGTGGGATGTGGAGTTCGTGATTCTAATCGACAGAGTGCGCGGCATTGAGCTCGTCGGAAGGGCGCAAGGGCCGGGACGGCATCTGCACGATCTCGTCTCGACGCAGGAGGCGCTCGAGGCCTTCGCCGAGCGGGCGGGGTTCCCGGAGCACGGCCTCGTTGTCCGCGCTGACGGTCCCGATGATTCGCCCATCTGGAAGGGACTCAAGGGGACCGCGTGGCGTTGGGGGTGGCATTCGCGGAGGCCTTGGAGCAATCGAAGACGGGCAAAGTCTTCGTGGAGAGCGATCTGCGGGCGCACATGAATCCCACGCGTATGGTGCTCATCGGTCAGGCCACCCAAGACTTGATTCGCCGCATGAAGAGCCTGTGCCCTCGCTGCCAATCTCCGGGGTTCTGGGTCGTCGAGCGCATCCTGGGCCGTCCGTGCCGTGACTGTGGCTCGCCGACGAACGAGGCGCGTGCCGAGCGATGGGCGTGCGTGGTGGGCGATCACGCGGAGGTTCGCGACTTAGAAACTTCGCGCTTCGCGGACCCCCAATGGTGCAACGCATGCAATCCATGATGACCTGGAGGGGGCGGGCGGCCTTGCGGAGATGAGGCACTCGTCGCTTATCCCTCGTCGGTAACACAGCCGTGGGAGGCATCGGCGACCAGCTTGATGTATTTGGCCAGCACACCTCGGGTGGCACGCAAAGGCGGAGCTTGCCAAGCGGCGAGCCGCGCTTGCAGCTCTGCATCGGAAAGCGCGACCTCAATCGTGTCGGCGCTGGCATCGATGCTGATGATGTCGCCATCCATAACCACAGCTAACGGCCCGCCCATCTGGGCTTCTGGCGTGATATGGCCGATGACGAAGCCGTGCGTGCCACCCGAGAAGCGCCCATCGGTGATCATGCCCACGCTTTTGCCGAGGCCAGTGCCCATGACGGCAGAGGTGATGCGCAACATTTCAGGCATGCCTGGCCCACCTTTAGGCCCTTCATACCGAATCACGATCACGTCGCCCGGCTTGACTTTGCCCGCTTCAATACCCTTGAGCGTCAATTCCTCCGAATCGAACACACACGCTGGCCCCGAAAATTTCAGCCCCTCCTTGCCGGTGATCTTCGCCACCGCGCCCAAAGGCGCCAGGTTCCCCCTCAGGATTCTGATGTGGCCCGTGGCCTTAACGGGAGTCGACACGGGGAAGATCACTTTTTGCCCCTCTCGCAGGCCCTGCAACGCTTCAACGTTCTCGCCCAACGTTTTCCCCGTGACCGTCAACAGGTTGCCGTCAACCAACCCTTCCTTGATCAGCAGCTTGAGTACGGCGGGTGTGCCGCCTACCTCATGCAGATCTTGCATCAAGTACTGACCGCTGGGGCGCAGGTCTGCCAACATGGGCGTTCGTTCACCCACGCGCTTGAAGTCATCGATGGTCAACGCCACATCTACGGCGCGCGCCATGGCAATGAGGTGCAAAACCGCGTTCGTCGAGCCGCCCAATGCCATCACAACCGCGATCGCGTTCTCAAACGCAGGCTTTGTCATGATCATCCGAGGTGTGATGTTCTTCTCGAGAATGATTCTCATGGCTTTGCCAACCTCGCCACACTCCCGAATCTTCTCCTCAGAAATAGCTGGATTCGATGAACTATAGGGCAACGCCATCCCCATCGTTTCAATGGCCGCCGCCATCGTGTTGGCCGTATACATTCCGCCACACGCGCCTGGCCCGGGGCAGGAACTCTCGACCACATCGTTAAGTTGTTTCTCGTCGATCTCTTTTCGCAAGAATGACCCATAGGCCTCGAAGGACGAAATGATGTCGAGCCGCCTGTTGCCCAAACGGCCAGGAGCAATGGTGCCGCCATAAACCATGATGCTAGGGCGATCGAGGCGGCCCATCGCAATTAGAGCGCCCGGCATGTTCTTGTCGCAGCCAACGATCGATATGTTGCTATCATAGTAGTGGGCGAGAGAGATGGCCTCGATTGAATCGGCGATCACTTCACGCGAGGGCAACGAACAACGCATGCCTTCGGTGCCGTTCGAAATGCCATCGCTCACACCAATGGTGTTGAAGATCCATCCCACGAGGCCAGCGTCTTGCACACTTTTCTTCACGTGAGCTGCGAGGCCATTCAGGTGCATATTACAGGGATTGCTTTCGTAACCCGTGCTGCAGATCCCCACCTGAGCCTTGTCGAAATCTGCTGGTTTTAGGCCTGCGCCGCACAACATCGCCTTGGCGCCCGGCAGCGAAATGTCTTGGGTTAACTTCGCGCTGGTTCGGTTGATTGGGTGAAGTTTGTCGTTCATGTCGTTACTGACCTTGGCCTAGGGCGAAGCCTTGTTCACCATCAAAGGTGCACAAGTTCTCGGTCTTGATAACGCCGACGTCACCTTGAGGGGCGTAGCTCACGCAAGGGCGAACATTAGCATAAAGACCCAGCGTCTTTCGCACCGTGACGTTGAGGCTCTTGTAGCCGCTGCCAGAAGGGGTGGTGATGGGCGCCTTGAGGAACACCTTCGTCCGGTGGAGGCTGGCCCAGGCGTCGGCGTCAATGCCGGCAGTATTACCGGCGAGGTAAAAGCGCTCGCCAATCTCGATTACTTCAGGAGCGATGCGTGCCCCGGCTGCTTGCAAGATGGCCAACGTGGCGTTCATTATCTCGGGGCCAATGCCGTCTCCACAGGCCACCGTGATGGCTGTTTGCTCAACATTAACATTTTCAGTCTTGGTCCCAGTGTCGGGCTGCATATGAATCCTTTTCGGGGGGTGATGAGAGACTACGCGAATCGATGTATTAATAAAAATACTTTGTTTGTAGGCTACATATAGATAAAAACCTATGAAAAGAGCGACGGAACGCCTGCTGCGAATTAGCCCTCATCAGCTGCGTGCTTTCGAGTCCACGGCCCGCTTGTTATCGGTCACGCGGGCAGCCAAAGAGATGCCTGATGCGGATTAGCGTCGCGTCCCATCAGCTTGGCGTGGAGGGGGTGCTCGCGAAAGAAAGTAGTAAGCATGCTTACTATCTCAGATCGGCGCGGAGGGGGTGTCGCGAGCATGCGTCGCCGAAGATGCGGAACATAAGACAACGGTCGCTTCAACAAAGGAAACACCCCCGAGAGCCGCCAGAGCGCCTCGGGCGTATTCTTGCGAAGAGGCCCGTGTTGAGTTCGATGGCGATCTTCAAGCTCCCCGGAGGGGTGGGTAAGCTTTTCTGAGAGTCTCGGGAGAGTTCAGGGAGAACTCAAGGAAAGCGCCGAGAGCGACAAAGAAAGATTTCCTTCAGTGCGATTTCGGCGGGCTTCCCAATCGGCTCAAACGCGAGCGGGTGACTACAGCCCGGCGCACTCAGGCCCCAGACGCGAAACGAGCGGAGTTCTTCCACGTTGGACCAGACTTCACCAAACGCCTCGAAACAGCGTCGCTGAAGCTCAAGATCAGCGACCTCGTGTTGGAAGTCAAAGTTCCACGGGCGGCAGCCTGCAACTTCTGTTGCGGGATAACCAACCTCAACGAAGGTGAGGGGCTTTTTGTGTCGGCGAGCGACTGCTAGCAAGTGTTTCTGATGAAGCCGCCAGCTTGCGGCAAGGTTTGAACCCGTCGCTCGGCGTCTGAACGCGAGCGGAAAATACGCTGAAATTCCGATGGAATCGAGCGCATCATAGATCCGCAAGAACGGATACTGTGGCGCTACCGCCGCCACCGTCAGGTGCCCGCCAAATTCGCGGCGGACCTGTTCGATGACGCGTAGCCACGGTCGGCGACGCAAAAAAAGCATCGTCAGCTCGCTCGCCACGACTAGCTCACTCACTCCGAGGGGCTCCAGCTCCCGCGCAAGGCTTGAGATGCAGGCACCGTAGTTCTCAAACCAACGCCGCGGGTCGAGAGGGGTGATCCACTGACGATCGCCCAGGCCTCGCGCGAACAGAATTGGCAGCACGCTTACTTTTTGGCCGGCGGAGCGCGCGTGGGCAGCTACCTCTGCCAAGCGCAGCCGCTGTTGAGACGCAGCGAACTCTTGGCCTTGCTTGGGGTTCGGCGTTCGGGCGAACGCTACGTCGTGTGCGAATCGGTCCGACTGGGACAATTCGACGATGATCGTGACATGGTGTGCGCCGACGCGCGCGGCGTCGTTAATGGCAATCACGCCTTGAGCGGTGGTCCAGTCGCCCCACTGAGTCAGCACGAACCCATCCGTTTCCTTCATGACGGTCGTTTGTAGCTCAGGTGGGTCCTGTCCACCCGGGGCCCCGACGGCTGGTTGGGTCTGGCTGAACACGGCTCAGTTTGGCGCCTTCCTAGTCCTGAAGTTTTTCCTAAAGCGCAGATTCGAAAATTCGTCTAGATGCTCGGGAGCCGTCGCACCTACAGGGTCTCACAATGACACACAGTCGTATCCTCGCCTCTTATTACCTCATTCTAGCTGCCAGCCTTTCGGCCGGGATCTCCTGCGGGGTGTCGCGCCCCGATGGGTCAGAGCCAGAGGAGCGGCTCGCTCAAAAGCGTCAAGCGATCAGTCTTGAGGAAGCGGCCCGTGCCCAATGGTCACCGGTTATCAGCTTACCCATCGTTCCCGTTTCCGCGGCCAACTTGCCGAACGGGAAGGTGCTCCTGTGGTCTGCCGAGAATCGCTTTAGCTTCGGCAATAACTTGGGGCGCACGTACACAGTGCAGTTCGATCCAGCGAACAGCAGCGCCACCGAACGGCTCGTGAGCGAAACGGGTCACGATATGTTCTGCCCGGGCACGGCGAATCTTCCCGATGGTCGTATTCTGGTCAACGGCGGGCTATCAAGCGGAGTCACCAGCATTTATGATCCCGTTTCAGACACCTGGACTCGCGCTGCAGCGATGAATATTCCACGCGCGTACCAAGGTACGGCGCCTTTAGCGGATGGCTCGGTGTTCACGCTCGGTGGTTCGTGGGCGGGCGGAGTTGGCAACAAGCACGGCGAGGTTTGGACCGAAGCCTCTGGTTGGCGGCTCTTGCCGGGAGTCCGCATTGAGCCATTCTTGTCGACGGATCCGACGCGCAATTTCGGAATGGATAGCCATCTTTGGTTGCTGCAAACTGGGAACGGCCAAGTCTTTCACGCCGGGCCTGGATTTAACCTGAATTGGGTGGATACGAGGGGCAATGGGCGAGTCACACCGATCGGCCGCCGTGGAGATGACGAATTTAGCATCAACGGCAATGCGGTCATGTTCGACAAGGGTAAGGTGCTAAAGATCGGGGGTGCTCCGGGTTACGACGGTGTTAACTCGAATGCGAATACCTACGTCATAGACCTGGGTGCGGATGTTAACGTACGCAAGATCGCGTCGATGGCGTACCGGCGAGCTTTCCATAACTCGGTGGTGCTGCCGAATGGGCAGGTGGTGGTGATCGGTGGGGCGACGGTGGCGGTCGGCTTCTCAGACAATAACTCGGTGTTGGCCCCTGAGCTGTTCGATCCGATAACGGAGACCTTCACGGTGCTGCCTGCGATGACGGTGCCGCGCAACTACCACAGCATTGCGCTGCTGCTGCCCGACGCACGGGTGATTTCGGCTGGCGGAGGCCTGTGTGGCAGTGGCTGCGCCGCCAATCATCAAGATTTGCAGATCCTGAGCCCTCCGTACCTGTTCAACACGGATGGCTCGCTCGCGACACGCCCCGTCATCGTGACTGCGCCCGATAGCGCGGCGTATGGGACCGCGCTAACGGTCACGACCGACAGCGATGTCAGTTCGTTCGCGCTGGTCCGCTCAGCTTCCACCACGCATGCCGTGAATAACGATCAGCGCCGAATTCCTCTTTCATATCAGGCCTTGGGTGCAGGCACGTATAGCCTTCAAGTACCCACGAATCCGGGCTGGGCCGTCCCTGGCCTGTACATGCTGTTTGCCATGAACTCAGCCGGGGTCCCGTCCGTGGCCAAGACGCTGCGAATCGGTTCGGCGACGGCGCTTTCGTTGAATGCACCCACCGAGCAGACCGCAAGCGTTGGTGCCCCAACGAGCCTGCCGCTCGTCGCTAGTGCGTCTGCTGGCGTGGTGTTGAGCTATAGCGCGAATGGTTTGCCGCCGGGGCTCAGCCTGGATGCCGCAAGCGGAGTGATCTCAGGGACGCCCACGACGATCGGACGAACGCTGGTCGAGGTCCGCGTCACCGACGGGGAACAGACCGTCAGCAGCGAGTTCGTGTGGAACATTCGCGAACCGGGTCTCACCCGTTTCGTCCGCTTCGAAGCACGCTCCGAAATCAACGGCAACCCGTGGTCGTCCGCGGCGGAAATCAATGTTTTGGATCGCAACGGAGTGGCCCTGCCGCGCACGGGTTTTAGCATTAGCGCCGATAGCCAAGAGCTCGTCGGACAGAACGGAGCTGCGAACAACGCGATTGACGGCAATCCCGCCACCATCTGGCACACTCAATGGCAGGCTGCAACTCCTCCTCCTCCGCACTCGCTCACACTCGATCTTGGTGCTTCCTTCGACGTCGGCGGCCTTCGATACCTGCCGCGCTCCGGCGGCACTCTCAACGGCACTGTTGCCCAATACGCGGTGTTCCTAAGCGCAGACGGGTCGCAATGGGCCAGCGCGGTCTCCGAAGGCAATCTGCTAAACTATGGTCCCGCGGCTGACGAAAAGACGATTTACTTCGACAATATTGCGCGATCCAAAGTGGCTACCCAGTCTTCGACAGTGATTCCGGCCGACGCAAGCCGTGCTGTCGATGGCAACACGAACGCGATTCTGTCGAACGGTTCGGTGACGCAAACGAACGTTGAAGCTAGCCCGTGGTGGCAAGTGGATCTTGGTGCGCAGTACGACCTTTTCGGGCTCCGCCTGTGGAATCGGGGTGACTGCTGTGCGGCGAGCCTGAGCAATTTCTATGTGCTGACCTCAAGAACGCCGATGACGGGTCGCACACTCCCGGATCTGTTGGCTGATCCCGCTGTTGCGAAACTTCAGGTTCCAGGCACGGAGCCAGCAGTACAGCTCCATCCGTTGAGCGGCCGTGCTCGCTTTGTGCGCGTTGAGCTCGCCGGTACGGATGCCTTAAGTCTGGCTGAAGTCGAGGTCTACGGAAAGATTGCCCAAAATGAAGCACCCACGCTGGCAACGCCAGTACCGGAATCGCTGATGGTGGGCGCGGCGGTAGCACTGGCGCTCCAAGGGAACGATCCGGACGGTGACGCTTTGAATTATGCAGCTACAGGTTTACCCCCAGGGCTCAGTCTCGATCCAAGTACGGGCGTGATCAGCGGAACTGCCAGCTTAGCCGGGAATTTCCATGTTGCTGCCCGTGTCGTCGATGCCCGTGGTGGCACGGCCAACGCAGAATTCGACTGGCCTGTCGGCGACGTGCCACCGACCGTTCAACCTGTACTGGCACCCGTTGTAGCAAGCGGCAGCAGCGTGACCTACAACGCCACCACCACCGGGTCACTGCTTGGATATCAATGGAACTTTGGCGATGGCACTCCACTCACTGGTTTTACGAGCTCGCCCAGCGTGACCCACACGTTCGCGGCACCCGGCGTGTACACGGTAACACTTGTTGTCCGGAACCCAGAGGGCGATGCCGTCTCCACCGAGTTGGTGCAAGGCATCTCCGGAACCTCGGTGCCAGGCACTCCTCGTTCGTCGAGCAACCTGCTCGAGGACCCGCGTCCCGAGGGCGCCAGGGTTTGGTCCGTCAACATCGATAACGATAGCGTCTCCGTTTTCGAGCGTGCAGGGTTGGTGCGAGTCCGTGAGATCCCGGTGGGAAGCCGCCCGCGAGCGATCGCACTTGGCCCAGACGGGCGGATTTGGGTGAGCAACCAGGGCTCAAGCACGCTCAGCGTCATTGATCCGGTGACGCTCTCCGTCGCTCAAACCGTGCTTTTACCGCGCGCCTCACAGCCCTATGGGATCGTCGTGGGCGCCGATGGCTTTGCTTATGTCGCCCTTGAGGGAAGTGGCCGCGTCCTCAAGCTGGATCGAAACGGAGTCACCGTGGCAAGTGGGGATGTGGGCCCAAATCCGCGTCAGCTCGCCCTTACCGCGAACGGTGATCGCTTGCTTGTCTCGCGCTTCATTACCGCGCCACAACCGGGGGAGTCGACCGCGGTAGTTGAAACCAGTGTGGGCGGCGTGAAGCAGGGAGCAAGCGTTCTCATCTTGAATCCCCTCACGTTGCTCACCACACGCAGCGTCGTGCTTCAGCACAGTGACAAGCTAGACACCACCATTTCAGGGCGCGGTGTCCCCAATTATCTCGGTGCTCCTGCGATTTCGCCCGATGGTCACAGCGCTTGGGTGCCTTCGAAACAAGACAACATCGAGCGCGGAACCCTTCGCGATCTGCAAAATCTTAACTTCCAAAGTACGGTGCGCGCGATAAGTTCCCGCATCGACCTAAACGCCGAAAGCGAAGACTACGGGGCGCGCGTCGATCACGACAATTCTGGCCTCGCTAGTGCGGCAGCCTATCATCCGAGCGGTATCTACCTATTTGTTGCGCTTGAAACCAGCCGACAATTGGCCGTGTTAGACGCTGTTGGCAAACGCGAGCTTTTTCGAATCGAGGCAGGCCTCGCGCCCCAGGGCGTGTCGGTCTCCGCAGATGGCGACACTCTCTATGTTCATAATGTGCTGAGCCGCAGCGTGGGTGTGTACGATCTCGGTCCGCTGGTAGGTCGTGGGTCGAGTACGATTCCGCTCTTAGCTCAGCTTTCTACGGTCGAGGCTGAGAAATTGAGTCCGACGGTGTTGCGCGGTAAGCAGCTCTTCTACGATGCGCGCGATACGCGCTTAGCTCGTGACGCCTATCTGAGTTGCGCAAGCTGCCACAATGATGGTGGGCAGGACGGTCGCGTCTGGGATCTCACCGGCATGGGTGAAGGGTTACGTAACACGGTGAGCCTGCGTGGACGTGCTGGAGGCCAGGGTCGCTTGCATTGGACTGGGAACTTTGACGAGGTTCAGGACTTCGAAGGCCAGATCCGTGGACTCGCCCAAGGCACGGGCCTTATGTCAGATCCTGACTTCAACACAGGCACGCGCAGCCAACCGCTCGGTGATCCGAAGGCCGGCCTGAGTCCGGACCTCGACGCTTTGGCGGCTTATTTGGGGTCTTTGAATGGGGCCGAGCTCTCACCGTATCGCAGTGATACTGGCGCTCTGACAAGTGCAGCCACCGCAGGTCGCGATGTGTTCGCGACTCGGTGCATCACCTGTCACGGAGGCGACGACTTCACGGACAGTGCAGCGCTCGCATTCCGAAATGTGGGCACGTTGCGCCCCACGAGCGGTCAGCGCTTGGACGCTGCAATTCCCGGACTCGACACACCGCCGCTGCGCGGCAGTTGGGGTACCGCGCCGTACCTCCACAACGGCTCTGCCGCAACACTCGAGACTGCGATCGCGAGCCACACCAACATCAGTCTCAATGCGACTGATCTGGCCAATGTGACGGCTTTCGTTCGGGAGCTTGGGAGTGAGGAGCCAAAGGTGATGGCGCCACCCGGACTCATCGCGCAGTACTTCGCCAATAGCGCTCTCACCGGCCTTGCTGTGTTGACCCGCAGCGAGGGCGTGAACTTCAACTGGGGCAGCGGCTCGCCCGCTCCCGGCCTCCCCGTCAATAACTTTTCTGCACGTTGGTCGGGTCAGGTGCTGGCGCCAAGCAGCGGCACTTACAGATTCCAGACCAATTCTGACGATGGAGTGCGGCTTTGGGTCAACGGTGCCCAAGTGATCAACAATTGGACGGCGCATGCCGCGACCTTGAACACCACCGGCAGTATCACGCTCGTGGCGGGCCAACGCTACGACATCAAGCTCGAGTATCAAGAGCGTGCGGGTAGTGCTGTGATGCAGCTTCGCTGGCGTTTGCCCGGGCAAACAGCGTACGTTGCGATCCCCGTGTCACAGCTTTCGGCATCGGGGACGGGCCTTGCCGCCCAGTACTTTGCAAACGCTGCGCTCACGGGAACTCCTGGGCTCGCGCGCTACGAAGCACCGAACTTCAACTGGGGGACCGGAGCTCCGGGCACGGGTGTGACCGCGGACAACTTCTCGGCGCGTTGGGCGGGCACGGTGAGCCCACTTGCAAGCGGCCAGTTCAGATTTCAGACCAATTCCGACGACGGTGTGCGGCTTTGGGTGAACGGCCTGCTCCTCATCGACAACTGGAGCGTCCATACGGCTGCACTCGATGTAAGCCCTCCGGTCACGCTATTTGCCAACCAGCGCTACGACATCAAGCTGGAGTACAACGACATCACGGGGCCGGCGGTGAGCCAGCTGAACTGGCTATTGCCCGGCGCGACAACTTACGCCGCGGTTCCGGCAAGTCAGCTCTATACCAATTGAACGGCATGTCGCTGAGAGGCTCGATCAAACGCTGGAAGGTGCCCCTGATCTCGGTTGGCTTGACGGGTGCTTCGGCTTTTGGAATCGGAGCGATCTTGAAACATTCAGCAGAGCGTTCCCGGTTAGAGCTTGGCAGGAAGCTGGTCCTTGGGGTCGAACCTTTAAAGGGTCGAATGGTGGGTCACGATTTGGACCTGCCCACCGCGACGGTGCGCTGCCAAAATTGCCACAAAATCGGGCAAGAACCTGGAAAATCATTCGCACCGAGGCTCAGTCAAGCCAGCTTGACTGGGCTAGTCAAGCGCCGTGGAGGGCCACCATCACGCTACGACGTGGCAACGTTCTGTGGCGTGCTAGCAGATGGCGTGGACCCTGCGCACGTGATGATTCCGCAAACCATGCCCCGCTATAACCTAACCGAACAGGAGTGTGCCGCGCTATGGACTTACGTCACGGCCAATTAACGCTTCAGCGTCGGTCATTCATCACAGCTTCAGTTGCCACGGGTCTCTCGGCGCTCAGTATGCCAACGTGGGCGCACAACGACGCTGGCGTCGTCAGCCCACCGATCGCGCCGCCAGCTGTCTCGCTCACGCTCGAAGATAAGTCCAAGACGACGCTTCAGGCGCTCCTCTCGAATCACGTGACGGCGGTGCAGCTCATGTTCACCAGTTGCGAAGCCACCTGTCCGATCCAGGGATCCCTCTTTGCAGACGCCGCAAAGAAACTCGGAGGCCGCGTGAAGCCAGCGCAGCTCCTCTCGATCAGCATTGACCCAGGCAACGACACGGAAGAGCGGCTGCGCGACTGGCTGAAGCGCTTCGGTGCTTCACCCCGCTGGCACGCCGCGCGCCCGGCTGCGCGTCAGATCCAGTCACTGATCACGTTTTTGAAGGCCAAGAATGCGCCGCCAGACCCGCACACAGGGCAAGTCTACTATTTCAATTTGCGAGGGGAGCTAGTGCTGCGGAGCGTGGATTTTCCGTCTGCCGTAGAGATTGTGAGGACCTTGGAAGCGCTAGCGAAGCGTGGGTGAAGCTTCACCGCTCAGGTTGCGCTGGCCAACGTGTAAAGGCCAGTAACCACAGCGCTAGCAGCCCGAGCCACGGGACGAAACAAAGAAGGACCCACCAACGCGAATGGCCGGTACGTTTGACCGCTGGCATCCACATCACGAGAGGGAGCGGAAAAAGGAGAACAATCAACATCCAATGCAAAGGCGAGAGCGATCCCATGTGTTGGCTCCTTAGCTCGACTGCTTCTTGGCAGCCCAACTGGAAAACGACAGAATTCCCCCAACAATGCAAAGCCCAAGCCAACGAATCACGGCGAGCAGCGCAAGGGCCCCGTGGAATCCTGCACGGCTACAGATCCTCCAGAGCGGCACAACGGTGAAGGCACTCATGAACACACAAACAATCAGCCAATGTACGACGGAAAACGACCCCATATTTTACCTCAATTCACGGATTCGAAGCCTTTGGAGTTGCAGCGCTTGTCGTCGCAAAGGGGCCCGTTCCGTTGGGTGAGCGCCCGTAGGTCGTGTCGATATTTGCTGGAAACGCAACCGCCTCCAATACCGCCTGGTTAGAGTCAAGAAGGTAGACGGTCTCTCCACCGTTGCTGATGGCGAAAGTGCCTTTGTAGCAACCAGCTCCAACGTCGTCACACATATCTGCGGGTAGCGGTCCCTCGTTCACGTTGCCGTTCACCCCCAAGACAACCAGGTAAGCGCGTGCGGGCAGGATGGTATTGGCCGGAAATTTAAAGGGGTTGTTCAGGTCGGGGTCACCGTCCGAATCGTCGGTCACATAATAACCGCTGATGTTTGCCGGGGCATCCCCCACATTATAGAGCTCAACGAAGTCTGGGGCATTGCCGCGTATTTCGTTGATGATCACTTTGGGGCCCATCGGCGAGCCCCCACTGCCGCCAGTTCCGGTACCGCCGGTTGCGGTCGAGCCGCCGCCCGGTGCCATGCCACCGCTGCCATTCGTGCCGCCCGCCGAGGCTCCGCCAGAACCAACGGTGCTCCCAGCTGCGCCTAGAGCACCGCCGGCAGCAGGTTCTCCGTCGGTGCCGCCGCTGTTCGTGCTCTCGCCCCCCACGCCATCATCTGCGCCCCCCGAGCCAGTTTCACCCCCTGTTTCGCTACCACCGAGACCTGTGTTGAGAGCCCCACCGGAATGACTTCCGCCGCTAACCTGCAGAGCACCACTACCACCGGAATGGGTGCCCCCGGAAACGGTTGTTCCTCCGGTGGACGTGGACATGGGATTGGGCGCAGACTCAAAAACGGGCACGCTCCCCGTGTTCCCACACGCCGCCAACGTGGCCGCTGAAATGAAAGCAGCCGCCCCGAATACCTTACGGGGCCTTCTGAGCTGAAGCATAGGTAAGCGCATAGCACGAAGTAGCTAGATTGTATAGTTGATCCGCGGGGTGACCTGGGCTCGGCGGAGATCGACCAATACGTTATCGCCCGGCGCGAGAGCGTGCTCCTCGAATTCATCGTTTTGCATTTGGACCGAGAGACGGTCCCCGTCTGGCAATACCACCGCAAGCTTCACAAAGCTTCCGACTCGCACCAGCCGTTCTACGCGTGCCACCTTTGCGGCCATGGCGCCTTTTGCTTTGGCGAGCCGCACATCGTGTGGACGGATGAAGGCCTCCACGATTGAGCCTTCGGCTAGGTCCACCGAAGCGGTGAGGGCGTCGTCGGCGAAACGTGCCTGTCCACCCACCACTCGCCCGGTCATGATCTTGGCGCCGCCGAGAAAAGCCGCCACAAAAGCGCTCGCTGGACGTTCGTAGAGTTCGCTCGGAGTTCCCGCCTGTTCCACCTGTCCGTCCTTCAGGAGCACAATGTGATCGGAAAGCTCAAGCGCCTCCTCTTGGTCGTGCGTGACGAGCAAGGTGGTGACCTGAGTTTGCTCGTGCAACTGATGCAGCCATTCACGTAGCTCCACGCGCACCTGGGTGTCCAAAGCACCAAAGGGTTCGTCCAGCAGCAACACTCGCGGGCGTATTGCCAACGCGCGAGCCAAGGCAATGCGTTGACGTTGACCACCGGAAAGCTGATCAGGAAGCCGCCGTTCATAGCCTTGCAGTTGAACGAGGCTTAACAGCTCCGAGACTCGCGCTCGGATATCCGAGGCTGGTGCGCCACGCACCTTCAACCCAAACGCAATATTCTCAAACACACTCATGTGCGAAAAGAGTGCATAGTTCTGAAATACGAACCCCACGTTGCGTTCGCGTACGGGAACTTGTGTGACCTCATCGCCGTTGATGAAAACGGCTCCCCCGTCGGGGATTTCAAGCCCTGCTACCAGGCGGAGCAACGTCGATTTACCGGAGCCCGAAGGCCCCAAAAGTGACGTGATCCGGTGCTCGGGACATTCGAACGAAACGCGATCCACGCCCAGCACTTCTCGGCGCCCACCGAAGCGTTTGCTCAGCTCCTTCACGTTGACACTCATGGTGCTATGCCTTCATGCCCACCGGCACGATGCCGAGCAGCTTGCCATTCCACCCATTGCTTGATGATCAATGTGGCAACGGCCAGCAAGCACAGGAGGGATGCCACTGCGAACGCTGCTGCAAAGTGATACTCGCCGTACAATATTTCAACGTGGAGTGGCAGAGTGTTGGTTTCCCCGCGAATATGCCCGGAAACGACACTCACCGCCCCGAATTCTCCCATCGCACGCGCATTGCACAGGATGACAGCGTAAAGCACACCCCATTTGATCTTTGGCAGCGTGATACGCAGAAAAATCGTCCAGCCGGAGGCCCCTAATGTCAGAGCGGCTTCTTCTTCATCGCACCCTTGCGCTTGCATCACAGCGAGCACTTCGCGGGCCACCAGAGGGAAGGTAATGAACGTTGTCACAATCAAAATCCCTGGCACCGAAAAAATGATCTTCAGGTCGAGCGCTTGGAGCAGGGGTGCGAACCAGCCTTTGGCGCCGAAAAGTAGCACAAAAATCAATCCCGCAACGACCGGTGAGACGCTGAACGGCAGATCAATCAACGTGGTGAGCAAGCCCTTGCCGGGGAATTCATACTTTGAGATGACCCATGCGGCTGCCACGCCAAACACCAGATTGAGCGGCACAGAGACAGCGGCTGCCAGCAAGGTGAGCCGCATCGAAGACAGCGTCTCAGCGTCCGTAATGGCATCAAAATAAACGCCAAGCCCCTGCTTCAAGGCCGAGGAGAAAACGACCACGAGAGGAAGCAGCAAGACAACGCCCAGAAAGGCAGTTGCCCCACCGATCAAAAGGCGCCGCGCTAGGGCGCCGTCCTCAAGAGCCGCTCGTTCATGACGGTGGGAGCTAACGGCGACGCGTGAGACTGCACCACTCATCGTCTCTTCCCCATTCGTCGTTGGATCAGATTGATCGTAAGGAGCGTCGCGAATGAAACGCAGAGCATCACGCTCGCGATCACCGTCGCGCCCTGGTAATCATATTGCTCTAGCTTCGTAATGATGAGGAGCGGGGCGATCTCAGTCTTCAACGGCATGTTCCCTGAGATAAAGACCACCGAGCCATATTCCCCGATGCCACGCGCAAAGGCGAGCCCGAATCCGGTTAGAATGCTCGGATAAAGTGCCGGCAAGATCACCCTTGAGAACGTCGTCATGCGACTGGCACCGAGCACGGCGGCAGCCTCTTCAACGGACGGATCCAAGCCTTCCAACACGGGCTGCACGGTGCGCACGATGAACGGGAGGCCAATGAACGTGAGCGCCAAGAAGATCCCGAGTGGGCTAAACGCCGCTTGGATCCCAAGCTTGCTGAGCGGTTCACCAATCCAACCGGTGGATGCGTAGATCGCAGTGAGAGCGATGCCCGCAACGGCGGTGGGCAAGGCGAACGGCAAGTCGATGAGTGCATCCATCAGTTTTCTGCCAGGGAAGGAGTAGCGCACTAGAACCCAAGCCACCAAAACACCAAAAAAAACATTCACAACAGCCGCTGCCATTGAGGTGCTGAAACTCAACCGGTAGGCCGCCAGGGCGCGCGGATCAGTAGCGATGCGCCAGAATTCACTCAGCCCTAGGCCAGCTGCTTTGGCGATCAACGCCGACAGCGGGAGCAGCACCAGCAATCCCATGTACAGCAGCACAAAGCCTAGGGTCAGACCGAAGCCCGGTAAGACCCCACGCTTCGACCAGGATCCGGCTTGGACGCGTTTCGCCACGACTTCTCAATCTCGCCCTAGAAGTTAAAGAGCTATTGGCCCGGCGTGTAGATTTGATCGAACACGCCGCCGTCTGCGAAGTGCGTCTTTTGCGCTTTCGACCAACCGCCAAAGTCCTTGTCGATGGTGAGGAACTCGCTCTTAGGGAAGGTGGCTTCGTGTTGCTTGGCAACCTCGGCATCAGTGGGGCGATAGAAATGCTTGGCCCCGAGCTTCTGCGCTTCAGGGCTGTAAAGGAACTCCAAATACGCTTTGGCGACAGCCCCGGTTCCATGCTTGGCGGTGTTCCGATCAAGGACGGCCACAGGGGGTTCAGCCAAGATCGTCACCTTCGGGATCACCAGCTCGAATTCACCGGGTGCCAAGCGTTTCGTCGTGAGGAGTGCCTCGTTTTCCCAGGAGATCAACACGTCGCCAAGCTTTCTTTCCAGGAATGTCGTGGTGGCGCCGCGGGCCCCTGAGTCCAGAACGGGAACATTCTTGAACAGCCGCGCGATGAACTCGCGAGCCTTGCTGTCGCTGCCGTTGTTCTTGCGTAGCGCGTGCCCATAGGCCGCCAGGTAGTTCCAGCGTGCGCCACCGGACGTCTTTGGGTTGGGCGTGATCACTTGAACGCCATCACGCACCAGATCATCCCAGTCATGAATCTTTTTTGGGTTCGCCTTGCGAACCAAAAAAACAATGGTGGAACTGAACGGAGTGCTGTTGTTCGCTAGCCGCGACTGCCAACCTTTCGGCAAGATTTGCGACTTTTCGGCGATCGCATCGATATCGTAACCGAGAGCCAAAGTCGCCACGTCGGCCTCAAGTCCGTCGATCACGGAGCGTGCCTGCTTCCCTGAACCCCCGTGCGATTGCTTGACCGTCACGGTTTGGCCAGTCTTCTTTAGCCAGACTGCGCTAAATTGCGCGTTGATATCAGTGTACAATTCGCGGGTCGGATCATAGCTCACGTTCAAGAGCGAGATGGCCTTTGGGGGACTAGCCGCTGAACTCGCAGCGTTGCCGGCTGCGGGCGAGTCCCTGCGGTTGCAGGCGAAGCAAGCAAACAAGAAGGCGCCGAGGAGGCTGAGCTTTACAAGGGCTGCTAACTTGCGAAGACTTGCGATATACATGAAGCTGCCTTTCGTACTCGATCATTCTCTGAAACTAGGAGGTGCCGTCGACCAAAAAGCTCACGAGTTGGGGCGCGCTCTCCGGCGACCTCAGGCAAGACGTTTAGCTGGTAGCGAAGCTGAAGGCGCCCTTTGAGGTTCAGCGAAAGGTCGTTGCCTGTTTTGATCGTGATGCCATTGCCGGGTGAAGCCGGGGGGGAACGGCGCTAGCTGCATGCAGCGGTCCTGAGACGCTAGGAGTGCGGAAGTCACCAGTCCCCAAGAGGAAAACCGTGTCGTAACTGGCCGTAATCACTCATGCTTGTCCAAAATCTCCAGTGGGGTAAAGTCTATCAAGTAGGTAGACTGAGATGTATCCGACGCGGTTACTGCGCGCAAGCCAAAAAGGAATGGTGGGCTAGAAATGCGCTCCGATGAATCCGTTTTCGTATTCGCCCCCGTCGCCCCTCGTGTCTCGGCTGTCCAGCGCCGCGGGTGTCGGACTCTATAGATTAACCGCTTGCCGCGCTGTGCGCCGAGGATTGACGTCAGCGGCCAGCCGAGCCACCCTCGGGTGTTCGCATGCTGACCATGAAGACCAAGTACGCCTTGAAAGCCTTGGCGAGGCTGGCAGCACTTCCTCCTGATGAGCCCGCGCTTATTTCAGATTTGGCGACGCAGGATGAAATTCCAATGAAATTCCTGCAGCTTATTTTGAGGGAACTCAAGCAGCACGGCATCTTGCGCAGCCGAAAAGGGCGAGGAGGGGGCTACCTCTTGGCGCGGGATCCTCACGCGGTCACGTTGGCTTCTATTCTCCGAGTGATGGATGGCCCAATCGCTCCGGTCCCGTGCCTGAGCAAGACCGCCTATCATCGCTGCGAAGGTTGCGCCGACGAAGCAACCTGTGCGGTGCGCCTTGTCCTCAAGGATATGCACGACGCGACGCTGCGCGTACTCGAAAACACCACGTTGGCTGAGTTGGCCATGTTTTCCCGGCAAGCAAACGAGCCGGGGTTTGCAATTTCCCGGTACAGTATTTGAGCGGCTGCAGCTTCGGCTTTGCGGGAAGCTTCAAGCTTCTCGCAACTCTGTGTTCGCCGAATCCTCGGCAATTTCTGGTCGCGCCTGGCGACGAAACTGGCCCGGTGTCTGCCCGGTGAGTCGCTTGAAGGCCTCGGACAGCGTTTTGCCTTCACCAAAACCGCTCAATTCAGCCACCAAACGCAGCTTCAGATCGGTTTCCGTGAGCAGGCGCTGCGCTTCTTCCAATCGAAACTGAGACCACGCTTGCGCGGGCGTGGTTCCGATGCACTCATGAAAGCGACGCTCAAGCGTGCGGCGCGAGCAATGGAGCTTGATGCTCAGCTGATCGATACCTTCCGTATCGTGCAGGTGTGCTTTCATGTGCGTGAGAGCAGTAGCGACGACCGTATCTCCAGCCGCCATCGCATCGCTTGAACGGCGCGTGATCACACGGACTGGTGGGACGAGAATGTTGGTGGTTGGCGGATACTCGCCAGCCATCAGCTGGTCCAAGAGCTTGGCGGCTTCATACCCGATCCGAAGAGAACCGGTCTGGACACTGCTCAGTGGCGGATCAGCGAGCGCGCAGATCGCCGTGTCATTATCGACGCCAAGAACGGCAACATCGCCTGGAACTGCGATGGCACTGCCCTGGCAGCTTTCCGCGACCCTCCACGCAAAGTGATCGTGAGCACAAAATACACCGACGGGCTTGGTGAGCTTCAGCAACCAGTCCTTCAAAGGCCTCTCGTAGTGCGCTTCATACGCGTCTCCTTGCGCGTAAGGCCCACCATAGAAGACCTCACAAGAGTGGTCCGCGCGGGCCAATTCGTCGCGAAATCCTCGTAGTCGCTCATCGATCTGTTCGCCCGTTTCAGCGTAGTACGCGAAGCGCTTGTGGCCACGACTTAGAAAATGCTTTGCCGCCAGCACACCGACGGCAACATCATCGTTGCTGACTCGCCCTGCTCGCGGAAGCGTGTCCGAGTAGTGCATGTTGACGATGGGAACCTGTGTTCCTTCCAATCGCGCACAAACCTCCGGATCACTGACACTGATCAAGAGCCCGTCTGGGTTTCGTGACAACAAGCGATTCACACCGCTCAGCGTCTGATTGCCGTGGTCGAAGCTCCAAGGCTTCGTGGGCCTGGCGTACGCAGCAATCCCGCGCAAGGCCGATTCGGCAAAACCGCTGAAGCTATACAGGGCAATTCCGATCTTCATCACCGCAGCATACCTCCACTTTCAGTGTCGTTAGACACTTCGCAAAATCTCAAAGCTCGCTGTAAACCCTGGCGAAGACTCGAAGTCGCAAAATGGGTGCCCGTTGTCATAAAGTCGGATTGAGGCGTCGCCTTCACGCCTCTATGGTAGAGGCTGCACATCAGCTGTTGGCGCAATTCGCTGGGGGCTCGGCTTTTTCCTGAGATCACCGGGCAAAACGGCTGCGTTTGCGAAAATTCTCAACTGGTTCCGTCGGATGCCTGCCCAGGTATGCTGCACTCGACCTGTGCATGACGCGCGTGATGAGCGAGCGCCCAACCATGAACGTTAAGCAAACAATGGCGGCATCGAAGTAGAGGTCGGCAATGTTGACGACACCCTGTCGGAAGGCGAGGGCAATGAGCTTGCTGTACAAAAAATCAACAATCAAGTGCGGTGGAATGCAAGGCAAAGCAAGTTCCCCAGTGCTGTGGCCGCAAACAGTGTAGCCGTTACTCTGGAAGCGCCAGGGGAAGAGAGCCACCAAAGGCACACGAAGAATGATGCAGGCCCGGTGCGAGCCAGGGCGATGAGCAGAGGGGTGGGCAGCTGGCCTAACGGAGGGATCACCAGCTCGCCGATCACGTATCCGAGCAAAAACGCGAGGACCCCACACACGACTCGCCGCGAAACTGACCAAGCTTTTCGCTGAAAATAGAATAGCGACAGGCTAACTAGCAAGAATCCAAGCGATCCAACGATCCGATCGCGCTCCGGCGAATCAAGGGCACGGGCCCAAGTTGACAGGTGCGCCTTCTGGAAGGAATGCCGCCGCGAGGCCCTTGGTGATTAGGTCCACGGCGATAAGCATCGCACGCGGGAGCCCGCGGGCGGCTAGAAGATCGAATCCGTGCCGGTGGTTCCAGTAAGTTTGCGCGATGAAACCGGAACCGACATACCAATTCGGCAGCTGAAGTTCGTCGCTTGCAAGGATCTCTCGGAGGTGAGCGTTGTGATCGAGCACTTCGAGCAGGCTCGCGGCCTGGGCTTCCAAGGCCGATATTCGTCCAGGCGTCAAAAGCGGGGCGCCTTCAGTAGGGGGCGGTTACCCGTTCAAAGGTCATCAGTCTGAAGTCGTACAATACCTTTTCCTCAGCCAATCCGTTGTTATCAAGATAACCTGTGTGTATGCACCCGGTAGCTGCCCAAACCAGTCGGTTTCGGTCGATGTCCGCCCATTCCCAGTGGTCCTTTGCTATTGTCTGTCCACTAGCAGTGTTAATTAGGGCGTGTGTATCGAAGTAAATCCCCTTTCCGATGTCTCGGTTCCCACCTGCGTGGGCTAGCTTGCGCAGAATCCAGTTTTCCTTCACCTTCTTTTCAAATACGGTGACATGGCGGGCCTTCCCATCAGGATCGGCGCCTTTCATTTCCCAGCCATCACGTTGCAGGCGAATGAAGTATACGCCAAGGCACTCGCCTCCATAGGAATCGTGCCAGGGGTGGGCATGCACACGCCGCAGCGTGGGATCTTCCCGTTGCGTTTCATGACCGTAGCCGTCGTTCAACCAGTAGTCTTGCGCAGATTGGAACAATCCCCCGCCGTGCCAGCAATCGCCCTTGGCAAACAGAGAGACTGCTTTTAGGAACGGGGCGCGAGAAATTGCCGTCCAAGCACCTTTGGCGTTCGACGACCATCGGCCATTCATTGCGAAGTAGATCAGCTGTTCGCCGTCTGGAGAAAGATCCGATCTGCGTTCATAGATTCTTCCTTTGAGCCACTGTCCGAGTGTGAAACTGTCAGTGGCGCGATCCCAAAGCACAGTGGCGGTGTGGCGAGTGGGACCGCGACGGATCACAACCGAGCGTGGGGAATCGCGAGCGAGCAGAACATGGAGCCTGGGAAAGACCGCGTCAGCCACTTGGTCTAGCCAAGGTATCGCGGTTTGGCTGCTAGCACCAGTTTGGGCTCGGATGGCGAAGGGCAGCCGGATCAGCGCAACAAGATCGAGTGCGGGATTGGGCGAGGGCGAACTCCAATGTGACAAGGCCGCAGCTCCGCGCATCATGCCCAGCACCGCAAGGTTTCCCCCGGCGTGCATCAGGACCGGCACCACGATGGTTTCACTCTTAAGATGGGCCCAGCCAAGGACGAACCCGGCGAGCGCGTTGTCTGGGCTCGGGTTCCCATAAACGAAGTGCAAGGCTGCAAAGAGCACCCCACTCAAGAGAACCGTACGTGTTCGTCCTAAGATATTGATAGCCGAAACGCAGAGAACCACACGATAGATGGTTTCCTCAAGTAGCGGGGACTGAACGCACCAGGAGAAGATGCGCGACCCAATCATCGACCCCCGGAGGGGCCTCACCATCGAGCACGAGGTCGCTCCACTCGGCTGGGAAGATCAGCTTTTCCGATCTCCACCTGCAAGCCAGAAGAGAAATACCACCGTGGTAACGGCCGGGACAGTTGGAGCAGCCGGCTCTGCAGCTGAGACCCACAAGGCTCCATGGCTCAGCAGGAAGTCGATCGTGATCGCACCAAGACCAGCGATGGCTGCCGCGGAAATCTGCGTGCGAGTTTCTAACGCGCGTCCGATGGCGGAGGTTGTTCCCACAGGCATCAGCGCGGCTCGTGAAGCGTGAGGTGAAGGACTCTTGAGAACCCGCGAAAGTCTACATCGGTCGATAAAATAGCAGCGTTTCTGTGGTGCGCCGCGGCACAAATCAGGAAGTCGGTGTTGGACCCCTGAAGTCCCTTGGCCCGGCACCGGTTAAAGCAGGCGGCGGCGTTCTCGAAGTCCCCGACGTCAAGTGGCACCTCAGGAAATGCGCGTAGCGTATCGCGTAGCTTTTGGAAATATGCTGTTGTCCGAATTCCGCACAGCAGCTCTTGTCGAATTGCACCGAGCATGAGCACTCGGCCTTCGCGTATCAGCTCAGCCAACTCTTGTTCGGCGGGCGTCCCTTTTGGTGTGTTGCGACGGAGCGCCAAAGACCACACAGACGTGTCGACGATGACGTTCATTTGCGACGACGCTGAGCTTTGTAGTCATAATTGGGGTCGACGTCGATCTTGCCGAAGAGACTCAGAATCTGCTGCTGCTTGCGTCTTTGAATGTACTCGTTAAGCGCCTCGGTGACAGTCGCCTTCTTTGTCTTCAATCCGCCGACTCGCCGCGCCTCCTCAAGCAAGGCATCATCGATCGCAAGGTTCGTCGCCATGTGTGGAATATTACACATAGAAATGTGTGGTGCAAGCCGTCGGGAAAGGCTCATTGGAGCTTGAAAAGACCTTGAGGAGGACGCGCGGGCAAGCTGCCCCCCCTCGTCCGTCCTCGGCTCACGATTAACGTCTGCGTCTGAACAATCTTGAGCAAACGTGCCTGCGGGCGGCCGGTCTCCCCCAAAGCCACGCTCGACTTCGCTCGGCGCGGCCGGGGGAAACCCCTCACAACTAAGCGATAACACCTAGAAAGTCGCACCGGTTCACAGACGAAGATCGCCTGAGTCGGGGTGGGAATGGCGAACGAGAGGAGCTCGCGTGCCCGCTATGATCGAGCCGGAACGCTGAGCTAGGGCTTGCCGAGATCTTTGACTAGAGATGCTCTTCGAGTAAATTTCCTAGGTCGCAACGACTGTCACGGATGTTTGCGCAACAGGTCAACCATTGGAACGGAAGCCGGGGGTGGCAGCAAGATTTGTGTCGAAGTTGGCAACATCGCCGATGGTGCCCTCTCGCTGCAAGAGCAGCAGCGCGGCGTCGTTGAAATTGAGCACGCCGCCAGATGCCTCGGTAGCATCGATGATGTGTTCGAACAACTCGGCTACGGCGTCGTGCACGAACGTGATGAGGGCACCTTCGAGCCAAGCGCGCACTTGATCGCAAACACGTCTGAGGTCCGGGGGAGTGGACTTCCTTTGCGTGGCCCGCCGACAAAGGGCTGAGACCATCTCCGCACCATAATATCGAGCATGACTGGCTGATCGCCGCTTTGCTGCAGCCGGGTGAGCATTGCGGTCGAATGCAAATGCAATGAGTCGTTCTGATCGAGCAGCCCCACAAGCACGTTCGCATCCAGAACGATCTCAGACATCGTAGCTGGCGTTGGTGTGCTCGACCGCATCGCCACCCATCGAAACCGTTCCACTCGCTCTCCACAGCACGTTCCAGGGGAAAGGCTTCAGCTCAACCGTTGTGCGGCGCCTGCTCCGCGCTGCACGGATCACAAGCTCACGATCCTCGTTGCTCAAATCCGCCAGCCTCTCGACGAGTGGCTGCAGGTGCTGTGGTACCCGCATAGATACGGACGGCGAAAGGCTCGGGGGCGACATTCGGGCAGTATAGCCCCTCACGGCCACTTCTGCGGACACTATTCACGAATGGCCTCGCGGGATGCGCCCTATCTCTTCCTTGAGCGTCGGGCTTGCCTCCGGGCAGTTATTCTCGAATCTGGCGCTCAGCAAGCGTAACCGACGTACTCGTGCATCGCTTCGGCGGGAGCGCGGAGATTCTTTCGGCAGGCGGTCCATGCGTCAGGTTGAGTTTGCCACCACGCTTCAGTTTTTGGATCGGGGGAGGCTCCGGGCAGTGTCTCAATGTTGCGGCTGAACGTTCCGATGAGTTCCTTGTCCGCACTGAATGCTGCAGAGGCGAAGCTCAACATGGAATTGGGCCCAGGGATTGGGCCATCCGCTTCGACGTCGGTGCTCACGTAGATTTCGGGTGTCACGTCGCGCCTTATACTCAAAGTTGCCGATCCGTGGGTCCAACGCCCAGATGTCGCAAAAGGGGTGCACGTTGTCCAAAGATCGGATTGAGGAGTCAGTTTCGCGCCTCTATGGTTGAGGCTCAACACCGACTGTTGGCTCAATTCGCCGGGGGGCTCAATTCTTTCGGGAGATCTTCATGCAAAAACGGCTGCATTTACGAACATTATTAGCTGGTCCCGCCAGGTGCCTGCCGATCTTGGGTCTGGCCCTCAATCTTACGGCGTGCAGCACGTCATTGGATACCAAACGTGGGCGCAGCGCCGGAAGCCCGACTCCAGGGTCTTCGGCGACAACTGGCACGGAACCAATGGTTCCAGGAGCAACAAGCGGCTCACCTGCGGTGGATCCCAACGCTCCACCCACCACAACCACTGTGACTCCCCCTACAGGCCCCGCGCGCGGCGTGTTGCGGTTGCTGACGAACGAGGAATATCGAAACACAGTCAAAGATGTGCTGAAGCTTGGCACTGTTCCAACCGACACACTCCAGACAGAGTCTCGTTCTGAGAGTTACAAGAATTTCTCTGATGCGCTCAGTGTGTCCAACACGTTGGGCGGCCAATACGCCAATCTCGCCAAGCGTGTAGCTGCTGAGATCACGGACTTTCAAGCGTTAGCGCCGTGTGCCCAAGGCGCAAGTCCGAGAGACTGCGCGAACACATTCGTACGTAGTTTTGGCAAGAATGCGTTTCGCCGGCCGCTCACTGAGGCCGAGGTCCAGGGTTACCTCACGATGTTCGACGGTGAGCTCACCCGAACCTCGTACAACGAGGGCATTCGCTTGATGGTGGAGGATGTTCTCCAGTCTCCGAATCTGCTCTACCGATTCGAACTGGGTACACCCGCTGGCAGCACACGGGTACTCGACTCGTATGAAACAGCGACGCTCTTGTCGTATATGCTCTCAACGACAGCGCCCGATCCGGAGCTCTTGGCAGCTGCTGACGTCAAAGCTCTGGGCCCAGCGGAACGCGAGTCACAAGCCCGCCGCCTCCTCACGCTTCAACCCGCCAGAGACGCAGTACGGAGCTTCGTGCGTCAGTGGACCCAGATCGACGCCATCACTTCGATCAACAAAGACGCCGCCATTTATCCCACTTTCACTCCGGAGCTTTGGACCTCCATGATCGTTGAAACCAATCGCTTCATTGATTCCGTGATCTGGGAAGGTGACGGAAGCTTCAAGACATTGATGACGAGTTCAAGCTCATTTGCGGATGGTCCGCTTGCCGCGCACTATGGGACAAACACCAATTCACCCGCGGGTACACTCGTACCGGTCGCGCTCGATCCCAGTCAGCGCATGGGCCTGCTCACTCAAGGTTCGGTGCTTGGGTCACATTCTAAGGCGGGAGAGTCTTTCCCCATCGCACGTGGCAAGTTGGTGCGAGAGCGGTTTCTTTGCCAAAAGCTCCAACCTCCGCCGGCTGCGTTGAAGATTGTGCCCGTCGCCGCTGACCCCAATCGCACGGCGCGCGAACGCTTTGAGGCTCACTCATCCAACCCGGGATGCGCGGGGTGTCACTCGCTCATCGATCCAGTGGGCTTTGGCCTTGAAAGCTATGACGGCGTCGGTCAATTCCGTACCATGGACAATGGGAAGCCGATCAACGCCGCGGGCATGTTGACTGCTACCACGGATATCGATGGGCCTTTCACTGGCGTGGAGCTCTCGCAGAAGCTCTCCACTAGCAAGGAAGCTCAGGATTGTTTCTCGCTGCAAGCCATGGAGTGGGCGTTTGGCCGCTTCACGCTGAAGAACGATACCGATCGCGCCCTGGCGACTGCGATCACCACGCAGATGCCCGCGGGCCTCGACGTGAAGGAAGCGCTGATAGGCATCATCAAGAGCGACGCCTTCACTACCCGCAGCGCTCAATAACGCAGACCCATGTTTTAGGCGCGAAAGGAATATCTGAATGTCAAATAGCCAAGTGAAGCGACGCACACTCCTGAAGCAACTCGGCGCGGCTTCGTTCCTTGCCGTGCCTGTTTTCCGCATGGCGCTTGCGGAAGCGCAAGCGCAAACCACCGCTCCGAAGCGGCTACTGCTTATCCAGTTCCCTGGCGGTTTGCCACACTACGTCGATCGACGAGAAGAGGTTGACTATTCCTGGACCGGAGCCATGTCGCCCTTGATGTCGCTTGAGCCTTACATCACGTTCTTCAAGGATATTCAAAGCAAGGCGGTCCAAAGGATATTGGCCCAAGAGCAGAGCGATACACACGGCGGTGGCACACGGAGCATGTTCACGGGTGGCGACTTCAAATCGATGGGGCTTTACAGCATCGATCAGATGCTCGCGGAGCAAATTGGCAACAAGACTCGCTTTGATTCAGTCCAAATTGGCGTCGGTACGGACGGAGGCGAAGGGCAAGAGGGACTCTTTCAAGGTCTGGGAAATCGGCGTTGCATCTTCAAGAACGGTGCTGAAGTCAAACCCGATCAAGACGCCGCCGTGCTCTTTGCTCGACTCTTTGGCGCTGCAGCTGCCACGCCCACCGCGAGCGGCTCTTCCAATACACAACTCTTGCTCGACGCACGAAATCGGTACGCGAGAGGCAAGAGCCTTCTGGACCACTTGATCGGACAGGTCACCGACATCAAGGGCCTGGCCGGCTCGCATGAGCAAGCCAAGTTGGACCAGCATTTGACAGCGCTTCGCGAACTTGAACGTGGGCTCCAGGATCCAGATGCAGCAGGAAGCAGCGGCGGCGGTGTGCCCATGCCGAGCGCAGCTTGCGCCAGCCCGTCTATAAATGGGGGCGCCGATTTCCCGAAGGTCGCGGCGGACATGACCCAGATTGCCTATCAAGCGATCAATTGCGACTTAACACGGATCTTAAGTTTTCAATGGTTAGGTTCCGGCGATCAAGTTCAGACCTTCCCATGGGTGAACGTGAACGACACACACCATGGGTTGGAGCACGGATCAAGTGACCCCGATGATCCAAAAATGCGCGAGCGATTTGTGGTCGTTCAGCGCTGGATCCTCGAGCAAGTCGCTACGCTCATGAATCTGCTCAAAGCCACCGCCGACGTTAACGGGAACTTGCTAGACAACTCCATTTCAGTCGTTACTACGGATATGTCCACAGGCGATCATGAGCCAGACCCGTACCAGATCTTCCTCATCGGCAAAGGCGGAGGTGCGGTAACGCCAGGCCGCACGCTCTCAGTGCCAGGAAGAAGCCACAATGACCTCTTGATCAGCGTCGGCAATGCCATGGGCGGGAGTATCACCACGATCGGTTATCCCGAATTTTGCACGGGGCCCATCGCGCTCACTGGAGGCTAGAAGAGCGCCCAATTAGGGTTCCAGCCTTTGACGCCTGTCGTGGCCATGGACGTGTTGACGAGCGTTGAGGTTAACGCCTCGGACTCCAGCGACGGGGCCGCTTTCGTCGTAAGGGTTGGCGACGGACAGAGCGATGGAGACAAGCAAACGGAGCGGGGCAGGGCCAGCACGGTCCCCGGAGGTGGGGGAGGGTTGCG